>ERZ1034723.578-NODE-578-length-19367-cov-6.021748_pt1 | contig 19367 bp, 14 predicted proteins | sample MGYA00520637_ERZ1034723 | MGnify/ENA primary metagenome ERZ1034723 (study PRJEB33766, sample SAMN09781719) | gut metagenome | biome: gut microbiome | host: Homo sapiens | place: Madagascar | study: EMG produced TPA metagenomics assembly of the PRJNA485056 data set... | reverse complement strand
ATGTGGTTGTTGGGCTTTCAGCCCGCATTGATTGAGTTTTGACACACCCTCCTCCTATAGTTAGCCTTTAATGTATTGCTTCGGTTTACTTCAGCACAACCTTCTTGCCGTTCACTACATAAACGCCGCTCTTCAGAGCCTTTGCGTTCATGCGCTGTCCGTTGAGGTTGTAGACCTTTGCGTCCTCAGGCATGTTGTCGATGGTGATGTTCTGTATGCCGTCAACCACCTCGTCGATAACTGTGAGCTTGTATGAAGCCGAAGTAGCCTTGAAGTCGTTGTCGCCGGCGAACCATACGGTGATTGTTGTCTCGCCCGTGCTGCGCAGAATCACAACGCCGTTGGCAGCCACCTCAGCCACCTCCTCGTTAGAGCTGGTGTATGTGAGCGGAGCCACCTCCGACTCGTTGTAGAGTGTAGCGCCGCTGAAGGTGTTGCCCTCACGCATGTTGGCTGTGTACTCCTCCTGGTCGAACGCGAGCTTAGGTGTGTTGCGGTAGTCGTTCACAATGAGTGTGCACGATGCTGTGGCAGCCTTGTACTCGTCGTTGCCTGTGAACGTAACGTCGATGTTCACGCGACCTGCCTTCTTCAGCGTCACGTTGCCCTCTGCGTCTACCTCTGCAACGTCAGTTTTGTTAGAAGAGTATGTAACAGCGAGGTTGTTCGGGTTCTTGAAGCCGAGCTGCTCAGCGGTGATTGTCTTCTTAGAGAGGTCTATCATCAGCATTGTCTCCTCGAAAGCGATGCCAGCCTCTGCCTTCTCCTTCTCTATCACTTTGATAAGGTACGAAGCCTCAGCAGGCAGATAGTCGTCGTTGCCGGCGAACTTGGCTGTGATGGTCACTTCGCCCGGGTTCTGCGAGAGCAGCAGGGTGCCGTTCATAATCATGCAGAAGTCGGTGTTGCTGCTTGTGTATGTAACGGGGAGGTTGAGCTCCTCGCCGGCTGCGTTCTTGATAGTCGGCTTGAAGCCGTCGAAGAGCGGAGCCTCATTGGTGTAGCAGGTGTAGACGTCCTGCGGGAAAGTCATCGTTACGGGCTGCGGGTCCTTCTTCTTTATTACGTTAATCTTGTAAGAAGCCTGGCAAGCCTCATACTTCTCGTTGCCGTAGAAGTAGGCGGTGATGGTGGCTGTGCCAGCCATCTTGTCGTCGAGCCATACCACGCCGTTCTCGTCAACATAAGCGAGGGCCTCGTTGTCTGAGGTGTAGACGATTTTGAGACCCTCGATAGCCTCGCCGTTCTCGCCCTTCACGGTAGCCTTCGGCGAACTGAAGTTGCGGACGGCGTTGATGTCGGTGAGGTTGTACTCCTCCTTCGGGAACGACATTGTTGTGGTTTCCTTCTTTGCGAGCGGAGTCAGCTCTATGCTCTGTATGTAAGCCACCTGACTTGCGCCTGAGAGCTTGAACACGCCGTCAGCGAACGGCACGTCCATATACATTGTGCCGTTGGCGTCGTCAAATACGGCTACGTCTTCTGCATGGTTTGTGCATTCGAGTTCGGGCGCATTCTGGTCCTTGTACTTCACTGTAACGCGGTAGCCGTTCGGGAACTTGCCGAACGCAGGCGAAATGGCGTAGCCCTGCTGTGTAGCGTCCGAAGGAGAGTTTTTCTTCAGCTGCAAGCCGCCGTAGTTGTTGAGCATAGCGTTGTGAACGGTGAAGGTGTAGTTGTCGCCGTTGAGGTCAACGAAGTCGAACTCGCCCTCCTTGTATTTGTTCTCATTGCCGAAGCAGTCGAAAGCGCCCTCGTTGGTGTCGAAAACCACCTTTGTAGGGTCGGCAGCCTGGCGGTATGCGATGGTGTAAGAAGCCGACGAACCGAGATAGCCTTCCTCTGGTGTGAATGTGGCTGTGATGGTAGCCTTGCCGAAAGCGAGGAACGAGAGGGCGCCGGTAGTAGCGTCTACGCTGATTGCCTCCTCGTTGTCGCTTGCGTAGCTGATTGAGCCTTTCGCATCAGCCGGAGTAACGGTAGCAGTCTTGTCTGCGAAGCTGTCGCCCTGGCGCACGACGAATGTCTTGCCGTCTACGTCTGCGCCGAAGGTGAGCGATGTGCTTGTTGCGGAAGAACCGCCAAGTGTCGTTATGTCAACGCTGTCAAAGCAGAATTGACCAGCTTTAGTTGTTGCTGCTGTACCATATTTGCACTTGTCACCGACAGTGAAAGTAACAGAAGTTGCTCCTTCTTTGTTCTCCCATGTTGCGGTTTTGTCTTTTTTTGATACAGTTACCGAACCGTTGTCTGGTGTAAATTCTGCCCATTGATCCAATCCTTTTTTAGAAATATGAAAAACGATTGTGCACATCTTCTCACTACTTGTAGATACGGTGAGTGAGTTCTTTGCATAAAGACGGATGTCTTTAGTGGTTCCGTTTTGTGTAGGTTTAGTGCTTCCGCTATTCTTTTCTGCAGAGAATGTGTATGGAGACTGTACGAACGGACTTGACCATGTTTGTTTGGTAAAGTCAACTGTCGTCTGTGCCATAACCGCCGCGCTTACGAGCACGAGCAGGTTTAGCATGAAAAAGCGTAGATGTTTAATCATAATGCTTTGGTTTTTTAGTTGTTTATAATTAGTTGTTTTAGATTTCTTTTGTCATTGATGAATCGTAACGCAAAGTTACTCATTAGTTGGCACATAAACAAGTGCGCAACGTAATAAAGCTGATAATGTAACGCTTTATTATCACTTCAAGTTTTTGATTACCGCGTAGCGGAAACGTCATTACCGCGCTGCGGTAACGTCGTTACAGCGCTTCGGTAATGTCGTTACCACGCCACGGTAACGATGCAGAACGAAAAAAAATGGTCGGTTAGCGTTGAGCCAACCGACCATTATTCTTGATTTATCGAAAATCAAATCCTTACTCACCAAGGCTGATAGCCTCCTGCGGGCAAACGCTTGCGCATGTGCCACACTCTGTGCAGAGGTCAGGGTTGATTGAATACTTTTCGCCTTCTGAGATAGCCTCTACCGGGCACTCGCCAATACATGTACCGCATGCGATGCAGTCGTCACCAATTACGTAAGCCATAATCTTTAATATTTAAATTGTTATTGTTAAATGTTTATTATTTCAGTTGATACCTACTTTTGTAGTAGTTGCAAAGGTAGTATTTTTCTTTGACATACCTACAAATAGGTATTACATTTAACATTTATTTTCTCTCCAGCGTGAGTTTTATTTTGCCTACGAACACGGCGTGCTTGCCGTTCTGGTCGTCGGGTATCAGCTTGCCGTCGGCGTTTGGCGCATACTTCAGTTCGGTGAAGTAGGTGTGCGAGTGTCCGCCGAGCACGATGTCTATGTCGTGGTTCTTGGCGAGCATCTCCTCGTCGTCAACGTCGTTCTCCATGCTCCATCCGAGGTGGGAGAGGCATATCACGACGTCGCACTTCTTGTCGTGGCGCAGCTCGTGAGCCACCTTGTCGGCTGTGGCTACGGGGTCGAGATACTTCACGCCTACGCACTTTGTGGCGTCAACGAGTCCGTCGAGCTTCGGCGACACGCCGAACACGCCGATGCGCACGCCGTTGCGCTTCAGTATGATGTACGGTTTGGTGAGTCCTTCTACGGCTGTGCCCGTGAAGTCGTAGTTGGCGCAGACGATGGGGAAGGTTGCTGCGCGGAATATTTTAGCCATGTTCTCCAAGCCGAAGTCGAACTCGTGGTTGCCTATCGTCACGGCGTCGTACTTCATTGCCGACATCAGTTCGGTCTCCACCTCACCCTTGAACAGAGTGTAGTAGGGCGAGCCTTGCGAGAAGTCGCCCGAGTCGAAGACGAGCACGTCGGGGTTAGCCTGACGCTCCTGGCGTATCATCTCCATGCGGCGTATGAATCCGCCTCTGCCAGCCACGAGCGTGTCGGCGAGGTTGGGGTTGAGCGGCATGATGCAGCTGTGCGTGTCGTTGGTGTGCAGAATCTCTATGGTTTTCTGTGCTGCCGCGCTGAGCGATGTGGCAAGCGCAATGGCTATAATATATATGTATCGTTTCATAGGTTCTTTTATATGTTTCCTAACTTTTACTTTTTTACTCTTTTACTCTTTTACTTTTCAACGATTTTCATGCGTCCCTCCACGGCGCAGCTCACAGCCTCGCCCTTAGCGTCGGCAGCCTTGAAATACTGCTCAATGATGTGTCGCACGTTGTTCTCCTCGCCCGTAGGCGACACCACGTCGGTCTTCTTGCGGAATGCCTCCATGTGGTCGTTGCCCTGCGCAAGATAGTCGAGCGTAGCCACGCGATACTTAGCGTTGGGGTCTACCGGCTTTCCGTTGATAGTGGCAGAGACGAGCTTGCCGTCAGCCGTTGCCGTCAGGCGCAGCGAGTGGCTCAGTCCCTCGCCGTGGCGCATAGCTATCTGCCCGAACAGCTCAAGTACGTCGGCACCGCTGAGCGTGAGGAAGCAAATCTTGTTGTCGAACGGTGCCACGTCGAGAATGTTGCCGCGCGTTACGGTGCCCTTGCTCAGCGCAGCGCGTATGCCGCCCATGTTGTACACGGCGAAGTCGGGCTGCTCGTTGAACTTTGCGCCGCCCCACACGAGTATGTCGGCGAGAAGGTTTGAGAGCGGACTCTCGGGGCGCTTCACCCAGAGATTTTCTGCGGCATGACCCTGCACGGGGTTCATCTCTGCGTCCACCAGCTTCTTGCGTTCGAGCAAAGCAGCGTTGGTTTTCATAACTTCAGGGTCGGTGCTGTTGTCGTAACGCGAGTCGATGAGTATGCGGCTGCGTTCCACCGACGCAACATGATACTGAGCTGTAGAGCACGAAGCAAAGGCAAGCGCCAGAACGGCTGCTGCCGAGATGCTTATTGTGTGTAATCTGTTCATTATATGCAAGTTTTGATTTTTATGGTGTTATGTTAAACTTTATATAAACGTAGTGCAAAGATACTCATTATTTCTGATAAAATTTTGCTGAACGGATAAAAAGTCGTAACTTTGCACTCGCTTTTCGGCGTAACCGATGACGGGAAGATGAGTAGCCCGATTATGTTGCGCGAGAACGATAAACAAATTTAATTATCAAAAGAAAATGGATTTAATTAAAGTTGCTGAAGAAGCATTTGCAACCGGCAAGAAGTTCCCTGAGTTCCGTTCAGGTGACACAATCACAGTCGCTTACAAAATTATCGAGGGTTCAAAGGAGCGTATTCAGCTCTACCGTGGTGTAGTTATCAAGATCTCTGGTCACGGAGACAAGAAGCGTTTCACCGTTCGTAAGATGTCAGGTACAGTAGGTGTAGAGCGTATCTTCCCTATCGAGTCGCCGAACATCGACAGCATCGAGGTGAACAAGCACGGTAAGGTACGTCGCGCTAAGCTCTACTACCTCCGCAACCTTACTGGTAAGAAGGCACGTATCGCTGAGCGTCGCGTTGTTGCTCCTTCAGCTGAGTAATCACCCGTCAGACAACAAGAAAAACAAAGGCAGAAATACATTGCGTATTTCTGCCTTTTGTTGTTTATAGGTTTTTTGTTTTTTCGAATTGCAATATCTCTTTCTTATCTACAGATTGCAGAACTGGTCGATGAGTTTCTTGCGGAACAGGCGTCCTACCTTCACGTCCTCCACCTTGTCGAACGGCGGATAGAAGCGGCAGGTGTTGTTCGTCACCTCCATGAGATAGCCGATGTTGATGATGTGTTTCTGGCTCACGCGCACCAGCTGGCTGTTCAGCGCGAGCAGCATGTCGCTGTTCACGTTGCGCTTCAGGCGTATCGGCGTCTTCTGGTGGGCGAGTGTCAGCTCCCACACGCGCAGATCGTGGTTGTAGGCAAGCACACCAATCTCGCGTATGTCCACAAGACGGAAGTCGACGGAGTTGGTGTAGACGATGAACTTGCCGTCGTTGCGACAGGCGATGTCGTTGGCAGGGTCGCCGATGGTAGTTTCGTCGTCGAAGGCTTCGTCAGCGGCTTCCTCCAGTTCGGCTTCGCCTCTCGTCTCGGCGTAGTTGTAGACGGAGTTGGGTGCACCAGCCATCTCTATGCAGACGCGTCGCACGATGTTGCGCAGCTCGGTGTCGTCGATAGGCTTCATCAGGTAGTCGAACGCCTTGTTGCGGAACGCCGAGAGCATGAAGCGGTCGTGCGCGGTGTACATCACCGTGCGGCATTTGTATTGCGGCAGACAGTTGACGTGCTCCAGAAACTCTATGCCCGAGATGTCGGGCAACTCGATGTCGAGGAACAGCACGTCGGGTCGTGTCTCGTTTATCATGCGCAGTCCGTTGAGTCCGTTCATGGCTATGCCGCACAACTCGGTCTCGTCATACGCTGCGAGCTTCTTTGCGAGGGCGTTGGCAGCCGCTTTGTCGTCGTCGACAATTACAAATCTCATCATAAGTCTTTCTTTTTTTAGTTGCGTTTCTATTCAGCTTACTGTTACAGGAACTTCACTCCGTCGGGCACGCGCACCGTTGCACGGCATCCGCAGACCGTTCCGTCGTGCTCTATGTTCGTTATCTCGAAGCGTATCTTGTTCTTGTTATGCTCGTTGTTAATGGCTACGGTCTGCGCAATGATGCCCAATCCGGTCTTCTTCTTGAACGTGCCGTTGAAGGTGGAGAAGCCTGGTCCGTTGTCGCTCACGTTGATGACCGTAGTGTGCTGTTCGCGGTGCACTTCGATGGTGAGTTCCTTGTGTCCGTCCCATCCCTTCAGACCGTGTATGATGGCGTTCTCGGTGAGAATCTGCAGGAACATCGACGGCACGAGCACCTTCTCACGGTCTACGTCTGCCGCCACATTGATGTGCCAAGCGAAGTCGTCGCCCAGCATGAAGCGCTCAACGCGTATGTACTTCTCCACGAAGTCGAGTTCCTCGGCGAGCTTCACGGCGGGTTGTCGCGACATGTCGAGGTTGGTTCTGATGAGGCGCGTGAGGTCGAGCAGCTCTGTGTCGTCCACGCGTCCGGCGTTAACAATCTTGTTGTTGAGCACGTTGAACACGAAGTGCGGCGAGATGCGGTTGCGCACGATGTTCAGACGCAGGTTCAAGATGTCCATCTGCGCCTTCATCTGCTTGCGTTTGCTCTGCATTATCCACAGCGCGAAGAGCAGCATGAGCAGCAGTACGATGGCAATGCTGAGCAGTAGCTGCTTCTGTGTCTTCTCGATTGTGGCGTTCTTGTGCTCTATTGTGAGGTCGTGGTGCAGCTTTAGCGTGTCGCTTGTGAATCGCGCCATGATTTCGGCAGAACGCATGTTAGAGTGGTTATGCTCGAGCGAGTCGTTGTATTCGCTGATTTCGTTCATCAGCGTGTAAGCCCGTCGGTAGTCGCCTACCTTTTCGTAGTAGCGTTGCAGATAGATGTTGCGCAGGTTGGCGAGCGAGTATTGCACGGGGTGGTTTTCCGTCTCGTCGTTGGAGTCTATTATGCGCTGAGCCGCGGCGGTGTTGCCCGTTCGGGTGGCTATGCCGATGCGTATTGTCTTGCAGTAGTGGAGCGCCGTGAGGTCGTGCCTCTTGCGGAAGTAAGGCTCAACCTCGTCGAGGCACTGCTGCGAGCGACTTATGCTGTCCATGTTCAGATAGACGTCGGCGAGGTTCACCTTGCACTGGTACATGTCGAAGTTGTTCTGCATGCCGTGGCGCTCTATGGTGTGCTTCATGCGCAGGAACATCTTGAGCGCCTGCGGGTAGTCCTTCAGAAAATAGTAGTAGTTGCCGAAGTTGTTTAGGAAGTAAGCCTGCATCGATGGCGACATCATCTGGAAGTAGTTCTCCGTAGCCTTATAATAATGTAGTGCGGTGTCGAAGTCGTGCAGCGAGAGGTATATCTGCGCCAGTCCCATGTAGAGCGTAATGTTCTCCTTCTCGGGCAGCGAGAGCGAGTCGACGAGGAAGAGCGCGCGGCGGTACCACTGCGCCGCCTTCGGAATCTCGTTGTTCTGAATGTAGGCGTCGGCGAGATTGGCGCACACGTTGGGCATATTGTGCTTAGCGTCGCTGTTGGCGAGCAGGTCGTAAGCCGAGCGGTATAGCTCTATAGCCTGTTCCTTGTTGCGGTGGAAGTTGTGGTAGTAGACAGCGCGGCAGTTGTACGCTCCGGCTACGAGCGAGTTGAGTCGGAGTGTCTGTTTTCGGCTAAGTTTCTGCTTGCGTTGTTCGCTGGCGAAGCGCAGAATGTTGTCGATGCAGTTCTTGGAGCGCTCCGGACTGTCGCTGAGCGAGAAGAAGCGTGCCTCGCGCAGTCGGTATTCGTAGGCTGTGATGCTGTCGGGTGCTGTGCGTATGCCCTCGTCGATGATTCGTTGTGTGGAGGGTGCGAGGGTCATCACCGAGTCGTCAATCTGTCGAAGGCGATTGATGCGTGCCGAGTCGGTGTCGTCTGTGGCGGACGCGCTTCTTCCGCCGCACCCTACGCTCAGAACAGACACGACGAGTGCGGCGAGAAGCGTAGCGCATGTCCTACAGGCGAATGTTGAGATGCGTTTTGCGCATGCTTCTCTGACGATTAGTAGATAGTTTGGTTTCATTGTTTCTGGCATTAAGTCTGGCTGACCGTTAGTTGAGCGTCAGTCCGTCGGGTGCGATGCTGATGAGTCGCTGGCGATAGAGGTCGCCCACGGCTTTCTTGAACACCTTCTTGCTCACCTGGAAGCGTCGCTTGATGTCCTCAGCGTCGCTCTTGTCGCCCAGGTCGCACTTGCCGCCGTGCTCCTTGAGGTACTGCAGCAGCGTGTCGGCGAAGTCGAGTGTCTGCTGTCGTCCGGTAGGCTGCAGCGTTACGTCGATTTTTCCGTCGGGACGCACGGTGCCGATATAGCCCTTCACGCGGTCGCCGGTGTGCAGATAGCGGAACACCTGATCCTCGTAGACCAGTCCCGGGTAGCAGTTGTCGATGATTACCTTGAAGCCCATCTCCGTCTTCTGCCACACCAGCAGGTCTACCTCCTGACCGTGGTTGTAGAACGGGTGGCGCTCGGCGAAGTATTTCTCCACCTTTGCCGACGCCACGATGCGGTAGCTCTCCTCGTCGATGTGTACATGCACGATGTAGCTCTCGCCCTTCTGCATGCGCTTCTTCTGCTCGCGGAACGGGCAGAAGAGGTCTTTCATCAAGCCCCAGTTGAGGAATGCGCCGTACTCGTTCACCCACGACACTTCGAGGTAGGCGAAGTCGCCCACCTTGCACAGCGGTGTCTCCGTAGTGGCTACGGGGCGCTCGTCCTGGTCGAGGTAGACGAACACGTTAAGCTCGTCGCCGGGCTTCGTGCCTTCGGGCACATAGCGCTTAGGCATGAGTATCTCTCCTTCGTCGCCGCCGTCGAGGTAGATACCGAAGTCAACCTCCTTAACGACAGTCATCTTATTGTAGTCGCCGAGTTTTATCATATTGTTTTGTTGTTCGTTTGTTTATTTGTAGGAGGGTATGTGCATTCCTGCCGTACCCTTGTAAATGGTGTTCACTAATGCTACAGCTTTATCAGTCCGTCCTCGATGTGTATTGTGCGGTCGGTGATAGAAGCGAGATGTTCGTCGTGGGTGACGATTACGAAAGTCTGTCCGAACTTGTCGCGCAGGTCGAAGAAGAGCTGGTGCAGCTCTGCCTTGTTCTTCGAGTCGAGCGAGCCCGACGGCTCGTCGGCGAGCACCACAGCCGGGTTGTTCACCAGGGCGCGCGCCACAGCCACACGCTGCTTCTCGCCGCCCGATAGTTCGTTGGGCTTGTGGTTGGCGCGGTCGGCGAGTCCCATGAAGTCGAGCAGTTCGAGAGCGCGTTTCTTCGCCTCGGATGTGCCTTTGCCTCCGATGTATGCGGGTATCATAATGTTCTCGAGTGCCGTGAACTCGGGCAGGAGTTGGTGAAACTGGAACACGAAGCCGATGTGCTGATTGCGGAAGTCGCTCAGCTTGTTAGACGATAGGCTCATCACGTCTACGCCGTCAACGCTTATCTCGCCGCTGTCGGGCTTGTCGAGCGTGCCCATTATCTGCAGCAGTGTGGTCTTGCCGGCGCCGCTCGGGCCTACAATGCTCACTACTTCTCCTTTGTCTATATGCAAGTCGATGCCCTTGAGCACTTGCAGCGAGCCGAAGCTCTTGGTTATTCCTTTTATGTCGATCATAGTTGGTGGTGTTATGTTGAGATGTTGAGGTGTTGTGATGTTGTGATGGTGAGGTGTTGAGATGGTGAGATGTTGAGATTAGCTTTTCAATTCAAAATTCTTTAATTCAGAATCGGCGCAGCCGACAATTCAAAACTCAAAACTCAAAATTCAAAACTTCTTCTTAATCCACTTTCCGATTGCTTCGTATGCACTCTGGTCCTCGGTGTGCTGCGGCTGAGCGAACGTCATTTCGTCCATAGCGTCGCCGTGCTGGTCGGGGAAGATGATCATGATGTTTGAGCCAGAGAAGTGGTGCTTTATCTCTTCGGGCAGATGCTCCAGCGCGTTCTTGAACGACACCGTGCCCTTGCGCGCCGTCACAACCACGAAGAGATGGTCCTTCTGTATGCTCTCGGCGATGCGTGGCATCTCGTTCCAGTGGGTCATCTCGGTGAACGAGCAGCGCATGGTGGGGTGGTAGTGGCGTATGTAGTCGGCTATGAGCGGCAGCGTGTCGCCGCGTCCGTGAAACTCCGTGTGGCACTCCATGTTGCATGCCAGGCGCGAGAGACGCTCCAGCCAGCGGTAGAAGCCCGGCTCGAACTGCGCACGCGACGGCACAGCCACCTTTATGCGGCGTATCGTGGGCAGCGGCTGGTTGAGGCGAGCCATTATTATCTGAGAGTTGAGGCCGTTGAAGAGGCTCTGGTGGAACGCTCCCCAGAACTTCTGCGACACCTCAGGGTGCATGTGCATGCCGATGATGATGTCCGTTGCGCGGAACTCCTTGAAGGCGTGGCGTATGCCGTTGGCGATGTTCGCCGCAACGCGCACCTGCGTCTGCATCGTCATATCTGCCGACGCGCTGTATTGCGCCATGCGCTCCAGCAGCTGGCTGCCTTTCTCCATGTTGCGCTGCATGTCATCGTCGTCGTACACCACGTTCAGACCCACGAGCTGCGTCGTGTTCTTCGGGTTGCGCATGAGCATCGCGAGGTTAACGAGGCGCTGCGCATACTCGGGGTATTTCAGCGGTATGAGTATCTTCTCCTCAGCCGTGGCAGGCTTGTCGTCGCTCGGCATCTCGCGGTCGCGCAGCGTGATCTGTTGCGCCGCACGCTCTGTCATCATCGTCGAGATGATGCACGTAACGAGAATCATGAGCACCACGCTGTTCAGCATGTCGTCGGTGACGAGCGGCTTGCCCGGCTCCAGCTCCACGCGCATACCGATCATGAGCATGGCGATGGCGCCGGCGGCGTGTGCCGAAGTGAGTCCGAACATCATGTTGCCCGACGACTTTGGCAGTCGGAACATGGAGGCTGCGGTGTATGCGGCTATCGCCTTGCCGAGCGTTCCGAAGCCCGCTATGACGAGCATCGCTATGATGATGGTGCTGCCCTCGAAGAGCAGTCGCACGTTGATGAGCATGCCCACGCCGATGAGGAAGTAGGGTATGAAGAGCGCGTTGCCGATGAACTCGATGCGGTTCATAAGCGGCGACACGTGGGGTATGTAGCGGTTGAGGATGATGCCGGCTACGAAGGCGCCGATGATGCCCTCAAGTCCTACGGCTTCGCTCGCCGCCGCACTCATGAAGAGCATCGACATCACGAAGATGAACTGCATGACGGCGTCGCTGTAACGGCGCAGGAACCAGCGCGTGAAGCGCGGAATGAGCAGGAACATCGCGGCGCAGTAGCCCACGAACTTGCCCACGAACAGCAGCCAGAACCACACGCTCGTCTCGCCGCCGTACGAGGCGACGATGGCTGTAAGCGCCACGAGCGCCATGAGCAGCGAAATCATCGACGAACCGACCGAGAGCGTCACGCTCGGCTTGCGCTGCAGACCGTAGCGGCCCACGATGGGGTAGGCGATGAGCGTGTTCGACGCCATGAGGCAGCCCAAGAGCAGCGACGCGAACACGGAGTAATGCAGCAGGGATATGCTGGCGAAGTATGTCAGCACGAGCGGCAGCGCGAACGTGAGCAGACCGAATCCGAGGAAGCGGCCCTTGTTGCGCTTTACGCCCTCCATGTCCATCTCCAGCGAGGCGAGGAACATGATGTAGTAGAGTCCGACCTTGCCGAACAGCTCGAACGAGTCGTCGCGCGCAAGGATGTTGAAGCCGTACTTGCCGACTGCTACTCCGGCGAGCACCATGCCAATGATATGCGGGATGCGCAGCTTGCCCATGATGATTGGGGCAAACAGAATGATGAGCATCACCACAAAGAATATCAGGGTGGGGTCGGTTATCGGGAAATAGCTGGCAAGATTGGTCATGTACTGATTGTTTTTTTATCTGCAAAGATAAACAAAAAATCGCTAACAGCTCAATCCGTGTTAATAAAAAAACTCCGCATGCACAGCGCATACGGAGTTTTTTTATGAGTTAATAGCCTGCGGTGAGAGTGCTCACGTTAATCATGCGGAATTTCATGCCACCTTCCGGCTCGCTGTAGTCTTCGTAAACGCGCATCTGACTGCCCTTGAAGCGTACAGTTACGTAGCCGTCCCATTTGTCTGTGTTATCCTGATCGAAGAGGTCATAATAGTACAGTGTGCCGTTGCTGCGGTCGCGCCAATCCCATCCAGAAACCTCGGCTGTGCCGTCCACGTAGAAGCAGAGGTAGGTGCTGCTTGAGAATATAACGCGCTTGCAGAACTCGTAGTCCTCCGCGGGAAGAACGTCGTCCTTGTCATAGTCCCACTTCTGTGCAGCCGGCGAGAGATCAATATTGTGCGAGACCACACCGTTGGTAATCCACTGCTTGCCGTGTGCTATGTATCCACCGTTGAGGTAGTGCCATGTCTCGAAGCTGTTCATTCGCCATGAGCGGCAGATGCTGCGCATTTCCAGCGGCTTTTCGTCAACGTTGTAGCTTACGTATACCGTCGACTTCGAGCCGTCGCTGTTGGTGTATACCACTTCCGAACTGCCTTCCTGCAGCTTGCGCAGGTCGAGTAATGCGCCGTTGTTGAATCGGTACACGCCCTTCTGCTCGCGTGTGTATGTGCCGTAAGTGTACGAACCGTTGTCGAAGATTATTGTGCCGTCCTCGTTGGCACGTGTAGCCATGCGCTTTGTGCCGCGTTTCTTGAAGACAGAAACCGAACCGTCTGCCTCGCGCTTCGCTTTCACGGTCTTCTGCGGCGCATGGTTAGAGCGTGCTCCGCTCATGAGGTAGTGGCCGTCGCCGAAAAGCTCGATAGACGAGAATTCGGAATTGCCTTCCAATGTACTCTGAACCTCGACCTTTATCGCGTCTTCAGCATAAGGCTCATCTTCGAAATTGCCGAGTGTGAACTCAGTGGTAGGCAATGCGCCTTCGGGTATCTTCTCATCGCCATATTCGCCGCTTTCGTCGCTTTCGCAGGCTGTGAAACCTACCGATGCAAGTGCGATGAGGCAGGCATAAAGAAAGTTTCTTTTCATATATGTTTTCGTTTAGGGTTGTGTATTCTGATTTTTTGTATTGCTTAGAAGCGGATGGCTACGTATGCGCGGATGCCGCTCTGCTTCAGAGTGAACTTCTCGGTTGAGAAGTAGCTCTCGCTGTCGCCATCGTCGTAGTCGCTGCCGTTGTCGTAGTCGCCATCGTTGTTACCCTCGTCGTCGCCGCCGTCGAAGCTTGCCTGCTTGTACTTAACCTTGCCCCAAAGACCCTCGACACCGAGCGAGATGCACTTGTAAGCTACCGATACGCCGGCTGCCATCATGCAACCGAAACCGTAGGCGAAAGTGTCGTTCTGCAGCACGCCCGTCGCTGTAGGCATCACGTGGAAGTAGGCTGCTGCGATGAGCTTGTTCCAAGGATTCACGCTTACGCTCGGACCAACGTGCATGCTGTAGTCGAACTTGTGCATACCGAGGTTGATGTTGCCAGGGAGTACAGACGGATTGCCGTCGGGCTTGCCGCTGACGATGTCGTCGAAGCCGTCAGAAGCGCGTGTGCCGGTCTGCTTTTCTGCTGCCATCTCGTTGAGCTTCAGCTTGGTATAGGTGAAGTCGAAGAAGCCGTAGTCGATACCAATCTTGATGAGTCCGGCGATTGGCTTGGCGTGAAGATAGGCTGTGCGACCCTGCTGTACGAAGAACGATCCGTTGGTCTTCCATGTCATCGCCTCGCCGTCTGTGCGCTCGAGGTTAGGCTGGGTGATACCGAACTTCCAGTATTTCTTGCGCTTCCAAACTTTAGTGTAGTTCTGCTCCTTCTCAAGGGTGTTCACGCGGTTCTCCATCTGTGCGAGCTTCTCGCTCAGAGTGTCTACGGGTTGGGTCAGAACAGAGTCTGACGATGCGCTGTAGGTCTGCACAGACGCTGCTGATGCAGACATGGCAATGGCGGTGAAGGCTGCCATCATTACAGTCTTGATAACTTTTCTCATTGTCTTTTGTATTTTAACTGATTTTTAACTTTGCAGGGACATAACGCCTTTGAAACGTTAGAAAAATACTTAATACTTTTTACTATATGCAAAGTTATGTAAAAGTTAAGAATCGTGCAAACGTTCTTCTTTCAGCGCATTTAGATGAACTTTAGAACAATTTGGAATGTTCTGCAAATATTTGGCGTGTTCTGCAATATCGGTGTACATCATGCAAAAACATAGTATGATGTACACTTATTAACGCAAATTAAAATAATGTTAAAATAAAAGACAACCGTTGGGAGATTTTTTCGCATACGCTATATTAATAACAAAAAAGGGTGCAGCAAACTATTGTCTGCTACACCCCCCATAAAGTTTATGGATGTGGAAATTGGTTTAGAATTCAGCACTCTTCGGAGTACGCGGGAACGGAATCACGTCGCGGATGTTCTGCATACCTGTTACGAAGAGTATGAGGCGCTCGAAGCCGAGGCCGAAGCCTGCGTGCGGACATGAACCGTACTTGCGTGTGTCGAGGTACCATGTCATATCCTTCATCGGGATGTTGCGCTCCTCAATCTCGTTCATCAGCTTGTCGTAGCTCTCCTCGCGTACAGAACCGCCGATGATCTCGCCGATCTGCGGGAAGAGAACGTCGGTGCCCTGAACGGTCTGACCGCTCTTGCCGCCGAAGCCGCTCTCCTCAGCGTCTATCTTCATGTAGAACGCCTTGATAGCCTTCGGATAGTTGGTCATGATAACCGGCTTCTTGAAGTGCTCCTCAACGAGGAAACGCTCGTGCTCAGAAGCCAAGTCGTCGCCCCACTCGCATGGGAACTCGAACTTCTTGCCGTTCTGTATAGCCTCCTGCAGGATGCGGATGCCCTCGGTGTAAGGCAGACGAACGAACTCGGAGTTGAGCACGCCCTCAAGACGTGCGATGAGACCCTTGTCTATCATCTTGTTGAGGAACTCGAGGTCGTCCTTGCAGTGGTCGAGCGCCCAACGGATGCAATACTTGATGAAGTCCTCCTCGAGGTCCATGAGTCCGGCGAGGTCGAGGAATGCCACCTCAGGCTCTACCATCCAGAACTCAGCCAAGTGGCGCGGAGTGTTAGAGTTCTCTGCGCGGAATGTCGGACCGAAGGTGTAGATGGCTCCGAGCGCTGTGGCTCCGAGCTCGCCCTCGAGCTGTCCAGACACGGTGAGCGAAGTCTGCTTGCCGAAGAAGTCGTCAGAGTAGTCGATCTTGCCGTCCTCTGTCTTCTTCAGGTTGTAGAGGTTCTTGGTCGTAACCTGGAACATCTGACCTGCACCCTCGCAGTCGCTTGCGGTGATGAGCGGAGTGTTGAAGTAGAAGTAGCCGTGCTCGTGGAAGTAGGTGTGGATAGCCATCGCCATGTTGTGGCGTATGCGCATCACTGCACCGAATGTGTTGGTGCGCAGACGCAGATGAGCGTACTGACGCATGTATTCGAACGACTGTCCCTTCTTCTGCATCGGGTAGTCGCTGCCGCAGAGTCCGTACACTTCGAGGCTCTCGCACTGTATCTCAGAGGTCTGACCCGCACCCTGGCTCTCTACGAGCGTACCTACTGCGCTGATGCAGGCACCGGTGGTGATCTGCTTCAGCATCTCGGCGTCGAACTTGGTGGGGTCTACCACGATCTGTATGTTCTTGATTGTAGAACCGTCGTTGAGCGCGATGAAGTCGACAGCCTTTGAACTGCGGTGAGTGCGCACCCAACCCTTTACGTTGATTTGGCTTCCGAAGTCGGTGCTACGGAGAGCGTCAATAACTTTTGTTCTTTCCATTATATTGTTTAAATTGGAAAGTTGAAATGGTGCGATGTCAACATGTCAACACCTCACCACTTCAACCTGTTTATGTTTTACTCGAATGCTCCCATGCGCAGCATCTCCACTTCCTTCTCTGTGAGGAAGCGCCAGTCGCCGCGGCGGAGGTTCTTCTTGGTGAGTCCTGCGAACTGCACGCGGTCGAGCTTAACGACGCGGTAGCCGAGGTGCTCGAAGATGCGGCGCACGATGCGGTTCTTGCCGCTGTGGATCTCGATGCCTACCTGGCTCTTGTCTGTGTCGCTTGCGTACTCGATAGCGTCTGCATGTATCTCGCCGTCCTCCAGCTCGATGCCCTGAGCAATCTGCTGCATGTCGTGAGCCGTTACGTTCTTGTCGAGGTATACGTGGTATACCTTCTTCTTCAGGAACTTCGGGTGTGTGAGCTTAGAAGCGAGGTCGCCGTCGTTGGTGAGCAGGAGCACGCCGGTTGTGTTGCGGTCGAGGCGTCCTACCGGGTAGATGCGCTCCGGGCACACGTTTTTCACGAGGTCCATCACGGTCTTACGCTGCTGTGGGTCGTCGCTTGTTGTCACGCAGTCCTTCGGTTTGTTGAGCAGCACGTACACCTTCTTCTCGAGTGTTACGGGCTGGTCGTGGAATTTTATCTCGTCTGTGCGCTTGATCTTGGTGCCGAGCTCGGTCACTACCTCTCCGTTCACAGTAACCACGCCTGCCTGGATGAACTCGTCAGCCTCACGGCGCGAGCAGATACCTGCGTTGGCGAGGAACTTGTTCAGACGAAGCGGTTCGTTCGGATCGTAGTTCTCCTCCTTGTACTCAATGCGCTTTTTCATGCTATACTTTGCGTTGGGGTCGTAGCCCGGTGTGCGCTGACGCTGCTGGTAGCCACCCTGGTTGTAGCCGCCCTGCTGTCCGTAGCCGCCGCGGTTGTAGCCGCCGCGCTGCTGACCGTAGCCGCCCTGCTGTCCGTAACCGCCGCGCTGCTGGTAGCCGCCCTGCTGTCCGTAGCCGCCGCGCTGCTGATAGCCGCCCTGCTGGCGCTGTCCGTAGCCGCCGCGCTGCTGGTATCCGCCCTGCTGACGAGGCTGGTAGCCACCCTGCTGCTGTTCGCCGTCTTGGTTGTAGCGCGGACGATAGCCGCCCTGCTGACGTGGCTGGTAGCCGCCCTGCTGCTCGCCGTCCTGGTTGTAGCGCGGACGATAGCCGCCCTGCTGACGTGGCTGGTAGCCGCCCTGCTGCTCGCCGTCCTGATTGTAGCGCGGGCGATAGCCGCCCTGCTGACGTGGCTGATAGCCGCCGCGCTGCTGGTAGCCGCCCTGACGTGGCTGATATCCGCCCTGACGTGGCTGGTAGCCACCCTGCTGCTGAGCGCCGAGGCCAGATCCGAAGCCTTCCGGACGGAAGCCGCCGTCCTCGCTCTGTGTTGAAGCCGAAGCCGAGTGCTGTGTGTGAATACGCGGGCGACGTCCCGTCACGCTGCGATACTCTTTCTGATAGTTTCCTGCGGCACGGCCGTAGCTCTCGCTATTGCCAGTAGTCTGATCCGCTGTGTTCTGTTCCTGATTCTTTACGTTTTCTGAATCCATAATTGCTTATTTGGTTTTATTGTTTATGTATATAGCCTCACGGCTAATGTCTAATTATATCTTGTTGTATCTTGCTTAGATGCCGGTGTAGTTCATCGGCGTGATAGCCATCAGTTCCGCCTTCACAGCGTCGCTCACGTTGAGAGTCTGGATGAACTCGTGGATGGTCTCCTCGGTCATGTGCTTGTTGGTGCGTGTGAGCGCCTTCAGAGCTTCGTACGGATGCGGGTATGCCTCACGACGGAGGATGGTCTGGATGGCTTCTGCCACTACTGCCCATGTGTTGTTGAGGTCTTCCTTGAGCTTCTCCTCGTTGAGGATGAGCTTGCGCAGACCCTTGAGTGTGCTCTCGATAGCGATTACGCCGTGGCCGAACGGTACGCCTACGTTGCGCAGAACGGTAGAGTCGGTGAGGTCGCGCTGCAGACGGCTCACGGGGAGCTTCTGTGCGAGGAACTGCAGAACGGCGTTAGCCATGCCGAGGTTGCCCTCAGAGTTCTCGAAGTCGATGGGGTTCACCTTGTGCGGCATTGCCGACGAGCCTACTTCGCCTGCCTTGATCTTCTGCTTGAAGTACTCCATAGAGATGTACATCCAGAAGTCGCGGTCGAGGTCGATGATGATTGTGTTGATGCGGCGCATTGCGTCGAACACAGAACCGAGGCAGTCGTAGTTGGAGATCTGTGTAGTGAACTGCTCGCGCTCCAGTCCGAGCTTCTCGCTCACGAAGCGGTTGCCGAACGCCTTCCAGTCGTATTCGGGGTAGGCTACGTGGTGAGCGTTGTAGTTGCCGGTAGCACCGCCGAACTTAGCGGTGAGGCGGCACTCCTTCAGCTGGCGCAGCTGCTCCTCAAGACGGTATACGAACACCATCACCTCCTTGCCCAGGCGTGTAGGCGAAGCGGGCTGTCCGTGTGTCTTTGCGAGCATAGGCACTGCTGCCCACTCCTCTGCATACTGGCGGAGCTGTGCGATGAGCTCCTCGCAGAGCGGGTAGTAGAACTGCTCGAGCGCCTCCTTGATAGAGAGGGGCACTGATGTATTGTTGATGTCCTGCGAAGTGAGACCGAAGTGGATGAACTCCTTGTAAGCGTCGAGTCCACCAATGCGGTCGAACTCCTCCTTTATGAAGTATTCCACAGCCTTCACGTCGTGGTTAGTTACTTTCTCGATGTCCTTCACGCGCTGTGCTTCCTCTTCGCCGAAGTTGCGGTAGATGTCGCGCAGCTGGTCGAAGAGCTGATGGTCGAACGAAGCGAGCTGCGGCAATGGCAACTCACAAAGCGTGATGAAGTATTCGATTTCCACACGTACGCGGTAGCGTATCAGTGCATACTCAGAGAAGTAGTCGGCAAGGCGCTCGGTCTTGCCACGATAACGGCCGTCAATCGGCGAGATGGCTGTCAGCAAATCAAGTTTCATAATTGGCTATTATATATAATTATGTGTAATTACGGGTGCAAAATTACAAATAAGTTTTTATTTGTGTGTGGTTTTTATG
>ERZ1034723.577-NODE-577-length-19386-cov-10.685221_pt1 | contig 19386 bp, 20 predicted proteins | sample MGYA00520637_ERZ1034723 | MGnify/ENA primary metagenome ERZ1034723 (study PRJEB33766, sample SAMN09781719) | gut metagenome | biome: gut microbiome | host: Homo sapiens | place: Madagascar | study: EMG produced TPA metagenomics assembly of the PRJNA485056 data... | reverse complement strand
GTAGTCGTAAAATCCCCGTATGCACCATAAATCCACAAATGCTTACGAGTCAACGGCACCGCCACAGGATCCATGCTGACAAGATACCCAGGCATAGAACGGGCGTTGCCCGTTTCCACAAGATGCCCACCCGTCACTGACAAGGAACCAAGCGATTGTGAAGCCCCCATGAAATCATTGTCCAGATGCTTGATCCCGACATCCAATGTAAACGGTTTCCATTTGATCGAGCCATAGAGTTCATCCACCATCATATTCACAGATTTTGATGAAAGACCAAGCGGGTTTTTATAACTATTCGCCGCCAAAGAAGCGCCAAACCTGTATTGAATAGTCTTGGACTGATCAAATTGTGTGCTTGCCTGCAGCAGCGCCAACCCGCCATTCCTCTCCGGCATCAGCCCGTACTGGTTGGTCGTCATCCAGTACGGCAAATAACCCTCGGAAGATGCCATGGCACCCATGAGCATTATGGAAGCGATGAAATCGTTCACTTACTTACGTCCAACAAGATAACAATTAAACAGTCTTCGAATATCCCACCAACTTATCATGCATCCATTGAGGATACATTCCACAGGCGGTGTAGGCTATCGCGATGACTGTCCAAAGGATTAGTTTCATGTCTCCGAAGAAAGAAGCATGCCTCACGTAATAAACGTCAAGTTTCAGTCGGACAGGCAGAACCTTTTCATTGTACTCCTTCTCATCCGGGAACTGATCACCATAGATGTAGTCCCAAAGGCTTGACTGGCTTGTCAGTCCACAAGGCACTGTTGAGGCGACCGCATTCTCTCCACCACGGGTGACCTCAACCTGATCCACCGCCGCCGGACGAGGGCCGACAATCGACATCGTCCCATTAAGAATATTCAACAATTGCGGCAGCTCATCAATCTTGAGCCTCCGCATGATCCTTCCCCACCAAAAGATCCGATCCTGCTCCGGACGAAGCGAAGCCTCGCTTGCGCCACGAGCCACTCGCATGGAACGGAACTTCCACATCTTGAACCGCCTGTTATCCTTCCCGACACGATTGGCGAAATAGAACAATGGCCCGGGATCGCTGACTTCCGTCAGAATAATAGAAACAATCCAGATCGGTGACGTGCCGACGATGCCCAAAATGGCGCAAACAACGTCGAAAAAGCGCTTGAAAAATCTATACGCCATAAAACAAAACCATTATCTCATTGTCTTCTTCGGTTCTATCCCCTTAAGACTCTCATCAAAAGTCACCACATTATAGTCAAAATCATATTTCGACATCTCCGGGACATAATACGAATCAGAAAACATCTTAGGAATCTGAGGCAAAACGAAAGAACCCAACCATACCAAAGGATTAAACAAACCGGTTATCCAAACCTTCTTTCCGTACATCTTCGCAAAAAACCGGATACACTCCACAGTGTCCACCAACTCCTTATTCTGCGGATAGAATGTACCGTCCAGTTCTCTCTCGATCAGTTGCTTCACGAATTCAGACAAATTGTCAATGGCAAGCATCGACCGCTTATTGTGCCACGCCGGAAATACCGGTGTCTTAGTGGCCAGCCAAGCCAGCCTCTGGAAATTACCCTTTCCGGTAGGCCCGTAAATCATTGGCGGACGAATAATAGCTATCTTAAACGTATCACACGACAATTCATTCAAGCCCTTTTCTGCCTGCAATTTAGAATCACCATAGAAATCATTAGGGTTAGGCATCGTATCTTTGGTTACCACATCCCCCTTCAATGACTTGCTCGCGTGATAAACGATTTTCGAACTCATGTAAATAAACTGCTTCACGCCATGAGACTTCGCCCACTTAGCCACCTCTATAGCCAGGTCTCTGTTTACCTTATAATAAAGAGGAGCCATTTCCGGCTTCGGATCCACATGCGCAATACCTGCAACATGAAATACAGCATCATACTTCGAGAAATCGGCTTGTTTCCAAACTCCATCCATAGTATCCACCGTATCCACCTGATATTTATCAGGCTCACGCATCAGCCAACGTTCCACGGAAGTACCCACAAAACTATTGGCACCAGTTATCAGTACTCTTTTCATTTTTTAAAATTCAAATATGCAATAGTTGGAATATGGACTGGCACTTATGCTCAGCTTCCAGCTATCATCTATTTCATCACCAACTTATTATATACTGTCTTTACCCAATTAACCAGAGAAATACCAACAATAGTAATTGTCAATGTCAATACAAATGCCACCACCGAATAACTACCGTTATTAGAAACTGCAGCACTTCCACATCCTAAAAGCACACCAACGATCACACAGACAAAGCCCTTGATCGGATTGTGGATAGCCATAGCGGTGAAACTGTTGCGACCGAACCATTTAATCCAATGCATCCACTTTGCATCATTCCGACAAGACTCAGTACCAGCAAGCAACATACAGAACAAAAGCATCATCGTTATTCCCGCCAATGCACATGGATATGTAATCAACGGATTATGTATATCTGCATGTCCAAATGATATGCTGCCATTGCAACTACTTCCAATAAACACAAGAGAACCAAGCAACATGCATGAAATAAGTGCAACGACACGATGGCTATCCACCCAGTTCTGCATCTGCTGATGTCCGAATTTCTGCACTATCAGATGTCCTATCGCGAAAAAAGGCAAGCCAAGACAAGCGACCTCCAAATTCCATGGCAGCAAAGTAATATCTACGACATCGACATACGTAATCATGTAATAACTTACCGATGCCAAGGCAATGCTGACAATCAAAATCCATACTTTCTTGAAATCAGACAAGAAATAATAGATGACCTCCATCACAAACAGGCAAGTTACAAACCACAGCGGCACATTGTGAACCAAGAAACCACCACTACCTTGAGCGATGAAAGTCTGCGCCAACGGCATCCAGTAACTATCCACTTGAGCATGTGTCACTAAGGAGAATGCGGCCCACACAAACCATGTCAAGAACGAAAATATCACATAAGGCACGAGCAGCGATTTCACTTTCTTCATAAAAAAAGTCCTGAAATCAGCATATTTACATTTATTGAAAACCATACCACTCAGGAAGAAAAATAAAGGAATATGCCATGCATATACGAACGCATTACTCCATCCTGTAAGACGGATATGGCCCCAAATGATTGCCAACATTCCAAAAGCCTTGGCTAAGTCATTGTAATCTAATCTTTTACCCCCCCCTATCGGATTCACCAGTCTTGTACTATCCATAATATTCCTATGTTTTATCCTTTCAGTTTAGCTTTTCTAAAATTTGGATCCAAATACTTCATAATTCCCTGAAGACATCCGGCTATCATAGGCAATGGATCATTCCATGCGCCATCATGATAACTTACATCTTTCCCAAAGAACTTAAACCATGACGGTTTAAACTTGAATCTCTCGGGTGAAAACAAAAACCACATCACATCCAATCCAAACCATCGAACCTGCTGACCAGATTTATATTTAGTCATATCAAACAGTTCTGCGCCATTGCCAAGATATTCATCTACAAATATTTTCGCAAAATTTACACCTGCAGCAAAACTAGCCTGGAGACTTGATGGGACGCGAGGGTTAATCTCAATAATTTTAAGTTCATGAGTCCGTTTATCTTCCAATATGTCAAAGTCAGCAAAGCCATGCCAATTTAATTTGTCCAAACAGCGTTCACACTGTTCTACGAGAAATGGATGTTCCACCGTCTCACTATAGCAACTTGTACCACCTTTAAGTGGAAAGAACCTGCGGATTTTAATCACAGTTGAGGCAACTGTCTTTCCATCATACCTACGAAACAACATTACATTATAATAATAATCAGGCTGTTCCACATACTGCTGTAGCGCACAAGCGCCAAAGCTCTTAGCAATAGCTGGATAATTGTCTTCAAGTTCCTCCAAGTTTCCAACTTTAGTAATCCCCTTAGCTCCTGCCGACAAGTTAGGCTTAATCATAGCAGGAAATCCCACATACTCTGCCACAGATTTTAAATTATTCTTAAACTCTGAACTTTCTGTCCCCAACTTTATTGAAGGTAAAGCCCTGGTATGTGGATGCACGATGTCGAACTTTTCACATACCTCCATAAGTTTCTGCTTATCATTAGCCAACTCAAAGGTAGAATATGTCTCCACCGCACAAATAATCTTATACTGCTGCTCAACCTTTTCCTTTTCAAGGCTTAAGAAATAAGCAGACTCATCCCCCATTGGAATAATCAATTCATATTGGTGTGACTTAAGATGCTCATAGAAATAAGCCTTGAACGCCTCTGGCTCAAGGTGTAAGTTTGGGGATTTGTACTTATGTTGAAGGTATTTGGTAGCATACCCGCTGCTAACCTTTTGTGCACAAAGGGCTGTCAACTCATGTCCTAGTTTATTCAACTCGCGGGCCATGCACACCACTTGTACGCCTTCTCCATCAAGTAATAAGATTTTACTCATTGCTTAATAATTATAATATTTCTTCCCAACAAGTCTCTTCCACATTATTAAGAAGAAATACTTTATCAAATATATAATATGTTCAGCATACCATTTAATCTCATCCCACCATGATGATTCCGGTCTTTTAAATAGTAGTCCTGCCAACCCCAACTTCTGTAGAATGCCATCAGGTTGACGCAACTGACCAATCACACTACGGAAAGCAGCTCCCACACCTACGCAAACTACACCATCATTCAAATAAGACACTAACATAGAGTTGAACAAATCCTGCTTCGGGGCACGCATGGCAGTCCAAACTAAATTTGCACCACTCTCATTGATTATCTTTGCAATGCTCCCAAAGTCATACTCATTCAAAGGAGAGAATGGTGGAGAATATGTACCTACTACTTCAGCTCCAAACTCATCTTTCGCTTTCTTTTTTAAAGCCAACAATGTTTCCTCAGTATCCCCTAAAAAGAAATGCTTATATCCTTTTATCTTAAGCATTCTGGGAAATAAATGTGGACCACACACTCTCTGTACTTGTTTTAACCCCCACCAATGCCCACACCACACCAAAGGTGTCCCATCGGGTGTGTTCATCAATGACTTCTCCATTACCGCCCAATACCTATCATCACGATTAGCAATGGGTACAGTTCTCAATGTTGAAACACAGACATATCCCTTTTGATTGCTATCGATAGCACTAATTATTGTCCGGATAGCCTTGCTCTCATCCGTAATCGATATCCTAGTTCTTCCTATACGAAAAAAGTCTTCTTGATTATTCATTATTGACTATTATTAGTGATGCGCTAACTTTCGCATCTATGTTCGTAACTTATTAAGATTGCAAAGTTTAACAATTTTCTACTTTAACCTCGATTTGAAATTAGTTTGTACTGAAGGTTTATGACAGCCCCTCAACTACTCATTTGAAATAAGGATTTTTCAGAACTTTCTTTATTTGATAATTATTAACGCATCAGTACTAATTGGCTATTATTCTATATATCTCCAGTGTTTTCTTAAACACAACATCTTGTGTAAAGTTATGTCTGAAGTGTTCAAAAACTTTGGCTGAATAATATTGACATTTTCCACCATTAATTATTCCAACAATTCTATCCGCATATGCATCGGCTGTCAAATCATTAACAATCAAGGCATCATCACCTATTGTAGAGCGATTAAAACCTTGAGGAGATGCAATAGGGATAATACCGTATGCCATGCACTCCGTAACAGAATTAGATTGTCCTTCTCGTGGTTGAGTTGATGGAAAGATATAGAAGTGTTTGTCAGTCAGTAATGCAGGAAGATCTTCATGCTTGCATCCCGAAATGTAAGTAAAAGATTCTGGCTTAAGCAAGGACCGCATCATACTTTTCACTCGCTCAACGTAGTCAGCCTTACCGTTACCGACTATCGTCAAATATACATTAGGGATAGTCTTCTGAACTTTCGCTGCGGTTTCCACAATCAAATCCACATGTTTATTCTCTTCCACACGACCATAAAAAAGCAGGTTGATTTGATTAGTAGGTTTCTTGGGCATGTGCTTCGGAGCAAAACTATCTTCCACACAGTTGGCATAGTGAAAAACAGGGGTTTTGCTGATAGATGTTACCAAAGGAATATTCTCTTTTCCTTGTACAAAGACATAACAGGCTCCATTCAACAGATAGCTAAACATTTTTCTGTATCGTGATGATCCGCTTGTCCAAAAATCAATAGCACCTCCACCCCGAAGCTCATAAATAACTTTGTAACCCATTACTTTCATGATATGCATTAACACATATTCATTAAAAATGGTCTTCCCTGCAAACCCAGACAAATGAACAAGGCTATTACGCGAGCCAAAAAACAGTTTACAGAAAGTCTCACTCCATCCCGCCAATAGACGGAATGGGTATGATAACAATACTCGCTTCTTACCCCAGGTCGCATCTGCTTTTCTTTGACGGATGGTCGTAATATCAAAACCAGCCTCACGCAACATTCGTATTGTACGCATATTACCAACCTCTCCTCCACCAAAAGGAGCCTGTCCTATTTTAGGAAGAGTAGCATACATGAATATTCTTTTATTCATTTTGTGATTTTATTACATAAAAAGGCAATGCACTAAACTCTCTGACCATTTATAGAAAGTATCTTTGCCGGGATTCCCGAGACTACAGCATTATCTGGAACATCCTTCACCACCACAGAATTAGGCGCAATTATCACATTGTTTCCAATTATGATGTTTCCTATAACAACTGCCCCTATAGTTATTTCACAATTATCACCAAGGATTGGCCTTTTTATCGTCCCTGTTTTAGTTCCTATTACGACACCTGCATTCACAATACAATGTTTTCCCATTTTATCTGGACCAATAATGCCACCTCCAGTAATATGTGGTATTCTTAATCCATATCCCACAACATTGGGATTTATACGAAATCTATTCTTAATACCTAACCTTCGGTAACGAATTTTTGCAATTGTTAATCTTATTCTATGAATAATCCCCCCCCCTATTTAATAAATATTCATATTTTCGAAGTCTCCTCAAATAATTATATGCCATGTATGACTCAAGTCCATACCATAACGATATTTTCATACGAAACCAACTACAAGATTCTCGCTTGATATTTGCGAGGCAATCTTCACGAAAGTAAAGTCTATAATCTTTTCTTGATTGTATCATATAACACTTTGTATTATTCTATTCCATTGGTCATAGAAATTCTTGCCAGAAAACCGAGCCGCATCTTTGTAGCCACTCTCTTGCAAATCCTCATAATGAGGGTAAAGGTTAATCAATTTCTCTAGCGCTCGTTCGAAGTCGGTAAGCTCATTATCTTTCACAATAGCCCCAGAGGTTTCATTCATCATCTCATTTACAGCTCCTCCCATCTCAAAAGTGCAACACACACAACCTTGTGACATAGCTTCCAGCAGCACCATTGGGAACCCTTCCACTCGTGAAGGTAAAGCAAAGATGGATGTCGCCGCATAAAGTGCGGGCATATCATAAATCTGTCCCAAGAACTCAATCTGTTTATCAACACCTGAATCCTTTGACATCTTTCGAATCTCAGCAACCTTGTCTTCTGCACCGCCCCCAGCAATCTGCAACTTCCAGTCTGGATATTTTGGGGCAATATGCGACCACATATCAATGATGCGATCAAATCCTTTAACATCCCAGGAATCAATGCGACCGACACAAAGCACCGTCTTATTTCTAATCCCAACATGTCTTACTATGGGATAAGTAAGAGGGTTGTAAACTACACTCTTCCGAGGGAATTTCTCTCCTAATAAGTGTTTATCCTTTTCTGTAAGTATTACCAATTTATCGGCTTGTCCATAAAGACTATAACGAATCCAATTGACGAAGTGCCCCATTTTACGACCAAATGAAGTGTGATCGTACGCAATCACAGGAACTCCCGTCCCTATGGCGGCATAATGTGCGTAAAAGAAAGGTGAAAAGGTAACTGCAATAATCACGTCAGGTCGCACCTGCCTGATGATCTGACGAGCAGTTATAATCACTTTTACTTGCTTCAAACCTGTGGGCATAGAAGCCTTAATTGGGATATATTCCTGCTTTACATCTTTCGGTATAGAATAAAAAACATTGGCATTAATATTATCTAATGCCAAAACCACCTCATAGCCATTCTCTATCAACTCATGGAGCAAAATGCTGGTAACGCGTGCTGCTCCTCCTATCTGCATTTGATCAATAATAATAAGTATTTTGGTTTTAGCCATAATAATTTTTATTGTATCGTATAGCATATTCCTTAAGAGTCTCACCCTCATAAGCCAGTTCACGCGCATATGTAAAAACCTGGTTCATGGTTTCATACATCTTATCAACAGATAAAATATCCTTAAAATAGGGGCTACCTCCTGGCATCAGCTCCGAAGAGTGAATCATAAACTCAAGATAGTCATCACCTTGCTCTTCATCAACATCCTTCATCAATTTCTTCATTTCAAACAAAGGGCTCAACGCCGGTCTTAACCAAATTACCCCACCCTTTATTAAGGCACGTAATTGATGTTTTAAACTTCCTTTTGTAACATAATGACCATACCTGCGAACCGTTGCTGGTAATTCTAGAATATTTCCGACCAGATGAGCACCTTTAGGGACTTTACGATAATCACTTCCACCAGGTACCGTCTCGCCCTTAGCAGAAAGCCATGAAACACCTGGGGTATATGAGCAATCAACAATAACCCCAAACTCTTCAAGCAGTTTAAAATACCTATCATCCATCGCCCAACGACCACTTCTATGAGAAACTGGCTTTACTCCAAGGCATTTAACAATAAGATTATATGTTGTAGCAAACTTGTCTCGCATCACCTCATATGGGTATTCAAGAAGATAAGGATTACCATCATACAACCCATTCAGATCATATCTCGGAGGATTGTTCCAAGCGTGTATGTGAATGCCAATTTCACAAAGACCTTTTTGCACGTATGGCTTCATCGTACGCACAAACTCCTCCGACATAATCATCTCATAGTTGGTCAACCATACCGGCTTAAAGCCATAACTATTGCACAAGTTCTGAAAGCGAGGAATATACTTTACATTCTCTGTGCTCACAGAATCACCTTTATGGTATGCCCATAGGTTATCACCTTCAGTATCTACTGTTATTATGAATGATTTCATTGAGTAAAATAATATCTTAGAAGCAAGTAAAAAATGGCACCATAGCTCTCTATCTATCAGGTAATTATAATGTCTATCGATTCTTACCTGCCAAGCAATTTACGGAGCAAATGCTTGATAAATTGTTTCTTCCTTACAGAATATGGTTTGGGATCTTTATCACAATATTCCATAAATGTAGAGGTCCGTCTATAATCTTTCAACCACACTGCAAAAGAGACTCGTCCTTTAAGCAATAGCATCACATCATCAAATTCAGGCATTACAAAAATGTCTTCTACTTTATTCCTGATCTCTTTTTTATAGTCCCCTCCTACACAATACTGATACCAGATCCACGGTAAATTGACCCCTGCTCCGGTTACACATATTCCATTACCATCATTGCGCATATTGATTTCAAGGAAATAATCTTCGCCTTGCTTATCTCTAAGATATTCCATACTAAATAATCCTTGATAGCCAATTGATTTAATATAAGCCTTGCATGCTTCCAGATCACATGTAAAACCCTCGAATGGTTTATACTCAAGGAAACCAGTATTCGTACCTGGACACGGTCTGATACACTTGGAATAACCCGGTATAATTATCTCCTCACCATGATTGAGAGAGCATCCAATAAGCTGGTATTCAAACTCTTTATCTATGAATTCCTGTACAATAAAACCATGTTCTTTGTTTTTGACAAGATAAGAATACAAAGTCTCTTTATCACGAATAATCCTTATCTCAGCCTTAGATCCATAAATACTTGCAAGAGGCTTAACAATGCACGGGATGGACATCCCAACATTGATATCCGATCTATTATCCACAACCCAACTTTTGGGGCATTTAATACCAACTTTATGGGCTAATTTTACCATTATATCCTTCTGCATATAATGGTTACACATACCTTGTTTGTTGGAAGTAGGCAAAAAGTATGAATCTTTTAATGCATCAAATGCATTGTCCAATTCACTTGTAACGTAATCAGCGCAAGATATGATTACGATCTTATTGTTTTTGTCCTTAGCATAGTTGAGCAAATATGGAACTATTTCTTGTTTGGATTTCAGCAACACACACTTCAAGATATACTTGCTAAATGATACAAACGGATCGTTTTCATCAGTAACGAGCAAGACTAAAGATTGGATACCTTTATACCCCAAAGCCCGTATTACTCCAAGCGTGTTGTGATGATTTCCCCCTATGATGATTGGACTCTGAACCATGCTGATTAAATTGTTATCACGAATTATACTTATCAATTACCCGATGAATTAACCCTACGAGATCAATACTATCATACATCTTTCGTGCATTAGCACTATATTCCTGATAATTCGCATCTATTACCTTGATAGCATTAACGATTGATTCAGGATCATTTGTGTCAGCACATACACCACATTTGTTGGCTCCAACGGTATATTCAAGCCCAGGTATTTCATTACATATCATAGGAATACCAAAGCCGGAAAATTCCCAAATCTTATTAGGCGCACAATATGCACAATCTAAATCTAAAGGGTTGTACGTAACCAAACCAATATATGCATTACTTGTAAGCTTCAAATGAGCTGGAGACTTAATAAATCCCGGAAATTCAACAATGCTATACTTACTCTTCAATTCCTTTACATATTCTGTTTCCTTGCCCAACAATACAAGTTTAAATCCATTTAGCAAGGATATTGCTTTACACATACCTTCCACATTTCTTTCTTTTGTAAGGACACCTTGGTACATGATAATCTTCTTGCCATCCGAGGTTATTTTGTCGTTATATTCATTACGGGTTGTTGGATGATAAAAAGGTTTGTTTGGAATAACCAATGGAGTTTCCTTCAAACCATATAACATTCGCGCAATCCATGCTCTGTTATATTCGCATTGAATATTTACCTTTGCATCTCTCATTGGTCTAGTCAATGGTTTCATCAATTTCGGTTCTGAATAATCTCTTAATTCGTATGATGTCAAGATATACTTTCTACCAACTAGAATATCTCTCATTGATATGGCAGTCCGTTCATGAATAATCCACAAAATATCATACTTAAGAGTATCCAAGTCATATTTTACTCTTTTCTTAAAGAGAAAGTCCGTTTTTATGCGGTTGCGTACTCTGGACGCTAGCCCAACACGAGGTTCAAGAGTATAATAATGAATAAACTCCAGATTATCGTTCTTATACAATTGATCCATATCAGGCTCTTCCTCTGAGCAAATAACCTTCAGACTATACTCATTGGTAGAAAGCAGAGCCTCCACAAGGGACTGAAATGGGGGTAAATAGCTGAAATGTCCCTTATAAACAAGAAGTATTGTTTTCTTTTCCATTAATCAAGCTCCAAAGCGTTCAACTTCTTCTCCGTTTAAGATGTGAACAATTCTTTCACATGCCTTTCCATCTCCGTACGGGTTGATTGCCTTCGACATCATATCGTAGGCTACAGCATCGTCAAGAAGAGTGCTGACTTCATTCATGATTTTATCATAGTCGGTTCCGACAAGGTGAACTGTACCACTAATGAGAGCCTCAGGACGTTCGGTTGTATCACGCATCACAAGAACTGGTTTGCCAAGACCTGGAGCCTCCTCCTGAATTCCGCCAGAATCAGTAAGGACGATAGTAGCCCTACTCATCAGATGTACAAACTCAAGGTACTGAAGTGGTTCGATGAAGAAGAAATTCGGTCTGGTAAGGTCTTCTCCAAAAACTTCATGAATAGGCTTGCGCACATTCGGATTGAGGTGCATCGGGTAGACGAAATCCACATCCGGGTACTTCTCCGAGAGGTCCTTCATCGCGGTGACCATGCGGATGAAGCCGTCGCCGAAGTTCTCTCTTCTGTGGCCGGTGATCAGGACGAGTTTCTTCCCGCCGCTGAGACGGGCGACGTCATACCCCGCCTGAGCCAGTATGTCATCCTGCTCCTTCGCAAGACTGGCATCAGCCTTGAGTTTGTCAACGACCATGCGGAGAGCGTCGATGACAGTGTTGCCTGTGACATAAATGTGCCCATGCGCTTTTTCCTCAATGAGGTTCCTCTCGGAGAGTGGGGTCGGAGAGAAGTTGTAGGTGGCGATGCGGCCGGTGATCTGGCGGTTCATCTCCTCCGGCCACGGGCTGTATATGTTATGAGTGCGGAGTCCCGCCTCTACATGACCAACAGGAATCTGAGCATAGAATGCAGCAAGAGCCCCTGCTGTGGAGGTGGTTGTGTCGCCATGAACAAGGACTACGTCAGGGCGGCACTCCTTGAACACATCGCGAAGGCCGGTGAGCACGCGTGCGGTCACATCTGTGAGATCCTGCCCTTGCTTCATTATGTTTAGGTCGAAATCTGGATGAACGTCGAATATTTGAAGCACTTGGTCGAGCATTTCTCGATGCTGCCCGGTGACACATACTACTGTTTTGAATTCCTCGGCGTGTTTCTGGAATTCCTTAACAAGGGGACACATTTTGATTGCTTCGGGACGAGTGCCGAAGATAAGCATAATGGTTTTCATCTTTCAATTATAATATTTCGTAATCGAGACATTTCTTTTCAAATAAACCTCTGCACAAGGTATGATTGTTAGAAGCATCATATATGAATTCAGATAATTGGCCTCCAGAAGGCTCATTACAAGCAATACAACGACACACATCCTTGAGGTCAAACCAACTTTATGGAATACATTTGCATAGAACAGGAAATACAGCAAAATACCAATATAGCCCAGATTTAGGAGTATGGATTGAACTCCGTTTACATAGAACACGAATGCACCTGATTTTTTTTCATATCCAAATCGCTCCCTTGCATCAGAGATTCCAAAGACTTTTTGTTCTGGAGTAAGTTGATCAAACATCATGTATCCGTTTACTACACGGGCATATCCACTGGTTCCTTCATCAGATAATTCTTCCGTACGAGAGAGCATCTGTTGTCCTAATTCTGTTTCCGCATAAACATAAAATGCTCCAACAATTAAAGGTACTATAAAAAATATCAGCAAAATGCGCTTCCTTACATTTTTATTCCAAAACGTCGAAAACATCTTCACAGCAAAAAGCACAACGAATCCAACCAATGCTGTACCTGAACGTGATGCTATGAGAGTGGCAATCACAAAGATTATTTCCTTAGAAAAGAGCTTATTCTTATTATCAAACCATATTATAGCCAAATATGTAAGAAAGTAATATGCCAGGTACGATTTTTCCAGAAATATTGAACAAGGCAAACCTCCGTCTAATTGCCTTTTTACAATATCAGCATAGGTATAATCTTCATATGTAAATGCTCCGGTCAAATTTGGAACAAAACAAATCTGCTGGTTACCAGTTGCAGTATACAATGCCAATTGAATCCAGAACAATACCCCGGAAATCATTACAACCCAACGCATATACTTTTTGAACAAGCCCATGTCAAAGGAGATAACACCCCATAGTATTGCTAGAACGAATATAAAAAACACCCACCCTCCAGGTGGAAGTAATGTCCAAAAAGCAAAGCCATGGTTGTATATCCACATAAAGCAGACATATGCGAATACGATCCAAAATATTGTTGGAACCACATTAATTCTAAAACCTGCCTTAACAATAGTATAAGCCGACAAGAATAGAATAATAGCATAACCCAAGCTTACCGGGAAAGGTATCTTGTACCACGATAAAATGGGCAAAAGAGCCAAAATCAGCATTGACACCTTGTTAATAGAAGGTGTTTTATTTGTATCATGCATTTGTATTTATGTTATACAAAATTCACTTCTAACATTCTAATCTTCTGAAAATATGTTCCATCATATCTTCATATTCGCCATAATAATCATTTGCAAACTGCATTTCTCTTTCCCTATCAAAATGAATAATAGAACTGAATACATCAAGAGCAGAAGGTGCAACATATTTTCTAGCGTTAGCAAAGACTCTATTATTATCCAATCCTGCTGTTTTCAAAATCTGATAAATTTTACTTGATTCGCCATTTGTAGGCCTGCCATCCAGAACCGGGATTCCATAATTATCGAAACTGAAGAAAGGAACAACATTATGAAGAGATACGACGATAGGATGCATGTTATTACCTACATAACCATGTGAGTATTTAATCAGCGCATACCAATCAAGAGGACTTATGGCCGTTCCTACATTATTCTCGATATCTCCAAAGGCATCAGAATCAGCATATGGTAACTTAACACATGCGAGTCCTTGCTCTTTTGATAAATATTGGAACTCGTCTATCCACTCTTGATCCACGGATACTCTACGTCCAACCTTAAAACTTAAAATAATATATCGTTCTGGCAGATTATACTTTTTCAAGATGTCTTCCTTAGTTGGAACAAGATGCGGTGCATTGTAGTTAAATGCAAAGACGGGATCAGGTGTAATCGAGGGGATTACCTCATTGTCAGTGAGATATTGAATCATCTCTTTACTCCATTCATCTCTTACAGAAAAGTATGAAAAACGAAGAATGCTCTTCTTCATTCTTTCTTTCAGTTTTCCTTTGATATAAAAATACTTAGAATCAACTGATGCTCCAGACATCATTGCAATAGGTACAGATGTCAAGTATTTCATAAATTCACCCCAAAAAGCATTTGGATACATTCGATCACTTGTAGGATGATTTATATAGAATATCCTTCGACACGGGAAATGGAAACGTTCTCTAAATGGATGATGTTGTATTACAGCATCTGAACCTATGATAACAGCTTCAATTTTCTCATCTTGGATTGCAAGAGCGACATCATACGAAGTCCTGCACAGGCGCGTAAGGTTAAGATACTTTTGTCTTAATTCTGCGTATAAATTCCTCACTTCTTGTTTCGAACGTTTTTCGTAATCTGTCTCGAAATCTTTGGGAATCCAATTTATCACAATAGGTTCCGCTCCACGCTTACGTACATACTCAACGGTAGATAACAACTGAAGGAATGCACCAAAATTGCATGCTGCATGGTATGTTAAAATTCCTATTCTCATTATAAATATTCGGTATTTTTTAATATAAAATCCTTGTTAACAAAGAATTATCCGTGCATTTTCGACTTGATTTTATTTACAACTGCCACTCTTTGTAATTTATCTAATGCAAAAAGCCATGTCAATAATATATACATAATGCCATAAGTTGCACTAACCACAATCAGCCTCGGCCAAGTTTCATTTATCATCATATATGGAACAATGCTGCAAACGGAAGGAATAGCACATATAACAATACAAGGAATAATTACATTTTTCACAAAATCCATTGGTGATATTCCTGCAATTGCTTTGGCCATGTAGATTCGAACTACTAAAGATATAGCCTCTATCATTATAAAACCGACTGTTACATAATAGATAGGATACCCAAGTTTCAAAATATAGTAAGCAATTGGAATATTTGTAAGAATAAGACATCCCATCGTTATCTGATAGTTCTTAATATTGCCAGTTGCCTGAATAGCAGACATTAATCCCGTTGAGAACTGATATAGAATCGAGAGGGCAAGGATGCAACGGCTTAATTCCAAAGTTGACTCTGGAATATCATTTCTTAACCAGATCTTTAGGACATCATCCATTTCTATAATCAATGGTATAGAAATCATACATAAAGCAATAACTGAAAATTTGGATGATATGAGTGAGATTTTATGTAAACGTTCTCTGTCACCCATCCCCTCACTCTTCATTAGTTGAGGATTGATAGCTCTCTGAAAAGTTGAAGAGAAATTATTTAATGCCCCATTTATCTGATTTGCCACACCATAAGCGGCATTGGCAACAGTCCCTAAAAATATATTGAAAATGACAGCAACACCCTGATTTCTACCCATCATAGCCAGACCACCAAAGAGATTCCATCCAGTGAAGCCTAACATATCTTTAATAAGAGGTTTTCCAACTTTAACTTTGCAAGTAATGCGGTAATCTTTGTATGTACGACAACACCACCCATATTTCATTAAAAGGGTCAATATTGCGATGAAAGCAACTGCAAAACCATAGAAAGCAAGTTTATCAACAGAAATATACTGGAGAGTAATTGCAATTGTCAGCATTATAAATGAGTCAATCAATTCTATAACGGAAAAAGCAAGCATATCCTCATGAGCATTCATTATTGCATCGAATGGCACCGCAATGATCTTAGAAAACATGCTGATGATCAGAAATTGGAATATGACCTTGGCGCACCATAACCTGTTCGGATCAATATTCAGTTTTCCAATAGAAGGCAAGCCGATTATCTCCAGCATCAAAGCAACTCCAACAGCAAAGCATACATGCAGAATAAAACTAGCATTATATATCTGATTAATCTTCTCTTTATTACCTTCACCCATGGCTACTGACATATATCTTTGGCTAGATACAGTCATAGAGTTATTCAGAAAAGCCAGCATCGCAACAATACCAGCGACAAGATTATACAAACCGTAATCGCTTGCACCTAATGCTTTAAGTACTAACGGCACAGATATTAAGGCTATGGCCATAGTCATTAATATCTTTACATATAGTACTATCGTATTAAAAATAACCTTAGTTGCCGTTTGCATAGTACGCGTCCACTTTTCCGCAAGCTGATGCTTGCCGCTGATTTTCAGCGGTTTCGTTAAACTTATTTTTTTCGATTATTTTGATTTTTCTGCTATGCGGGCAGATAACAAGACAGGCAGTTCGTCAGTTCGTCGCCGTCCCTTGCCGTCCGCAGCCGATTCAAAAGGTATTTCAGATAATCTTCCACGTTACGCCTCACCATCTTGCAGCTCTCGATCACCGAGTACATGAACGCGTTGTGCCTGGCCGACCTCTCGCTTCCGATGTTCCCGGCGTTCTTCAGGTTCATCTTTATCCGACGCATCATCTGCTCGCCGAGGTTGTTCGAAAGCTCCACGTCGCCACACTCCAGAACCCTCTTCATCGCCGGCCATTCCCCTCTCGCATATTTAAGGGCCTTTTTCAGCAGTTCTCCGCAGCCCACGAAGTCCGACTTACGGAACACCTCCAAACGCTCCTCTATTCTCCTCATTATGTCCACTGTGCTCCCGTCGCCTGAAGCCATTTCGGCATCCTTCGCCTTTTGGCTCTCCACGTCAACATAGTCCTTCTTTTCGGATTCACGGTTCTCTCCGCGGCCGGATGGGGCATCGTCATCCCTGCCTCGGCCGGCGTTACGCTCTGATTTACGCACGAAGTTCCTGCCGCTGAACACGTAGACGCTCTTCGCGGTGTTCGGATTAAGCCTCATCTCATCGCGGACGATACCGCTCAGGCCGGATATTTCCTTGCGCAGGTCCACCTTCTCCCGATACAGGTAGATGGAATATTCACTTGACATCGTCACCATGGCACCACTATCCAAGCATCTTCCTGACCATGCCGAACAGCTCGCTGATGTCGCCCTCGCACTGCGACAGCTCCGTACCGTTCGTGAACCGCACACGCACGTCGCGGATGCCGGGGCCTCCTTCCGGCATTCTGTCTACGACCAGCGGGATGAACCCGCCAGACGACAGGCGATCGTCGGCCTCCTTGAGGACGCAGTAATCTTTCTGGCCCCTGCGTGAATATTGCATGAACTTCTCATAGTCATACCCATCCTCCTCGCAGAACTTCTTCATCGAGCGGCCACGGCCGTTCTGGTTGTAGTGCTTGAGAGCGAACGCATAGTTGATTGTTGGATCTTCCTTCATCTTTGACTCTGTTTTTGGTTTGAGACAAAGATGCGCAGACTTGTTCAGAACTCAATGCGGAAAAGTGGACGCGTACCTTTGGATAGGGAAACGACAAAAGTCAAGTTTAGGGAATGGTATAAGGATGTGAGCAAATGCTCCCTCCGTGAAATGAAGGCGGCAAGAGATGCGGTGAGATTACGGGAGGATGAAATCCTGAACTACTTCATCGACCATTCCACCAATGCGGGAGCGGAATCCTTCAACTCAAAAATCAAAGGCTTCCGGGCTCAGCTTAGAGGAGTGTCTGACCTGCCCTTCTTCATGTTCAGGCTATGCACAATCTTCGGATAGGGCTCACACGGAAGTTTGCAGGTGAGCCTATTGTGTTAATATATTTAAAGATCCATGTAGTCAAAATAGCCGCGTCTGCTATCAGTAATTTAGGCCGAAAGACCAAAGGGGTAGCGTGTTGCCGTGAGCGAATTCAATGTCATCCTTTACGACATAGGAATCCGGAAGGTCCTCAATCTGTCTTTTTCCTTTATTCCGGCCAGCAATCTCAAATGTGAGGTCACCGATGTCGAATTTTATCTTGTGTGCAACATCAGGGTATTTCGCCTGATACTCATGACGCATGTCATCCTGTTTCTTCTCATCGCGTGAAAAAATCCTGATCTCAGCAATGTCTGTTCTGAGAAAACGCTTCAATACTGCGTTTCCGAAACTACCGGTACCACCGGTAATCATAAGGGTTTTACCCGCAAAAATGCTCATGATATGTTAAAATTAATAATCGTCGTTTAATGTTTTCAATATGCCCCAAGCCACAACCAGTCTCCACATATCTGTGGCCTGATTAAAACACACTGCATAAGAACGAAAATATGTATAATTATGCTCTCAATGAGTGCAATATCATCAAGAAAGTCTACACTTCACACGTTACTCGATTTTCTTCACGTGCTTCACCGCCAAAAATCTGTGTCAGTTCAGAAATATCCGTATTGTACTGCTTGTCCAATAAATATTTCAAAGTCATCTTTAACGCTCTGAATTCAGAGTTGCCGTTAATTGCTGCGAATAAGTTCTTGAATCGCTCATCCGTGTTGGACGTGACTGACTTGGATAGTTTGGTGAACTCCTTAAGAGTTGACGGAAGGTTGTATTTTTCCGTATCGACTCCTTGCTCTTTTGCGCTGTCCAATACAAATTTATCCACGGCGGGAGAAATCGTAATCAGATACTGATGACGGGATTTATGCTTCAATAATGTCAGGTGCTCAGTCTTGGCAATCTCGTCACAATCCTGTATATAGCCGAGTTCTACCTTATCTTTATCGATAATTCCGATAGCAAACTTGTCTGCAAATGTATTGTTCAACTGGCCCACTACCTTTGAGCAGCAATGTTGATGATTTACTACTCCATCCAGAAGATATTCTATCAGGTTTGTATCAACATAGCACTCAGGCATTACGTTCAAGATTTTCCGCTTCATACATACATCTCGAAATTGAAGAACATATCTACACCATTATCGTAAGCTTCGTGTATCTCCTCATCATTG
>ERZ1034723.570-NODE-570-length-19512-cov-6.724007_pt1 | contig 19512 bp, 26 predicted proteins | sample MGYA00520637_ERZ1034723 | MGnify/ENA primary metagenome ERZ1034723 (study PRJEB33766, sample SAMN09781719) | gut metagenome | biome: gut microbiome | host: Homo sapiens | place: Madagascar | study: EMG produced TPA metagenomics assembly of the PRJNA485056 data set... | reverse complement strand
TGTCGGCGGTGACGGTGTCGCCGGTGAGGTCCATCAAGACGTCGCCGTTAAAAATCACTTTGCTGTTGTAAGTAGTCGTCGGCATATTATGCATCCTCCCCAATGTATACGGTGGTACCGCCGGACGGGTTGCACACGTCCCAGCGTTTGATTTCTTGCACTATGATGTTGTCTGTGAGATATTTGTGTGCCGTGGGCAGGGTCTGCACACTGCCCGACGGGGTGACGGTGGTGGGGCCTTCGTATTCCGGATTTGCACCGGTTACAACCTGGAATGCCGTGAATTCAGCTCTAAATGTTTGATTTGTTGAGCCAAACTTCACGGCAAAATCAGGGCCTGCCCTTATTCCCCCAAGTTTGATGTTGAATCTCACTAAATCACACCATCCTTCAATATCCGATCTGTTCTGACCGCGATAATGTCCGATGCAAGCGCATCCCCTTCAATGGTGCGCACTCTGACCTGGATTTCCGTATTGCAATCACAATCCAACTGTAAAGTTTCTTCTTGTGACAGCCGGACAGAAAGCTTGTTGGAACTACATTTGCATTCAGACAGCGGCTTGTCTAATATTACTTTTCGATTCTGCGATAGTGTTACAAACGCTTCTGCGATGCTGCTTGTATCAAACGGAATATCGAATTCAAGCAGCGGCGTTGTTCCTCTAATCATCAAACCACCTTCTTCATGTCAGCCATTTCTTCATCTTGCGCCAGCCTTCTACCGCATACCGCAATGCCGCCATGGCATCGTCCTGAAATGGGACGGGTTCATCCAGGTATTCCCCGGTGCGTTCATCCTTTTTCCATTTCCACTGCTGCAGTTCTTTGATGGTATTCACACAAGACGGATGAACGTATATTTTACGCTGTTTCAGCCAGTCAATCTGTGCTTTGACAGATCCAGCCGAACCGCCTTTGTCAACGCCTCTGGCCCTGAACCCAGCCTTTTGCCACATCTTGATTCTGTCCGGTTCTGCTGAATCGCACCACATCTGTTTTTTTCGGTCGATGCCCAGCGCAAGCGCAAGCCCGATCAGCTCATTCGTGTCTTTCTCGAATTCGTATAGCTCTTTTGTGATGTACAGGTCATCGTCTTTGATCCCAACCGGAAGGATGACGTTGGCGTGATTGAAGCCGAAATCTTGCCCGTTTGCGAAATCGTCATAATCCGCCGGGTTTTGCGAAATCTCTTTCACTTCCCAGTTGTGTAGGATAAGGCCGCCAATTTCGCCCCATTCGCCAAGGCCATAGATTCTATAGCCTTCCGGGTCAACGATCGTCCTGCGCTCCATTCTGGCCCTGTATGCGTCATCAATGAAGCGGTTCATCAGATATGTGGAATGGTGGCACAGTACATTGTCATCCGGAATATCAAAAAAGACCTTCTTGATCCAGTGGTTTTTATTCACCGGGTTGAAGGTCAGTCTGATTTGATAAAATTGGCCTTCTGGTAGTTCACCACGAAGACGGTCATCAATGATTTCAAGGTCAGCTTGTGTTAGCTCGGTGGCTTCCTCACACCAAACGTCCGTTAGCTTGCCCTTCTGGAACGTGATTGACTTCAGCTTTTCGCGCTGTTTGTCATCGTTCATGCCCCGGAAGATGATTTTGTTTCCGTTAGCTTTGCACGTCAGCTGCAAGGGCGACATATTGATTTGCCAATATCGTTCGGCCTTGTCTCCAAACATGCGATAAATGGCACCGGTCAGTTCCGCAAAGGTACTGTCACGGTTCGTGATATCAGATTTGCGAATGCAGACCAGGTTCCGGCCCTTATCCTGCATAAGGCGCAAGATGTAGTTCTGGGCCGTGTCAACGCTCTTGCCACTGCCAGCACTGCCAAGCATCACGATATAGCGTTTGTCGCTCCGGTCAACCTCTTTGAAACAGGGGTTTGCCTGGACTTTGATGTTCATCCGTCATCACATCCAAACAGCAGACAGAATGGGAACAGCTTTCTTATTTCAGACTTAAAATCTTCTAACACCATCGCAAGGCAATATACACTAAATCCAAGTGAATCGGAAACGCTTTTCAGCAATTCATCCGTTTTATCACATTCTGGAAATTCCAGTGCAATGTATTCCGCAAGAAGTTTGTCCCTATTCATCTGCGTCACCGTAATTCACAGTAATGTTCAAATCCATGTCCACGGCCTGCTGTACCTTGTCCATGTACAAGCCATAGCGCTTGCCCAACAGCTCGGCAGCCTTCAGGCGTTCTTTTTCATCCGGGGCCTTTTCCATTTCTCTTGCCGCGCTGGTGAAATCACCAGTGGATTCAACCACCACAACAGACGCTTTCGACTGGCCACGCATAACGGATGTGAGATATTTTAAGACTTCATCCTGATTTGCAATCAACTCAGATTCCTTTTCGGCCATTCTGGCGTCAATGTAGGATTTTATTTGAAGTTTCTTGAGGTTGTCTGCACCTGTTCTGTATGCGGTTTTCTTTGAGTATCCGGCTCTGATTGCGGCCTGGGTCGCGTTCAGGTCAATCAAGTATTCATCACAGAATCTTTGCTGCTTTGCCGTAAGCTTTGCCACAATCATTCACCGCCTTCCTGAAAAAATAAAATGCACCTCTCACATGAGGTGCATTTTTACACTTACTATTTTACCATCTTTGTACTATAAAATCCTATCCTGTTTTCTCAGCGTGATGTCAAAAGGCTCGGATTCTTTTCAGCAAAGGCAATCAGGGCTTTCCCGTGGATTTTGTAGATCTGTGAAATTGAAAAATTGAGATCAAAGGCAATGTCAAACCATTTCTTCCCGTCAATGTAGCGGGCAATCAAAACATTTTGCTGGTCAAAATCTTGCAGATTCTGAATTGCCTTCATGGTAATCTTCTTCAGATCAACAAGTTCATCAATCCGGGCATTGATGGTATGTTCAAGCTCATCGATCTTACAGATTGTGATTTCAAGACTGTTCTTTGGGCCTGAAGTCTGAACCTTGTCCGGTTTCAATTCACACCCAATGGAAGTCAATCGGGAACGCTCTGTTTCAACCGTACTTACAAGCCGATCGATCAAAGCATCAAGGCGTTTGATCTGATTCAAAAAATCCTTGGCTTGCTGGGCAAGATCTTTGTCAGTCACTATGTAACACATCCTTTCTGTGGTAATCTGTTCCGTTTTCATTGCATCTGTACCGTTAATAAATGCTGAAAAATCAAGTGGTTTCAGGACTTTGGAACACATGGAACAGATAAAACGGGCAGTTCCTTATATACACATTTCTTATATATTTTTTTCTTTATAAGAAGAAAGTATATTTACATCTGTTCCATCTGTTCCGTTCCTTGAAAGCAACTGAAAAAGCCTTGAAAATCAAGGGTTTTCGTGCGGAACAGATATAGAAAAAATATCTGTTCCATACCTGTTCCAACCCTTACTGAAGAAATACTGGTCAGCCGCTTCGGCTGTTCATCCTCGTCACGGATGATGTTCTTTGTACCGTGGTAGGCTGTCGGATCGTGATACCCTTCAGCATTTTCCCAAGGTTTAGGTATCGGTTTTCCCTCCTTCTTTCCTGTACCATTCTTCAATATCACAGCCGATTTCTTTTAACTTTTGACGTGCCAACCACCCGTCATCTGCCGGATCCATCTGGTAATATTCCCGTAACTTCCGGGTTTCGGAATAGAACAACTCCCATGCCTTTTTCAGGCGCTTGGGGGCCAAAGCCAAATTGGGTGTGAAGCATCCACAGAATAGAAGATTCTTTGTCTACATCGAAAGCCTGATCATTCGCCACAATCTGTTCGTTGATTGCATGATTCAAGGCCCGTTGTTCAGCTTTGTTGAACTGCACCCCCCGAAGATTTTTCCACCTGACTTCTTAAACATCGGCATGGTAATCACTCCAAATGTCATCGAAGCAAACCGGAATCAGGGCGTGAACCTTGTCCAATAGGATCAAAGCCACTTCCCGCATCTGAGGGTGTGCGGCGGGGGAACAACGCAACTTCAGGAAGTGCCGCCACTCCCGAATGTTGGCCGTCATAACCACTTCCGTTTTCAGGCTGTTGGGCAACACGGAACGGGCTTCCTGCTGGGTTGCACCATTCTGAAGCAGTTCCATATACCACGCTTCAGCATCCTTCATGGCGGCTTCCCATTTCAGGTAATTTTCATTATCCTGATCCGAATGACCATCATTGAAAAAGCAAGGTCCAATCACCATGATTTCCTCACCAAACTTACCCTTGCCATAGTTGCAGTACCGCGTGCTTTCCTGACAATAGGAAGCCATTCTGTGGCGAACAATCTCGTGGGAAACCCCTCGATCACAGATAAACTTCACCGTGAAAGAACAATGTTCCAGAACCGCTTCATGCCCACGCTTGATAATTCCGGCAACGAACTTTTCAGCGGAACCTTCCGTGATTTTGTCCTCGGACTTATAGCAGACACGGCCACATTGTTCCAGCCGCTTCAGAATGGTGGCACCATCAATCGGGGTAATGAACTCTACAGTAGGTTTGATAATTTTCATAATTCACCTTCAAAATCATTCCGGTGTTGCGACCGGTAGGGATCGAAGCCTTCAGGATAACGCTTTTCCAGCTTCGTCAGATTTTCTTCCAGGACGGTATCAAGATCAGAACCAATAGCGCTGCACAGAACAGCCAGATAGCATGCCACATCCCCAAGTTCTTCAATCATGTGGCGCTTGTCCAGTTCATGGCCGTGGAAGAAATGTTTCTTCACCTGTTCGGCCACTTCACCAGCTTCACCACAAAGGCCCAAGGCGCATTCCAGTTTCAGGCGGTCGGTGTCGGATCGGTCAGCGGTTCGCAACGCATCCCGCATATACCGATTAGCGTTCATCCGGATCACCTTCTTTCATGGTATCCAGTTCCAGCACTGTCATGATTGCATAATTGGCAAGGTCGATCAGGGTATCACGGATGGATTCATCTTTCACCTGCTGGACCCCGGATCTGGTCAGGCTCTTGAATCGGGACAACTTGTCCCCAAGTCTGATCCGTGCCATTGCCATGCCCTCTTCCATAAAAGTCTGGTGAAAAGAATCGCCATAGTCCTGATTTTTCCGAACATACAGGCCGTGGATTTCTTCGCAAATCAGCGCATGTTTATCAACTTTAGTGTCTGCCATCGTTCATCATCCTTTCTGTTTTGGAATCATTTTTTCTTTTGCAGCTATGTAGAAGTTTTTATCAGCTTCAAACCCATAAGCATCGCGCCCTAATTCATATGCTGCTCTAAGGGTTGTACCACTTCCGGCAACCGGATCAATAACCACATCCCCGGGATCAGTAAACACTTCAATCAGCCGTTTCAGCACACCAACAGGTTTTTGCGTAGGATGGATCTTGGGATATTCTTTCCGGTTGTCTCTCTCCCAAGGGAACCAGTTAAAAACCATGTGTTTGTTCCCATCAGGGCCGATATTTCGGAATTTCGGAAGCTTATCCCGGTACAGAACCACGGCAAATTCTGTGGCGCCAACGATTTTCATATTGGCCTTTAGAACTTGGGCCGAATAGTTTTTTACAAAGAACAACGGATAGGATTTTTCAAATCCGTACTGTTTGCCATAGTCGATGACTGTCTGCATCTGTTCAAAGGCACAGAACACAATCATTGCCGGGGCCTGTCCTTTTTCTTTCGGTTCTTTCCGAAGAAGGCGGTTGCAAAAGTGCATATATTCCGCGATTTTGAAAGTACCATCGGTATGAAAGAAGCTGGATTTTGCCAGTGTGCTTTCACCGTTTTTGTTGTCGCCGCCCTGATACCACATCGGATTGCTTGCATAAGCATCAGCCCCGATGTTATAGGGAATATCAGCAATAACAAGCTGGGCTTTGGGGATGTTGCACCGCTTAAAGTTCTGAAAATTATCGTGGTACAATTCAATGTTCACGTCCATCTGTTACTCCTCACTTTCTTTCACAAATACTCGGCATTTTCCAAGACGGCCGATCCATTTATTTGCCGTTACCAGCCCACAGCGTTTTGTAACCTGCCTGGAAAACTCAATGTTTGAAAGCGCCTGGAAGTTATTTGCAATGCAATATTCCTTGTACTTCCGGTAAACCGTCTTTGTGGCTTCATTCACGATGCTATCCAAGCCAGTTTCTTTGATGAACCCAATAATGGGATTGTTGTTTTCCTCGTATTCATCCAGCTGCCCCTGAACCCGGCTGGAAGTGGTGAACTGTGCATTGCCCAGCACTCGCTTCAATCCCTGAAGGCCAAGCAAAGCCAGATATTCCATGGAACTTTGTTCACACAGTTCATCTTTGATGAATGGGCGAAAATCCGCGTCATGGGGGGTAAACTTGGCGTCAAAGGGAACAATCACCAAACGCCGCTGAACAGCTCCGGTTTTGTCCTTGATACGGGGAATGTTGTTGGCGCTGAACAGGAACTTAGAATAATTGTTGAATTCAAAAGGATCTTGGCCTTTGCGCTCCACATTCACCCGATCACCGGTCACAAGCTTTTTGAACACGGAAGCATTGGCAATAAATTCATCACCAATATCATCACCGATGTTCGCCAACTTACCAAACAGTTCAGCGGTTTTAAACCTATCGCCCAATTCTTTCAGGTCAAGGGAAGCAATGTTCTGATCCCCAAGAAGGTTTTTTACCACATGAAGGAAGGTGGATTTGCCGTTGCTCTTATCGCCAATCAGAATGAAGGCTTTGCCAAGTTCGTTGCGGCGGTACATACAATAGCCCACCATTTCTTCCAGCAAGGCCCGGACTTCAGGATCATCACAGGCCAGCCGGTTCAGGGTGTGATCCAACAGATCATCATGGGCGGCGGGATTGTACGGCCACGGGATTTTGTTGGTAATCACCACATCCGGGGTGAACTCTTTGAAGGAACCATCCCGGATATTGTAAAGGCCATTGCTGAAAGCAATGATATTCGGGTTAGTGGACTTCGTGTTTTCCTCAATCATGATGTCCAGATAGGACAGCACTTCCGAACGCCAGGCCCGCTTTAAATTGCTGATCAGCCGGATCATAGCCCCTTCAATCTCACCAGCCCCGGAAACATAGATCCCATCCTTGTAAATGTGCAGCTGGTTGTTGATTTTCACGATATGGTTATTGTTCTTCAGATAGGTGGCGAACTTATCAAATAGAAAGGTTTTATCTCGAAAAAAAGACGTTTTCTTGAAGGCATCATCCCGAAGGATCACTTCAAGTTCTTTTTCTGAAAGGGGTTTCTTCAACACATATCGGTTGATCAACCTAATGCACTCGCGGGCTTCTTCCTTGGTAAAATCATCGCTTTGCAGGGTCAATATGTAGTTGAACAGCGTTTGGTTTCGTCCATCTCCTTCCCCAAGGTTCGGAAAGTCGTAATTGCTTTTTACCGGGATTAGCCACTTGGGAAGTTCCTGAATTTCATCTTCAGGGACATCATACAGAATGGGCCGTTCTACTCCGCCGAACTTCAGAATCTCATAGCTGTTGTTGGCGCCAACCTTGCCATCTGTGGTGATGCCAACGGCCAAGGTCTGTTTTGTCCAGCTTTTTTCAACACCACAGTTCTTGAACAGAAAATGCTTTCCTCGGGTGGTGGCGTATACCCGGCATTTCAGTTCTAAATCTTGAACAACTCTGAACAAAAGTTCAGAGGTTTCTGCATCGTCCACATCAATCAGGATCGTTTCTTCTCCCAGGATGCCAGCGTATTCATCAAGCTCCTGAACCTGTGAGCGGGTTTTCAGTTTTTTAACTCCCTTGAACTTTTCAAGGCATTGTTTATTTTTAGTCTCTACATAACCTCTAAATAACTCCATACGTCAGTACTCCCCCCCCCTGAAAGGCCATATCGTTCATCGTTCCACCCCAAAATCTTTCAGGCGATCCCAAGCAACATCAATGTAATATTGCTTGTCCAGTTCATCCGGGATGGGAAGGTTTGTCACATCATCATTGATGAAGAAGCAATGATCCGGTGTGTTTCCGAATTTTTCAGGATTCTTTTCCCGTCCCTGGACGATTTTCCCGGAAACCTTAAAGATTCCGCCCTTGCTGTGATCCTTGGAAGCAAATACCCGGAAGGTCTTATCCGTCTGAACCGCACCGCCGCTGAAACGGGTGATTTTCTTGGAACGGCCTTTTTCATCCCTGATTTTGGCTTCCGTAATCACCGGGGAATAAAGTGCATATTTGTACTTGCTGGAAACCTTCACAACCTTCTGGAAATCCCGCAAGCTGTCACAGGTCAGAATGGTTTCTTCCGGGGAAATGCCCTGAAGAAAGTAATTCACAATGGCTCGGTTGACAATGGGAAGGTCATAGTCCAGATCGGACAGCTTTTTGACATAGGCGCCCTTGCACTTCCAGCGGGGTTTCCCTTTTTCGTCCTTCAATGGGCCGGAAGGAACAATGATGTAGTTGTTCACATCCTTCTGATAAACCTTCTGGAACTCATCAAATTCAAGCCGCATCCCGGTCCTCTTTTCCCACTCCCAACACAGATCATCCAGCATTTCAAAATCTTCATACCGGTGAAGTTTTACCAGAATACCATCCGTGTTGCTTTGGATGATTTCACAGTGATCTTCCAGCCGCTCAATCAAATCCAGAAGGAGCAACTGCCCACCCACGCAAACGTTGTTGGCCTGACGGGGATCATACATGGCATTGTGCTTGTCCTTCATGGCTCCATAGGTGCTGTTCAGAACAATCTTGTAAGGCTGTTGCATGGGGTTCTTCTCTGCCTTCAGCTTCAGGCGGGTATGATAGATTTCCGCATACTTGGAAGGATCGTGAACATTGCGGGAAAGCCACTTATACACCAGCATCAGGGAAGGATAGTAGGAAGCCACATCCACGTTCACGAACCAGCCTTCCCCATGATATTTTGGAACGGCGCCGTGAAGGCCGCCCCAAGCAAATACATGGGGGACCCCGGCCACCTCCAATTCAAGGGTTTTGGAATAATCACGGTTCAAGGGGTTCTTGTACCAATTCAGAACTTCCGTGTATTTTTCGATCCGCAAGCTGGGCGGGAACTCAATTTCAAATTCATCATTGTGTTCCTGCTGCACGGCCCCAAGGATTTTAGCGGAAAGCTGGGCCTTCGTCCGGCCAATATCAGAAATAGGAAGGTGGAACGCCTTCACAAGTGACATTTGGGCGTCAAATTCATCTTCCTTCCGCCTCAACCACACTTCCACCGTCTGTTCCACATCATGGCGGCAGTATTTGACGGTTTCGGCCAGTTCCGCCTCAGTCAAAGGCCGGTCAATATCAAAGGGAACAGAAGTTTCTTTGATGGAATGGCCCATGAACGCTTCCAGCGCCTTCAGGCTGATCGGCGGGTTCGGCATCACGTCATAGTTGATCAGCGGATATTCCCGGAATAGGGTCGAAAATCTATAACCAGGTTTGTCCTCTGCAATGATCCAATCATTCACACGCTTGGGATTAAATCCGCACAGAATGGCCTTTAAAATGTACTGATCATAGTTTCTGGAATTGTAACCGGCCCAAATCACGCCGTTGTGCTGCTCGTAGAAACGCTTCAACTTATCGGGATCATTGATAATCACGGTTTCCTGACGGGCGTTCAGGTCGATCAGCACAACCAGCCAGTCATGGCGAAACACCTCAAAATCATAGAAGATCATCAATCCACCATCCTTTTAACGTTTTTTGTGAAATCGGTCAGCGTTGCCGCCTTATCAACCCCGCCGCGGGAAGGCTTTCACTTGGGGCCATTGTGGGGCCGAAGCCCCACACGATGCACTCAGTTTTCGACTTCAAAAACTTCATCGACCGTGATGGAATTGAAGCGGGAATCATCATAATCCACCGCATATTCCAAAGTACCGTCAATGGCTTCCGCCACATCCAGAACAAGCTGGGAAAACTGCTTGTAGCTGGTGAAACTGATAGGTACACCGGAATCCAGCTTTTCAAGGAAGCCCATTGCAGAAGCGATCATGTTCTTGTCGTTCTTGGTGCCGTACAGAACACGGTTCATGAAAAGGCGCTGGCCCTTAAACTCACCAGACAGGATTTTGAAGGACACGGCCAGCATGGGGCGATTAGGATCGGCCTTGGTGCCTTTGATCTCCATGTTTTCCAGCTTCACTTCATACTTGCCAGCGGGAATGGTGGGAAAATTTCCGCCGCCGTTCTTTTTGGCATCCTCCACATCGGCCTGAAGGCCCTTCAGATCAACAGAACGATCAATCTTGTCAAAATCAATAGCCATAGTTTTTTACCTCCAAAAATGTTGTTATGTTCAAATGGTTTTGAGAATATCAGCCAACCCATGAAACAGGCCGTTCACAAGTTCAGCAGTTTCCTTGGCCCGGTTCATAGTGTCAACTTCTTCTTTTGTAGGGGCAAATTCCTTATCAAGGGCAAACAGATCATCCGTCAGAACCCCATCCAACAGATACTCCAGCGCCGCGTCTACCATCGTGTCATAGAAATCATCATGCTTGGCAGCATAGCTAATAATTGCCATTTTCGCCGCGCTTTTGTGAAGCCGAATCATGGATTCCGGGCCAGCATTAGAGGGCGGCGCCATGTTCACACACAGCTGGATCTTGCGGAGCAAGCCACGACGATCCATTTCATCTTTGAATCTGTTCAGAGCATCTTTTTTCATATCGCTTCTCCTTCACATTTGGTTAGAAATGATTTTTTCAATCTCACGGGCTGAATGGGCGATCCTCTTGCGGTCGATCCGCTTTTGTCGAAGGATTTCCATAATCGCAGCGACTTCTGTCTGAATATCTTCAAAGGCTCCGAAATTGCTTTCAAGGCTTGCTTCATAGGCAGCAAGATCAGTGTTTTCTCCAATCTCAGCCAATCTCACTTTTTCATCAGCCTGTTCAATGTAGTCCTGAAAATATTTAGCCGCTTCATAGCCCATGTGTTTTTCAACCAGATATTCAAAATCACGGGCGTTGAAGATGGTTTCAGGCTTCCCGGCAATCATCAGCACATCAGCCATCTTTGCCACCACCTTTCGGCCAATGGCGCAGCATCCAAAGCCCTTCGATGATCATCAAAGCCGTGCACAGCAGGATGGGCACAATAAGCAGGGCCAGAAGCGTCACCAGCAGTTTAATCAGCAGATCTGTCATGTGTCATCTCCCTCCCCTTGTATTTTTCCATTCTCGCGCCGCAGTAGGGGCAATATGCGGTAAGCTCCCATATCCAGCCATCAGACATTGCCATGTGCTCACAGGCCGAACAATGGAAGCAGGTGTCTCCATGCTGCTTCTTGTTGTGCCTGTACCAATGCCCAGTGGGTCGTAGGATTTCCGGGCCAATCGTGTGGGTGTGATTCAGCATGTACCGCACACCGTCCACAGTTACGCCCTTGGGCCGCTGACCCACATGCTGCCTTGCCGCGTTCAATCGGTCCATGCTGTCCAGCCATTCGAGCAAGAAATCAGCGTCAATCAGTCTCATTGTTCAGGCCCTCATCCAGTCGGTCCAACTTGCCAGACAGTACCAACAGTACCGCTTCACAGATGATCTGCCATTTCAGCCGTTCAAGGTTGTCAAACGAAATATCATCCTTTTTTGCATATGGCTTTTGGCCGGCCGTTTTCTGCATGGTCATACGACACAGCTGGTGCACTGATTCTTTCAGCAATGGGATGTCCAGCTCGTGGTGACTGCCTGGCTGTAAAAAGCCCCAAATTGCCACATCCAGCATTCCGTTCATGTTTCTTTCTGCCATTTTCGGCTCTCCTTTATAATCCGCTGGCCCCGTGAATTGGTCTCCCACAAGGCCGGCTTTCCATCACGCAGCCAGGTACGCACAAACAGCTCGCGTTCGGCAGCCGTGTCGAACCTGGCCTTCTTCGTAGTGCACAGATGGTTCCAGCTGACCCAATAACCCGGCTTCAATTATTCTTCACGCTTCTTCCGGGTGCGGCGGGGCGGGTTTGCAGCCATCTCGGGCGCGGCAGCGGCGGCCAGCTGTCGGGCAGCGCGTACGGCCGGGCCCTCGGAGGAATCATTCCAGGGCGGGGTGTCACCGGTGGCCGGTTCGGGTTCCTCAACGGCTTCACCGCCGCCCGGCTCCCAAGTTCCATCAGGATCACCACACGCCGCCTTTGCCGCATCCTCAACCGCATCATAAGTATCAACCGGGGCTGTGGTTTCAGCCTTGGCCTTTCTACCCCTTCTACTGGGCGCTGTGGTGGCTGTGCCGGTGGTTTCGGGTGCGGGGGTAGCCGGGGTATTGCTGCCACGCTTAACGGCTCCTGCCGCCCGCTGATTGGCTTCCTCATAGACTTCGCAGAACGCTTCATAAGTCAGCGGGATTTCCTTTTCATGAACGGTCAGGCGGCCGCCGCCGAAAATAACTTCAGAAGTCTTAAAGGACATCACCCGGTCATCATCGTCCGCCACGATACGGGCCACCAAGTCAACCATGCCAGCCACCTTGTTGGCCACCTTATCCTGAAGGTTTGGCTTGATGGAACTGATCTTATCGCCGCCCTTGCGGGTCAAATCGCGGCTCCGGTCTTCATGGCTAATCAGGATGATGTTCTCATAGTCCAGATTCACAAGCCGCTTCAGAGTGTTCAGGAACTCACTCCGGACCATATCCCACGCCCGGAAGGAATCATCCGATTCATGCTTCCACCCCTGCCGATCACAAATGTAAACCCGGCACGATTCATAAACATCTTCCAGCAGATCAACCACGATGGTTCGGAAGTCGTTCTGTTTCTTTTCCAGTTCGGCCACGGTTTCCATGAAAACCTCATAGGCCAGTTTGCGTTTGGTAATGCGGCCTTCCACCGTTACGGTGTCACGAATGGCGATATAGGGGGCATCCACAAACTTGATGTTGCCATCCGTGTTCAGCATCAGGGGATCGGGGAACTGATTGGCAAAGAACGTCTTGCCGCTGAAGGGTGCGCCGTAAAGCCACACAACCTTCTTCTTCGTGGCGTTCAAATCACGCCGTTCATTTTTGGGAAGTAACATATAATTCCATCCTTTCGTGCAATAATCTTCATATTCACACCACCCGCAAAAGCGGTTTGGGTTTTTAGGGAACTCTGTGGATTCAACCATGTGCTTCACACTGGTCAGAAAACCCACAATCTTCATGGGGTCATACTGAACCGGCAACAGCGTTGGTTCAGCATCCTTCAAAGCATCCTGCAAGCGATCACGGAACTGTGAAAGCGTTTCGGTGCTTTTCTGCCGGATCTTCACCTTGGGAACAATCAGGAAATACATATTCCTGATCTTGTGGCCGGGGTGGGTCAATTCATACCAATACTTGTATTCGTGCAGCTGTCCGGAAGTGGTATAGCTTTTGGCATTGTTGGAATACTTGAAATCGTACAGATCGAACACCTGAACATCTTCACCCCAATAGTTTTCCGGGCAGCTTTTTGCCATCCAGCCACAGGGCCAAAGATAATCCATGAAGCCGATGAAATCAGCGTTTCCGATAGGAAGTTCAAATGTTCCGCCGGGCGGCAGCATGGCCTTGGCCTTGGGGATCATAGCTTCCAGCTTGATCATTTCGTTGATGTGGTCATCCGTCAGCAGCGGAAAACAGTTCTGGTAGAAGGCAAGAGCCTGCTTAACCCCTTTTTCGATGCCAGTGTGAAGCGCCGTGCCAAGAATCAGGGCGTTGTCTGCGTCCGTGTTCGGGATCGTGTCGATCCCTTCCACATATCGCAAACGGTACTTGTATGGGCATCGATTAAAAGTTTCAACCCGGCTGTGGGAAACTCGCATTGTTTTACCCCTTTCACGATGATTTTGAAGGCTTCAAAGCCTTCCGGGTAAAGGATGAACCCAAACCCGTTGGACCCGTTGATTTGCTTCAGGTTCCGTTTCTGAAGACCTGACGGGGTTCCGTTGGTGCCTTTCAGTTCCACTTCAAGGGCAATCCCATTCACTGTGATCCGCATATCAGGCAAGCCGGCTTTGGTATATCGTCCGCCGCCCCAACGCTTTTCCCAATAGCCACAGGGCGGGGCCTTCATCCGGTCAACCGGTTCGCCCAAGGGATAAATTCCTTCACTTTCCAGCCACTTCTTCAGGCGGTTTTCAAAGTTCTTCTCCGAACCCAATCACACACCACCTTTCATGGTGATTTTCACATAACCTGCTTTGGCGGTGGTCTTGGAACACTCGGAAGCAATATCCGGGTATTTCTTCTTCAGCTTGGCGGAATCAAGGCTGGTGGCCGTGGTAGGCTTCACAAGGGTGAGGTTCAGCACCTCGGATTCAAACTTATCCACGCCGAACTTCACCATGGCTTCATACAAGGCTGCTTTCATCTGCTTTTCTTGATCCTCAATGGCCTTCTTGCGGGCCGTCAGGTCAGCAATGGCGTTCAGGGTGGCAAGCTGGGAACTCTTGAACTCCTGAAGGGCCGTTTCTTCATCGAAAATGGCCTGTCCACATTCGTTCGGGGTTTCCTCACAGGAACCGGGGCAAGTGCTGAATTCCGGGCATTTGTGGCAGCACCCTTCAAACTTTCTAAGGGGGCAAGCGTTTTCACATTTAATCATTCCGTTGGTTCTCCTTTACTTTGTGGCCACAGCGATGTATGGCGGGCAAACACTCGGGCGTTGACCCCTCGCGGGGCTTTTTGGTGGGTACACAGCTCCGATCCAAGTATGGAGTATGGAAGCTGCCGCCGTGGCACTTCTTGGCTGGGCGGTTGCAGGCCGAACAGTTCATATCACACTTCACGCTTCTCCGCCACCCCCAATCCAGCCACCCAGACCAGCCGCAAGACCAATCAGGAAGATTTCTCCGCCGATTGCCCAATAGCCGCGGGTCAGATAGGCCACCGGCACCCAGATAGCCGCCGCCACCAGAGCACCCAGCAGGCCGCCGGCATATGCGCCCCAGTTGACGCGGCCCAGGGTGTGGGTTAAAATGTTGATAGTGCCATGGCGGTCAGCTTTGGCACTCTTGAGGTCGTCCCGGCTGCAACCCGGGGCGGCCTTCTTTTTTGCAACGATATAGTATTCAGTCATTGCTTTCACCTTCTTCATATTTGCGGAACAAATAATCCGTGTAGTCTTTGCGCTGCTTTAAAGCTTCAAGAATCCCCTCTTCCACCGTTCCGGGGCAAATCATCAGGTAGTAGAAGCACGGTCTTTTTTGCCCAAGTCGATGAATACGCTTTTGGGATTGCTCCCACAGTTCGGAACCTTGCGGAAGGCTGAAATAGATGATTTTGTTGGCAAGCTGGAAGTTGCCGCCCATGGCGCCGGCCTGATACTGAATGAAGGTAATGCTGTTGTGCTGGTCGCGGTAGGCGTCCAGGCTTTTTTCTTCACCGCACAGAACCGAAACAGGCCGGTTCAGGCTCTCTGCAATTTCCTTCAGGCGTTCCATCTCTTCCGTGAAGTTATAGAACACAATCAGCCGATCTTCCGTGCTGTCCACCAGATCCCGGAATGCTTCATAGCGGGCTTTGTTATACAGGCCGCAAAGCTGACGGGCATAAAGGCGGCGGGTCAAGCTAGTGTCACCAATCAATTCCCGCTCACAATGGGCATTGGAATCCAGTTCAAATTCCTCAAGGCTTGCCGGGTCGATCGAAACGAACCGTTCCTTCATGAACTTCCAGTAAAGCGGTGAAGGTTTGGTTTTCACCTTGATCCAAGTCTTTTCGGGAAGGCTGATCCCGGCCTGATCGGTGGTCATGAAAATGGCGCCATGTTCGGCCAGCTTCATCTTCAGCCGGTCAACATTCTTATAGCCGGTAATCTGTTGCCGCCAAAATCCATCGGTTTCAACCCATTCCGTTTGAATGTACTGCTTCCAGAACAGTTCTTTTGAAATCTTCCATCCCAACAGTTGGCATTGGCTCCACAGCTTTTCATACTTGCCGCCCGTGGGAGTGCCTGACAGAAGGATCACATTATCCGGTTTCAGGTCAAGAATGAACTTTGACCGTTTGGCGTTCTCATTCTGAATCAGGGAACTTTCGTCCAACATCAGCGTGAAGCCTGCCAGTGTTTTCAGCGCCTTCCGTCTGAAGGTCAGTTCATAGTTGATAACACCAATCATCAGGGTTGGAACTTCATACTGAACCTGTTCAAAGAACCATTTGAAGGTTTTTGGGTTGGTAAGGTCAAACACACAATTCCGGGTGTAGTAGGTTTGAAAATGTTCAACCCAATCCTGAACCTTTGAACATTGGCACACCACCAGATTGACCCTTGCGCCCAGCTTCATCATTTTTTCGGAACCAACGAAGGTCTTTCCAAGGCCCATATCAAGGTAATAGGCAACCCGGTGCTTTCCCGTGGTTTCATCAAGTGCCTGCTGCTGGTGCGGAAACAGGTTGATCATGGGGCCACCCCAAAGAAAGCGTTGAACTGTTCGGCCCCAACAAATTCCTTGAATTTGTCCGGGTTGATGTAGTAGTTCCAGCAGCGGCCGGTTCCGGGAACGGCTCTGCCGAATGGAAGAAGGCCACGCTGAAGGCCGATCCTGACGAACTGATCAGATTTGCCCATACACCGGGCGGCTTCCTTCACGCTGATCTTTTTGAGGGGTGCCTGCGTGGCCGGGGCAGTGCCATAGCCAATCAGATAATCAAAGGTCACACCAGTTGCATCTGCAAGGGCGGCGATCCGCTCTATGTTGGGGATGTTCTTCCCAGAAAGATACTGGCTGATCGCGGCCCGGGAAGCACCGGCCCGCGCGGCCAGCTCAGCCTGGGTCATATTGGCCAGCTGCATGGCGTTCTGCAAACGCTCAGCTAAAGTATTGCTCATCGTGTTTACTCCTCCAATCGTTTCAAAGTCACTTGGACTTCCACGAACTCCTGATAAGTCGGTTTGCGCTTCCCCCTTCCCCGCTCATGGGAATAAATAAAATCGACCATATCCATTGCATCCTGAAGGGTCATTTCTTTTGGCTTCACAAAAAATTCAGGCAGACTGATATTGAACTGATCACAGATCTGCTTCACGGCCTGGGCAATTTCCATCGGATCACACCCTTGATCCTCCATCATCGAACGGGTGACTTCCACCAGCTTGATGACCTCGCCCACGCTGGAAGCCTTTGGCTTATACGGCGATACGCTATAACTTCCTGTTTTGCGAATGGCCGGAAGTACTTCATGTGTTACCCAGCGGCGGAAGGGCTTCGCTTCCGGCTTGTCGCTGCGCAGAATGACGCTGTACAGGCCGGACTCGCTGATGATGGTGGTTGCCTGCTGGCGGCCCATGCTGTCGGTGAGGGGTGTCTGACACACCTCATCCACATCAAGCCGCCGGGCGGTCACTTTGTGATCAACAATGCCCAGCACTTCGCACACGTCCTTCAGCACCCACCACGGTTCGCCATCTCGCATGACGGTCCTAATTGGATTGTTGCTGTACTCGAAAACTTGGATTTCATTCATGGTACTCACCCCCCCCGTCAGATGGTGCGCTGGAGCAGGTAGTCAATGGAGCAGTCAAACATGTCTGCCATTTGCTCAAGCTTGGATTGAGGAATGTTTCCGTGGGTCATCCAGTTGTAAATGGTCTTGCGGGTGACTCCGAGTGCTTTCGCAAGCTCTTCGATGGTAAGCTTACGACGACTTCGCTCGGCGTTAATGTTCGGATAAAGCAATTTTGAAAACTCCTTTCGTGTTGATTGTTACTCGATTTGAGTAACTGAAATTATAATATACCCAAAACGAGTAAATGTAAAGTAAAATAGTACCCAAATTGAACAGCCACTTTTTGTGAAATCCGCTCAATTTGGGTATTTCGATTGATTATTTACTCAAAACGTGTAATATAATATACATAGGGAATAAGGAGGTAACAATCATGAACCGCATCCCCGAACTCCGGAAAGAGCGTGGCATCAGCATGAAACAGGCAGCAGAACAGCTCGGAATGCCTTATACAACGTATGTAAATTACGAAAAGGGCGTCCGACAACCAAATTCTGAGACGCTGATCGATCTGGCCAATTTTTACAACACATCCATCGACTATATGCTTGGAAAAAGCAATGATCGTTTGAATGAACATTTACAGGTAAATCGGGATACTGTCCTCATCCCGCCGGGCTTTGACCCCATGCCAGATATGGACACGGTGCCGCTGGTGGGGCGCATTGCCTGTGGTACTCCCATCACGGCCGAGCAGAACGTAGAAGGCATGGTATGCGTGCCGTCCGCCTGGCGGGCCACCTTTACGCTGATTTGCCGGGGCAGCAGCATGGAGCCGCGCATCCACGATGGCGACCTGGTGGCCATCCGCAGCCAGAAAACCGTGGAAACCGGCGAAATCGCCGCGGTGCGCATCGGTGAAGAGGCCACCCTGAAGCACGTTTACCTTCACGAAAACTTCATTGAGCTGCGCCCCGAAAACCCCGCCTTTGAAAGCATCATCCTCACCAAAGAAGAAATGAATACGGTTGTGATTGAGGGCAAAGCCGTTGGGCTTTGCAGAGATATTTGAAAATAGCTGGAGCATAAAAAAGGAGACCGATATGCGGATTTATACCATCATTGGCGGGGTGAACGGTTGCGGCAAGTCCAGTCTTACCGGCAGCCTGAAGGCCGAGCGCACCGATCTTGGCCTGATTGTTGACCCCGATCAGCTCACCGCCCAGTGTGGTGGCGATGAATACGAAGGCGGCAAGCTGGCCGTTCAGCGGCTGGAAACCGCGCTGGCCGACGGCATCAGCTTCACGCAGGAGACCACCCTCTCCGGAGGCTATCCTCGCAAGCTGGCCCGCCGGGCCAAAGCGGACGGGTACTACATCCGCCTGTACTATGTGGGGCTGAACACTCTGGATGAAAGCCTTCTGCGCATTGAAAACCGTGTGCGCAAAGGCGGCCACAATATTCCCGCTCACGATGTGGAAACCCGGTTCGCCCACCGCTTTGCGGATGTGGCCAAAATCCTTCCTTACTGTGACGAAGCAAAATTTTTCGACAACAACAACGGGTTCGCGCTGGTAGCCGAATACCGCAACGGCGAACTGCTGCCGGTCGGCATACACCGCCCGGCCTGGCTTGTGCAGTTGATGGACGCGCTTCGGTGAGAGAGGTCGGCTGGACGCACTGGGTGGACTGCCGAAAATCAGACGATACAACGAATAACAAAGAATTTTTGAAGAAATCTCTTGCATAATCACAGGAAATTGAATATGATAAGGGTGTAGCTTCAGGCTACCATTTAAAAACTTATGTTTCAAAATGCTTAACAGGCCCTTGGTAGTAAGCGCCCCATTGATACGGGGTGAGCTGAATCCACGGGCCTTATTTTTATGTTCAAGAACGAAAGAGAATACAGCTGAAAAAAAAGGCTCCCAGCTGGAGCGCTTGTAGCACTGTTATATTTCTATCGGTTGACTTTCTGCATATACTATGATACGATTACTAGAAGTAGAATTTTGCCACTTCGGTGGCAGCGCGAAAGCGCAATTAGTATTTGCAAAAGCCAGCCGCAGAAATGTGGCTGGCTTTTGCTTTTATACAAAACCACTTGGTCGTCCTTCACACAGAGGACGCGGATTGAA
>ERZ1034723.566-NODE-566-length-19566-cov-17.001384_pt1 | contig 19566 bp, 13 predicted proteins | sample MGYA00520637_ERZ1034723 | MGnify/ENA primary metagenome ERZ1034723 (study PRJEB33766, sample SAMN09781719) | gut metagenome | biome: gut microbiome | host: Homo sapiens | place: Madagascar | study: EMG produced TPA metagenomics assembly of the PRJNA485056 data... | reverse complement strand
CAGTTTCCACCTGTGTCAGGCGGCCATCCTCGATCTGCCAGAGCTGATTGCCCATTTCCCAATAGAGTGCGCTGCCCTTGCTCATGGTATAGCCCGCTGCCGGGTCGGTGATGACCGATGGGTCCAACGCAAGGTAGGCTGTGCCGCGGTGCATCGTTCCATGGCCGGAGCGGATGGGCCTGCTGATGGCAATGCAGGCCGGGTGAGAGATCATCAGCGGGTCGGTGGTGAACCGCATCCCGTATCCCTGCTGCAAAAACAGGGATACGCTGCTCCGGTTCAGGGCCGAAGAGCTGTTCAGCGGGCCGAACTGCAGGTGCCGGTCGTTTTCGTTGCTCATAAAGAACCGGATGACCTTGGGGTACAGCGGGCTGGAATAGTACTTTTCCTGTGCCGCCTTGTAGGCTGCAATGGTCTGGGTGCCGTTGACCTCTTCCTGTGAAAGATAGCGGCGCACGGTGTCGTTGATGGAGGCCCAGTTCAAAAGAGCATCCGCATCGTTCAGGCTTGTCTCGATGCTGGTGGCCACCAGCCGCAGGTTGAACTCTGCCGCCTGCAGGGTGTTTGTACGGACATATTGGTTGGAAAGAAAAAACAGTGCCGCACAGACGGCAAGGGAGGTCAGCGCTGTAAAGATGCGCGTGCTCCACACGATCTGCCGCCGCAGCGAAAAGCGGTGCCCGGGGCGATCCATACGCATTCTCCTTTCCCTTTCATTGGACAGCTTCCAATTTATACAGTACTGATTTTTGCGGCCTTTGTCAACGGCTTTTTGCATGATTTTTGTTTACATTGTACTGTTTTTATTTGTTACACATTTGTAATCTGTGCAAGAAATCAAGAAAGTGCAGATTTCAGCATAAGAAAGTGCATCTTTTTGAGAAAGGCCTGCAAAAAATACAGCCCTGCCCGGAATAATTCCATTCCGGTTGGGGCTGTTTTGCGGTATTCTTGTATCAACAAAAGCGAGCGGTTCTCCGGCACGAGGAGGCCGCTGCACAAAAAACGCACTGCCCTGAAGGAGGACAAGACTTATGAAAAAGATCTCTCGTCGTTCGTTCCTTGCCGCTGCCACTGCCTGCGGCGCTGCTGCTGCCCTGACCGCCTGCGGCGGCTCTGCCAGCTCCACGGCTGCATCTTCCACCGCTGCTTCCGGCTCTGCTGCTTCTGCGGCTTCCGGCCCCGTTACCCTGCAGTGGTCGGTGTGGGATAAGGAGTCCACCCCCTACTGGCAGGCCATGGCCGACGGCTACATGGCAAGCCACAAGGATGTGACCATTGAGATGGTGGACCTTGGCTCCAGCGATTACATGACCGTTCTGGCTACCCAGTTGGCCGGCAGTGCCGATCTGGATATCGTGACCATCAAGGATATCCCCGGCTACGCAAACCTGATCAATCTGGACTACCTCAAGCCTCTGAATGAGGTGCTGACCCGCGACACCGGCGATTTCAACGGCACCATCGAGCAGCTGACCACCGATGACGGCAACTTCTACGCCGTGCCCTTCCGCAGCGACTTCTGGGTGCTGTACTACAACAAGGATCTGTTCGACGCTGCCGGTGTGGAGTATCCCTCCAATGACCTGACGCTGGAAGATTACGATGCTCTGGCCCGCAAGATGACCAGCGGCTCCGGCGACACCAAGGTCTACGGCTGCCACTACCACACCTGGCGCTCTGCCGCTTCTCTGTTCTCCATTCTGGACGGCAAGAACACCATCATCGATGGCACCTACGATTTTATGAAACCCACCTACGAGATGGTCATTGCCCAGCAGAAGGACGGCATCTGCATGGATTACGGCTACCTCAAGACCTCTTCTCTGCACTACTCTGCGGCCTTTGAGAACCAGCAGTGCGCAATGGTCAACATGGGCAGCTGGTTCATCTCCACGCTGGAAGCCTACATGAAGGATGCCGAGACCAAGTTCAACTGGGGTATCGTCAAGTATCCGCACCCCGCCGGTGCAGAGGCAGGCTCTACGCTGGGCACTGTGACCAGTCTGGCCATCAATACTGATTCTCCCAAGGCAGACGCTGCTGCCGACTTCATCAACTGGTGTGTCTCCGAGGAGGGCGCACAGGCCATTGCCAAGACCGGTACCTTCCCCGCCTGCGGCTCTGATGCCACCGCCGAGATCATCAAGTCCACCGAGGGCTTCCCCGAGGACAGCAATTCCGTGGATGCACTGACCACCTCTAACGTCTATCTGGAGATGCCCTACACCCAGTACGCATCGGATATCGAGACCATCCTGAACGCCGAGCACGATGCCATTATGACTATGAGCGAGACCGTGGACGAGGGCATCCAGAACATGAACGATCAGGTCCCTGCCGTTCTGGGCTGATCGTCTCCCACTGCTTTCTCATCATCTCCTTCTTCATCATAAAACACCGGAGGGCGGGCGATTGCCCGCCCTCCCGCCTTGTCAACGGAAAGGAGGCTCTTTTATGGCGAGTGCTGCTGTCCAGAATAAAACTCCCCGTAAAGTGCTGAAAAAATCGACCCGCGATTCCATCATCGCGTATTCCTTCATTGCGCCAAACTTCATTGGATTCTGCGTGTTTACGCTGGTGCCCATGGTGTTTGCCATTGCGCTGGCCTTCTGCGCATGGGACGGCCGCCACGCCATCGAATTTATCGGCCTGAAGAACTTTGTAAAGCTCTTCACCACCGATAAAATTTTTCAGGCGGCGCTGAAAAACACCATCGTCTATGTCATCGGTACTGTGCCGCTGACGCTGGCCTGCTCGCTGGCCATGGCTGTGCTGCTGAACCAGAACGTGAAGCTGCGCAACTTCTTCCGCACCGTGGCATTCTTCCCCTATGTTGCCTCGCTGGTGGCGGTGGCAGCGGTGTGGAACATGATCTTCAACCCCTCCATGGGCCCCATCAACATGATCCTGAACCAGTTTTTCGGCGTGGCGGTGGAAAACCTGCCCCGCTGGGCTGCCGGTAAGGACACCGCCATGATCACGGTCATCCTGTTCAGCGTGTGGAAGAACATGGGCTACTACATGGTCATCTATCTGGCCGGCCTGCAGGGCTGCAACCCGGACCTGAACGAGGCCGCCGAGCTGGACGGTGCCAACCGCTGGCAGCAGTTCTGGCACATCACCCTGCCGCAGCTGCGCCCCACCACCTTTTTTGTGGTCATCATGCTCACCATCTCCGGCTTCAAGGTCTACGACCAGATGTACATGATCACGCAGGGCGGCCCCGGTACTGCTACCATGACGCTGGTGTACTATATTTACAATGTTGCCTTCGTCAACACCCCGAAATACGGCTACGCAAGTGCCATTGCCATGGTGCTGTTTGTACTGGTGCTGATCGTCACGATCGTCCAGTTCCGCGGCTCCAAGGGCGAGAACTGAGAAAGGAGGAAGAAACCATGGCAACCGCTGTTATTAAAGACCACGCTTCCCAGAAGCGCCGCAATTTCATCTCCAAGTTCCTGATCTATTTCTTCCTCATCGTCATCACGGCCTGTATGCTGCTGCCCTTTTTGTGGATGCTGTCCTCCTCCTTTAAGCTGAATAAGGATGTGTTCGGCTTCCCCATCCAGTGGATCCCCCAAAATCCCCGCTGGCAGAACTATGTGGACATCTGGACCCAGATCCCGCTGCTGACCTTCGTGAAGAACACGGTCAAAATCACCCTTGTCGTTACCCTGCTCCAGCTGTTCACCTCCTCCTTTGCAGCTTACGCTTTTGCCAAGATGCAGTTCAAGGGCAAGAATGTGCTATTCCTGGGTTACATCGCCACCATTGCAGTGCCGTGGCAGGCCTATATGGTGCCCCAGTTCATGATGATGAGTTCCTGGCATCTGAACAACACCCATCTGGCCATCATGTGCCTGCAGGCCTTCAGCGCCTTTGGTGTGTTCCTGATGAAGCAGTTCTACGAGGGCGTGCCCACCGAGCTGTGTGAGGCTGCCCGCATCGACGGCCTGAGCGAATACGGCATCTGGTGGCACATCATGCTGCCCCTGAGCCTGCCTGCCCTGTCTACCCTGACCATCTTCACCTTCGTGAACACCTGGAACGACTTCCTTGGCCCCCTGATCTATCTGACCAAGACCGAGCTCAAGACCATCCAGATCGGCCTGCGGATGTTCATCACCCAGTATTCTGCAGAGTATGGCCTCATCATGGCGGCCTCTGTGGTCGCTCTGATCCCTGTGTTGATCGTATTCCTTTCCCTGCAGAAATATTTTGTGCAGGGTGTTGCATCCACCGGCATCAAGGGCTAAAATTACACCCGTAAGCGGGGTGCGGGCAGTCCCCGCGCCCCGCATTTTTTGGTAAGAATAGAGGGTAAGCGTTATGTTATATCCGGAACAGAATGAAGCACGCCTGAAACTGAGCATGGACGGCACATGGGAGTTTGCGCTGGGCAGCTGCGAGGAAACCCAGTTCGACCCCGCAAAGCCCCTGCCGGATGCCCAGCCCATCGCCGTTCCTGCCAGCTACAACGACCAGAACGACCAGACCACCGCCCTGCGCCGCCACTGCGGCTGGGCATGGTATCAGCGCAAGTTCACGCTGCCCGCCTTCTGCGCAGGGCAGCGGGTGGTGCTGCGGTTTGGCTCGGTGACTCACACCGCAAAGGTCTGGCTGAACGGCCAGCTCATTGCGCAGCACAAGGGCGGCTTCACCCCCTTTGAAGCCGATGTCACCGCGCTGCTGCACCACGGCGAAACGGCTCTGCTCACCGTGGCCTGCGACAACCGGGTGAACCACAGCACTCTGCCGGTGGGCAACGAGGACGGCCAGCTGGCCTTCTTTGGCTCGGACAATGCGGGCATTCCCAGTGTGGAAGCTGCCAAGCGCGCCGCCGCACCCCAGAACCGCCCGAACTTTGATTTCTTCAACTATGCGGGCATCCACCGCCCGGTGGTGCTCTACACCACCCCTAAAGAGTATATCGAGGATGTGACTGTAGTGCCGCACACGGATGGCAGGGTGGATTACCGCATCCAGACCGTGGGCACCGCACCGGTGGCTGTCACCGTGCTGGATGCTGACGGCAACGCCGTTACAAGCGCCGAGAGCATCGAAGGCACCCTGACCATCCCGGAAGTGCAGCTCTGGGAGCCGAAGCCCGGCGTGCCCTATCTTTATACCCTGCACATCACCTGCGGGGCGGATGTCTATGACCAGACCTTCGGTGTGCGCAGCGTCGAGGTGAGGGGCACGCAGGTCCTGCTGAACGGCAAGCCCCTTTACTTCAAGGGTTTCTGCAAGCATGAGGACTTTACCGCCCATGGCCGCGGCTTTGACCCGGTGCTGAACGTAAAAGATGTAAACCTCATCCACTGGGCCAATGCCAATGCAGTGCGCACCAGCCACTACCCCTATGCCGAGGAATTCTACGACCTGTGCGACCGGGAGGGCATTCTGGTCATGGACGAGACCCCGGCAGTGGGCATCGGCGGCGGGGCTGCGGTGAATCCTTATAAGGAATACCACCTTGCGGAGCATCACCGGCAGGTGCTGACCGAGATGATCCGGCGGGACAAAAACCACCCCTGCGTGGTGCTGTGGAGCCTGGGCAACGAGCCGGATCTGGAGCATTTCCCGCAGGATGCTTACGACTACTGGCACCCCCTCTATGAGCTGGCCCATCAGCTGGACCCGCAGAACCGCCCCGTCACCCTGGTCTGCTGCCAGAACGACTACACCAGGGACATCACTACCCGCACTATGGATATCGTCTGCATCAACCGTTATTACGGCTGGTACAACCTGTCCGGCGATCTGGATGCCGCCTGCTATGGCCTGAATCAGGAGCTGGATTTCTGGGCAGACCAGCACAAGCCTGTGATGATGAGCGAATACGGCGCAGACACCCTTGCTGGTCTGCACACCGCCGGAGCGGAGATGTTCAGCGAGGAGTTTCAGGTGGAGTTCTACCGCCGTCTCGATGCAGAGTTTGACAAGCGCCCGTGGTTTGTGGGAGAATTTGTCTGGAACTTTGCAGACTACGACACCGTGCAGGGTCCCATGCGGGTGGACGGCAACAAAAAGGGCCTGTTTACCCGTGACCGCCGCCCCAAGCTGGGGGCGCACTTCCTGAGAGAACGCTGGAAGGACATTCCAACGTTTTACTTCAAATAAACCTCTCAGTCTGCTTCGCAGACAGCTCCCCTAATAGGGGAGCCCTTGGCAAAGAGGAAGAAGAATCTTCTTAAGATAAGGAGCTGCTTATGAAGACCTATCCGAATCACCCAATGACCGACGCCGAAGCAAAGCAGGCACTGGCCGATGCCTGCAAACAAGTGGAGACCAATCTGCCCCTGTACACCTACCAGTGCCAGAACCATTCCAGTGTAAACGGCATCTACCCCGGCTGTGCCAACAACCAGTGGACTTGTGGCTTCTGGCCGGGGGAGATCTGGCTGGCCTACGAGGCCACCGGAGACGAAAAATTCAAGACCGCCGCCCTCATTCAGGTGGACAGCTTTGCCGACCGCATTGCCCGCAAGGTGGAGGTGGACCACCACGACATGGGCTTTCTGTACAGCCCCACCTGCGTGGCAGCGTGGAAACTGGTGGGCAGCGAAACCGGCAAAAATGCCGCTATCGCCGCCGCCGATCAGCTGTTGACCCGCTACCAGCCCAGCGGAAAATTTTTACAGGCATGGGGCACCATGAATGATCCGGACAACTACCGCTATATCATCGACTGTATGCTGAACGTGCCGCTGCTGTACTGGGCAGCACAGGTGACCGGCAGCGACCACTACCGTGAGATCGCCGCCGCCCACACCGCCACCACACTGGCAAACTCCTTCCGGCCGGACGGCAGCACCTACCACACCTTTTTTATGAACCCGGACGGCACCCCCAAGGGCGGACGCACCTGTCAGGGCTATAAGGACGACAGCTTTTGGGCACGGGGTCAGGCATGGGGCGTGTACGGAAGCGCCATCGGCTACACCTACACCCACGATGAAAAGTTTTTGGATGTGTTCCGCAAGGCGCTGGCGTTCTACCTTTCCCGCCTGCCAGAGGATCTGATCCCCTGCTGGGATATGGTCTTTGCGCCGGAAAGCGGCGAGCCGCGGGATTCTTCCTCTGCTGCCATCGTGGCCTGCGGCTTGCTGGAAGCCGCCAAGTATGTGGGAGAGGAAGAAGCTGCCCAGTGGCGCACGCTGGCCCGGCAGATGCTGGGCAGCCTTGCCGCAAACTACGCAGTCAAGCCCGGCACGCTGGGTTCCGGCCAGCTGCTGCACGGCACTTACAGCAAAAAGAGCCCCTACAACACCTGCACCCCGGAGGGCGTGGATGAATGCACCAGCTGGGGCGATTACTTCTACATGGAGGCGCTTACCCGCCTGACCAAAGACTGGGAGATGTACTGGTAATGAACTTGCAGACCAAAGCGGATTTTACCGCACTGATGCACAAATTTCTCGACCCCCTCAAGCCTTATTATTCTGCAGGCTGTGCCCGGCTGCATCTGGGCGAAACGGGTGTCACTTACGACCAGAACGCCATCGAGCTGGAAGCCTTCAGCCGCCCGCTCTGGGCGCTGGTGCCCTTCTGGGTGGGCGGTGGCTCCGACCCGGAATTTGAAAAAATCTACCGCAAGGGCCTTGCCGCCGGTACTGACCCGAAAAACCCCGAATACTGGGGCACCACCGGGGAGTACGACCAGTGCTATGTGGAGATGGCCGCCATTGCCTGCGGCATCCTGACTGCCCCGGAAAAGCTGTGGATGCCGCTTTCTGATACCGAAAAACAGAACCTTGCCGCATGGCTTGGGCAGATCAACGCCCACACCATCCCGGACTGCAACTGGCAGTTTTTCCGCATCCTCGTAAACCTTGCCCTGAAGAGCGTGGCCATGCCCTACAGCCCGGAGCTGCTGGAGGACGGCCTTTGCAAGATCGACAGCTATTACAGCGGTGACGGCTGGTCTACCGATGGTGCCTCTGTGCAGAAGGATTACTATATCCCATGGGCCATCCAGTATTACGGTCTGTTGTACTCCAAGTTTGCCGCCGACACCGACCCCCGGCGTGCTGCCCTTTACCGCCAGCGCGCCCAGTTGTTTGCACAGCAGTTCGTCTACTGGTTCGATGCCAACGGCGCAGCCCTGCCCTTTGGCCGCAGCCTGACCTACCGCTTTGCACAGAACAGCTTTTGGGCAGCCTGTATCTGGGCGGGGCTGGAACCGCTGCCCCTGCCGGTGATGAAAGGACTCATCGTCCGCAACTTCAACTGGTGGCTCGGGCAGAAAATGTTCGACCGGGACGGCATCCTCACCATCGGCTACTGCTATCCGCAGATGTATATGGCCGAGCGGTACAACGCCCCGGGCAGCCCCTATTGGGGTATGAAGAGCTTTTTGCTGCTGGCCCTGCCGGATGACCACCCCTTCTGGACTGCCGAGGCCGCACCGATGCCCGCACTGGATTCGCTTAAGCCCATGCCCTACGCCAATATGCTGGTGCAGCGCCGGGCGGGCCGGGTAACGGCCTACGCTGCCGGGGTCAACGAGGGGCACGGCCACGGACAGTTCCCAGAAAAGTACGCAAAATTTGCCTACGATACCCGTTTCGGCTTCTGCACCTCCCGCAGCCGGGAGGTGCTCCATCAGGCCGCACCGGACAGTATGCTGGCCTTTGTGATAGACGATAACGTGTTTGTGCGCAAGGTGAGCAAAACGTGGAAAATTGAAGCCGGGGCTGTGACGGCCCAGTGGTCACCCTTCCCTGGCATTGAGGTCACCACCACCATCACCCCCACGGCCACCGGCCACCGCCGCCATCACGAAATTGACAGCAGCTTCGATTGCGAAGCCTATGACTGCGGCTTTGCCGTGCCCAATTTTGCACCGGGATACGCCGAAGGTGTGGAAAACGATACCGCCGAAGCCCGCTGCGACACCCTGCACTGTGCGGTACAGGGCAAGGGGGAGCCGGTTGTCATCGGCTGTGACCCCAACACCAGCCTGTATTTTACCAATGTCCACCTGCCCGCCGTGAAGTACCACATCCCCAAGGGGCACACAGAACTGGACACCGAGGTCTTTGACGAAGCGGACTGATGCCGCTTCTTTCCAGAAAAACAGTCGTTTTTGTGCGGCTGTTTTTCTTATATCCTGTGCTATAATAAAAGCAGAAAATACTGCGAGGTGACATTTATGCCGTTAAATCATCCCATTACCCCGGCGCTTCTGGCTGACCCGGAAATTTTCCAGCAGAACCGTCTGCCTTTCCACGCTCATTTTGCAGACCAGACCAGCCCGGAAATGCCCTTGACCATCAGCTTGGACGGGGAGTGGAGCTTCCACTATGCGGAAAACCTCACCGCGCCCTTTACGGACTGGGACACCCTGACCGTGCCGGGCTTTATCCAGATGCAGAGCCTGCAAAAGCCCGGCCATCCCTATGGCACGCCCCATTATGTCAACACCCAGTACCCGTGGGACGGCCACGAAAAGCTGCACCCCGGCCAGATTCCGCAGGATTATAACCCCATCGGGGAGTATCAACGCAACTTTACTCTGCCGGAAAACTGGGCCAGCTGCTATTTGCGCCTGAACGGTGCGGACAGCGCCGCCGCCGTCTGGTGCAACGGCGTTTACATCGGCTACACCGAGGACACCTTCACCCCGGCGGAATTTGATATGACCGCCGCCGTCCATCCCGGCGAAAATACCCTGACCGTGCAGGTGTACCGCTTTTCCTCCGGCAGCTGGCTGGAAGATCAGGATTTCTGGCGCATGAGCGGGCTGTTCCGCTCGGTGAAGCTGTTCACGAAGCCTGAACTGCATCTGGAAGATGCCTTTGTGAAGCAGGAGTTTGCCCCGGACTTTTCCAGTGCCACTGTCACCTTTGGTTGCAGGGTCAGCGGCGCGGGCACCATCTCCGTGGTATTCAACGGACAGGAGCAGTCCGCCGAGGTGGGCGAGCCTTCCGAATACGACAGCGGTGTGGTGTTCGGCAAGGGCGAAGCTGACCCGGACGTGGAAGAGGACGTGCAGGACGTTTCCTTCACTTTTACGGTGGAGCATCCCGCCCTGTGGAGCGCCGAGCAGCCGAACCTGTACGAGGCGGAAATTGCCCTGCTGCACGAGGGTAATTTGGTGGAGCGCACCGGCCTGACAGTCGGTCTGCGGAAATTTGAGCTGAAGGACCGCCAGATGCTTTTGAACGGCAAGCGCATCGTGTTCAAGGGCGTGAACCGCCACGAGTGGAGCTGCCGCACCGGGCGCACGGTCGGCCGGGAAGAGATGCTGTGGGACGTGAAAAACCTGAAAGCCCACAACGTCAACGCCGTGCGCACCAGCCACTATCCCAACGACCCCTATTTCCTGTCCCTGTGCGATGAATACGGCCTGTATGTCATCGGGGAAACGAACCTTGAAACGCATGGCACATGGCAGAAGCTGGGTACGGACGGCTCGGACGAATGGACCCTGCCCGGTGCGCGCCCGGAGTGGCGGGAGAATGTGCTTGCCCGCGCCGAAGCCATGCTGGAGCGGGACAAAAATCACCCTGCTATCCTGATCTGGTCTTGCGGCAACGAGAGCCACGGCGGCAAGACCCTGTGGGAGATGAGCGAATACTTCCGCCGCACCGACCCCAGCCGCCTTGTGCACTACGAGGGCATTTTCTGGAACCGGGAATACCCCGCTACCTCCGATATGGAAAGCCAGATGTACACCCCGGTGGCAGACATTAAAAAGTTTCTGGCGGAGCACCCGGAAAAGCCTTTTATCATGTGCGAGTACAGCCACGCCATGGGCAACTCCAACGGCGGCATCACGGATTATACCGAGTATGCCTACGAAGAACTGCTGTATCAGGGCGGGTTTATCTGGGAGTACATGGACCACGGCATTGCAGTGACAAGCCCGGACGGCAAGCCCGGCTTTGCCTACGGCGGCGACTTCGGCGACCGCCCCACCGACCGGGAGTTCTGTGTGGACGGTCTTGTGCTGCCCGACCGCCGCAATACCCCCAAAATGGATGCGGTGAAGGCGGCCTACGCACCGCTGAAGATCACTTTGACGGATACGGAAGCCGTCATCGAGAACCGGAACCTCTTTACCGACCTGAACGCCTACGACCTTGTGTTTGCATCCTCGGTCAACGGCCAGCCGGAGCGCCGTGCGGTGCTTCGGGCAGAATGTGCACCCGGTAAAACCGTGCACATTGCGTTCCCGTTCGCCCTGCCGGAGGCAGGGCTTGCCTGCATGACTGTTACCGCTGTGCAGCAGGCTGCGCTGCCCGGCATCCCGGCGGGCTACGAAGCCGCTTTTGGGCAGGTATGGCACAACCATACCGCCGCCCGGCTGACCGTTGCCGCGCCGGAATTGGTGGAGATGGACTGCAACATCGGCGTAAAGGGTGAGGGTTTCGAGTATATTTTCGGCCGCGGCAAGGGGCTTGTGTCCATCCGGTATAATGGTGTGCAGCTGCTGGACGATGCCGTGCGCCCCAACTTCTGGCGTGCGCCCACCAACAACGACGAGGGCTGTGCAGAGCCTTTCGCGTTTGCCTTCTGGAAGACCGCCGGTCTCTATGCCCGGTGCGATAACCTGACTGCCGAAACCAAGGGAGAATTTGTCACAGTCCGTGCCGTCTACACCCTGCCGGATGGGCAGACCCTGCCCATTGAGTTTGCCATCGACGGCGCAGGCCGCTGCGACATTACGATGACATGGCAGGGCGAAAAGACGGAGCTGCCAGAGTTCGGGCTGCTCTTCCCGCTGCGCCGGGAGCTGACAGAAGTCTCCTACTTGGGTCTTGGCCCCCGGGAAACCACCGCCGACCGCACCGCAGGCGGCAAAATGGGTGTGTGGAACTACAACGTCCGGCAGGATTTTGCCCAGAACACTCCGGTCTACCCGCAGGAATGCGGCAGCCGCACCCATGTGTACCGCGCAGACCTGACCGGAACCATTCCGGGCATCGGCTTTGCAGGGGACAGCATGACCTTTTCTGCCTTGCCCTACACGCCCCATGAACTGGAAAACGCCCGCCATCTCTATGAACTGCCCCGGGACGACAACAAGACTGTCGTCCGGTGTGCTGCCTTCCAGCGCGGCGTTGGCGGCGACAACAGCTGGGGCGCAAAGCCCCATGCGGATGCCTGCTTTGCGGTAGAGAAGGGCATGACCTTCTCGTTCTCCATCCAAAAGCAGAATGGATAATTGATAAAGACCAAAGAGGCTGCTGCACTGGTTTCTACCCTTGTGCAACAGCCCCTTTTGACTTCAACTGTATGATGAGCCTGTTCTGCCGACGATAGGTAAATTTGCGTTTGCGCAGCGGCGTTGACGGAAAGTCGGTATCACGTTTGGGCGGTTCATGGAAATTTCAAGATGCATACTCAATCACCGCTCTGCTGATACACCTCTTTCAGGTGGGCGGAGAGCTTCATGTTTTCGCTGTAATCCACCGGCACCACAATGACGCTGGGTACCGTCTGCCGGAAGGCTTCCTCGAGGGTGGGGATGAGATCGGCTGCCTTTTCCACCCGGTAGCCCTTGCAGTGCATGGCCTCGGCCAACAGCTTGAAGTCGGGGTTCGTGAAGTCTACGTAGCAGTGCTCGCCGCCGAACTGCTCCTGCTCCTTCCATTTGATGAGGCCGTAGCTGGAGTCCTCCCAGATCAGGGTGACGAAGGGCACCTTCTCGCGCACGGCGGTCTCCAGCTCCTGACTGTTCATCATAAAACCGCCGTCACCGCAGACGGCCAGCACCTTTTTGTCCGGGTTCAGCAGCTTAGCCGCAAAGGCACCCGGAATGGAAAAGCCCATGCTGGCAAAGCCGTTGGAGATCAGGCAGGTGTTGGGGGCGTAGCAGTCGTAGTGGCGTGCGATCCACATTTTGTGGGCACCCACATCGCTCACAAGGATATCTTCCCGGCCCATGACCTTGCGCACATCGGCAAGGATGCGGGCAGGCTTCATGGGGCAGCTGTCATCGTCTGCCATGGCGGCGTGCTCGGCCACCATGGTCTCGCGCAGCCGGAGTGCGAATTCCGGTTCGCTGTCCCGGTGGGCGCAGCGCAGGATCTCGTAGATGCTCTCTGAGATATCGCCCACCACTTCCACAGCGGGCTGATACCGCTTGTTGACATCTGCCGGGGCATTGTCGATGTGGAGGATGGTCATATCCGGCCGTGCGCCCCACTTGGCGGGGGCACATTCCACGATGTCGTAGCCGATGGCAATGACCAGGTCGGCCCGGTCGAACAGCTGGTTCACATAGTCTTTCTGGGGGATGCCGATGGTCCACAGGCTGTATTTGTCGTCCATGGGAATGATGCCCTTGGCCATCATGGTGTTCACCACCGGAATGTGCAGCCGATCTGCCAGCTCGGTGACAGCGGCGGCGGAATGGCCGCGCACAGCCCCGGCACCGGCCAGGATCACCGGGTTCTTTGCCTCGCTGATCAGCTGCCCGGCGGCGGCAATGTGGGTGGGGTCGGCGTAGAGGTCGTGCAGCTGCTGACGTTTCAGCGGCACGGCATCAGCGGGCATCTTGGCAATGTTCTGGGGCAGGTCGATGTGGGTGGCACCGGGTTTGCCCTTTTCGGCGTGTTTGAAAGCCAGCCGCACGATCTCGCCCACCGTGTCCGGACGGATGATCTGCTTGGAGCGCTTTGTGATGGGCTCGAACATGGCGGTCAGATCCAGGTACTGGTGGCTGGTCAACTGCATCCGGTCGGTGCCCACCTGCCCGGTAATGGCCACCAGCGGTGCACCGTCCAGATAGGCATCTGCCACACCGGTGACAAGGTTGGTGGCACCGGGGCCAAGGGTGGAAAGGCATACGCCGGCCCGGCCGGTCAGGCGGCCATAGACATCGGCCATAAAGGCAGCGCCCTGCTCGTGACGCACCGGGATGAACCGGATATGGCTGTCGCGGATGGCAAACATCAGATCCAGCGTCTCCTCGCCGGGAATGCCGAACATCACGTCCACGCCTTCCGCTTCTAGACAGTCCACAAGGACCTGTGCGGTCGTTTTCTGTTTTTCCTGCATGGTATGTTTACTCTCCTGTTTTTGGAAAATAGAAAAAAGGCAGTGCAGCCCGTTGGGGCCACACTGCCTTTGCAGACACTATTCTACCGTTTTTGGCGGCATTCCACAAGAGCCAATTTTCACAAAAAGTGCGGGGTGACATGCAGCAGGGCGCGTGTGGGCACAGACTGCTGTGCCCGGAATGTGCGGAGCAGCGTTTCGGGGCAATAGTATAAGCAGCGGCCATCCCCGACAAACAGGGTGTCCAGCGCAGGGACGGGGATCGGCTTCAGCTGTTCCAGAGCGGAGGATAAAAAACGCAGATCGGCAGTCAACCGACTCTGTGCCAGCAGCACCTGTGCGGCCAGTTCGTCCGCCGCAGGAACAGGAGTCTGGATGGGCTCGGGCATAAGAGAAAACTCCTTTCTGCCCCAAGGGCAGGGTGGTATCCTTCAAAAACGGCAAAACCAGCCGACACCACCCGGAGCACCGGGTGGAAGTCTGCTGGTTTGCACGCATTCCGTGGCGTGCTGCGGGTGCTCCGCCCGGCAGACGTTTCGGAATCAGAATGAAGGAATGGGTGAAAAAGGAGGAAGGTGTTTCTTTTGGTGAGACCTCGGAACAGCAGCCCACAGCGACCATGATAGCAGATGCAACCCATGCGTAGGGGAGAGTGTGCTTCTGGTGGTCGCCCAGGTCCTGGCCGGAAAGGCCCAGCAGCAGGAAGGTGGCACCCGTCAGGGGACTGAGCGGGAAGCCCAGCGTCATCTGGCCCATGATGGAAGCCTTTGCCACAGCCAGTGCATTGCCTCCCATGGCGGAAACAGCGTTGGCGATGACCGGCATAACACCGTAGTAGTAGGAGTCCGGGTCAAACAGCAGGCTCAGCGGAACGCTGAACAGGCCGACGATGGGGGCAATGAAGGTGCCCATGCTGGTGGGGATGATAGAGACCAGAGCATCGGTCATGGCGGCCAGCATACCGGAATTTTTGACCACACCGGTGAATGCGCCTGCGGCAAAGACGATGGAGACCATCAGGAATGCACCTGTATGCCAACGGCTACCGCCCTGTGATGGATGCTCTGCTGCCGCTGCTGTTGTATTGCGTGCTGCCCTGTGTTGTGCTAAAATCATTTTGTATTGAGTATTCGGCAAAGGGAGCTGTGGAATTGGCTGTCAGCATTGCGGCAGGTGCCGGGGTGCTGCTGCTCTCCATGGCGGTGTCGTGGCTCTTTTTCCGCAAAGCCCCATGGCGGCAGATCGGCACGGTGCTCATCATTGTGAATGCGGCCCCCATCGGCAGCAACATCGCGGTATATGCCCAGCGTCTGGGGCTGGATTCTTCCTACGCTGTGCAGATGGTGTGTCTGAGCACCCTGCTGTCGCTGGTGACCCTGCCAGTGATGCTCAGTGTGGCAGCGTTGTTCGGATTTGTCTGAAAAAGAAAGAAGGAAAAGGATGAAACAGTATCTTTTGATCGACATCGGCGGAACCTTCATCAAGTACAGCCTGGCCGATGAACAGGCCCGGAAAATCTCCGGCGGAAAGGTTCCAACACCGCTGACGAATATGGATGACCTTCTGGCGGTCATCGAGGGCTTCGCCGCTCCCCTTCAGGGACAGTTCGTGGGCTGTGCCATCTCGATGCCGGGCCGCATTGATACGAAACATGGCATTGCCCACACGGGCGGAGTGCTCAGCTCCTTTCTGTGGGAGCAGCCCTTTGCCGCACAGATGGAGGAGCTTCTCGGGGTTCCCGTGACCATTGCCAACGATGGCAAGTGTGCCGCCGCTGCCGAGGGCTGGACGGGCGCACTGGCCGGGGTAGAAAACGGTCTTGTGCTGGTGCTGGGCACCGGCATCGGCGGCGGCATCATCCTGAACGGAAAGGTGCTGATGGGCGCTCACGCTGCCGCAGGCGAGGTTAGCGGCCTTGTCTCGGATATTTCAAAGATGGCCGACGATGATTTCAAACTGACCTCGGTAGAGCGGTATTCCGAAGCACCCCTCTGGGCGGGAATGGCCTCGGCAAGTGGCCTGATCTTCGAGTATGCCCGGCAGAAGCATCTGCCGACGGGCAGCCCCATGCCCACCGGGGAAGAAATCTTTGCGGCTTACAATGCCGGGGAACCGGAGGCACGGCAGGCCTTAAAAGTGTTTGCCCGGCGGGTGGCCGTTGGCATCCTGAGCCTGCAGAATGTGCTGGATGTGGAGAAGGTGGCCATCGGCGGCGGTATCAGCGCAGCGGAGGCTCTGCTGCCTGCGATCCAGACCGAGCTGGATTGGCTGTTTGAGCGCTGCACAGTCATGCCGACGGTCAAGCCGGAGCTGGTGCGCTGCCGCTATGGCAACGATGCCAACCTGATCGGTGCCCTGAAGCTGTTCTTTGAACAGAACCCCGCCTGAACCAGAACAAAATAGGATAGGAGTAGAAACTTATGAGCGTTTTCCGTGATGATTTCCTGTGGGGCGGTGCCTGTGCAGCCAACCAGTTCGAGGGCGCATGGGACGTGGATGGCAAAGGCCCCAGTATCCCTGACCTGTGCACCAATGGCTCTCACACCAGCCCGAAATGGGTGACAACTGCTGTCCGCTCCGACCGGCTGTATCCCAGCCATGAGGCCATCGACTTCTACCACCACTACGAGGAGGACATTGCTCTCTTCGCCGAGATGGGCTTCAAGACCTTCCGCACCTCCATCAACTGGACCCGCATTTTCCCCACCGGTATGGAGACCGAGCCAAACGAGAAGGGCCTTGAATTCTATGACAAGGTCTTTGACTGCTGCAAGAAGCACGGCATCGAGCCGCTGGTCACCATCAGCCACTACGAGCTGCCCTATGCGCTGGTGGAAAAATACAACGGCTGGGCCAGCCGGGAGCTCATCGAGTTCTATATGAATTACTGCAAGGCTATTTTTGAGCGGTACAAGGATAAGGTCAAGTACTGGCTGACCTTCAACGAGATCAACTGCGGCACCATGCCCATGGGCGCGATCCTGGAAACAGGCACCATCCGGGGCTTTGAAGGCCCTACCGACAAGGTGCCGGACAACAAGCAGGAGCGCTTTCAGGCACTGCATCACCAGTTTGTGGCCAGTGCAGAGGCTGTTCGGTATGCCCACGACCACTACCCTCAGTTCAAGATGGGCTGCATGATCTGCTTTATCACCAGCTACGCACTGACCTGCGACCCGGCCGACGAGATCGCCAACCAGAAGGCCATGCAGATCAGCAACTGGTTCTGCTCTGATATGCATGTCCGCGGCGAGTATCCTTCTTACATGAAGCGCTATTTTGCCGAGAATAACATCACCATCCATCAGGAGCCGGAGGATGCTGCCATCCTGAAGGCCGGTACTGTCGATTTCTACACCTTCAGCTACTATATGTCCAACTGCATCACTACCCACAAGGATGCCGATGATGTGGGCGGCAACATCATTACTGGTAAGAAGAATCCTTACCTGAAAGCCTCCGACTGGGGCTGGCAGATCGATCCCGTTGGTCTGCGCTACACCCTCAACGAGATCTACGACCGCTACCGCATTCCCCTGATGGTGGTGGAAAACGGCCTGGGCGCTTACGACAAGAAGGATGCCGACGGAAAGATCCACGACAGCTACCGCATCGACTACCTGCGCGCCCACATCGAGCAGATGGCCGAGGCTGTAAAGGACGGTGTAGATCTGATGGGCTACACCCCCTGGGGCTGCATCGATCTGGTGAGTGCCTCCACCGGTGAGATGGCAAAGCGCTACGGCTTCATCTACGTCAACAAGTTTGACGACGGCACGGGTGATCTGAGCCGCGAAAAGAAGGACAGCTTCTACTGGTATCAGAAGGTCATTGCCACCAACGGCGAAGATTTAGGATAACAAAAACAGACCTCCGGGTGCCATGTTTGCAGTACCGGGGGTCTGTCTTTTTGAAAGAAGGAGGTCATTTATGGAAAAGGCATTTTGCTGTGCGCCGGATTTTCCGGTGGTTCAGACAAATTACGGTCCGGTGCGGGGATATCGCTTCCGGGAGATCAGCAGCTTCAAGGGCATCCCGTATGGGCGGGCGGTGCGCTTCCATGCACCCCAGCCGCCCCAGCCGTGGGCAGATCCGCTGGACGCTTCCAGTTACGGCTGCGTCTGCCCGCTGCTGAGCATCGACAAGCCCGGCGGCGAACTGCGTGTGCCCCACCGCTACTGGGTGCAGGATGAGGACTGCCTGAACCTGAACATCTGGACCCCGGCCTGCGATGCCCAAAAGCGGCCGGTGATGGTCTGGCTCCATGGCGGCGGATTTTTTGCCGGCTCGTCCATTGAGCAGGTGGCCTACGAGGGCAGAAACATGGCGCGGGAAGGGGACTGCGTGGTGGTGTCACTGAACCACCGGCTGAACATCCTGGGCTACTTGGATCTCTCCGATTTTGGGGAGGAGTACGCAAACTCCGGCAATGCGGGTGGGGATGATATCATCCTGGCACTGCAGTGGGTGCGGGACAATATTGCAGCGTTTGGCGGCGATCCCGGCTGTGTGACGGTATTCGGCCAGTCCGGCGGCGGAGCCAAAGTGACAACGCTGCTGCAGACCCCGGCAGCAGATGGCCTGTACCACAGGGCGATGATAATGAGTGGCGTGCTGGAAGGCTTGCTGAACGACAGTGTCGGCAGCGGCAGGGACTGTGTGCAGGCGCTGATGCAGGAGCTTGGCGTGCAGACAGCACAGCAGCTGGAAACTGTGCCCTACCACCAGCTGGCACAGGCTTACCGGAACGTCAGCCCAGCTCTGAAAGCAAAAGGCGCGAACGTGGGCCAAAGTCCCCACCCGAACCGCTTCTATCTTGGAGATCCGCTCCAAAACGGCAGTGGGTTTCGGCCCGAGACTGCAGACGTTCCGGTGCTGATCGGTACGGTTTATTCGGAGTTCTACGGTTTCTTTGATGGTCTGAAAGGAGTCGGCCCGGAAGAAGTAGTGGGCCTGTCTGCCGCAGAGACCCTGCGGAAGCAGTTCCGCACTGCCTACCCGCACCGCCCGGAGGAAGACCTGCTGCTGGCAGATACCAGCTTCCGCGCCCCCACGATCGAATATGTCCGGGAGCGTGCCAAGGCGGGCGGAAAGGTGTACAGTTATCTGTTTGATCAGGACTTCCCTCTGATGGGGAAAAGTACCCCGTGGCACTGTGCGGATATCCCATTTGTGTTCCACAACACAGAGCTTGTGCCGGTGTGTGCCTTTGAGGGAGCAAAGCAACTGGAAGCGGAAATTTTTGGCGCTGTGATGCAGTTTGCCCGTACCGGTGCGCCGGGCTGGGCTGCCAGTACGGAGGATGTGGAACAGACCATGCTTTTCGGCCCCCAAAGCCGTCTGGTGCAGAATCACGATCACGCACTGATCGAAGCATTGGCACCCTTCACAGATTTACGGATGAAAAAAGCGACCCGGGCAGGCGGACAGATCCAGCATTAAAAAGCGCTGTTCAATACGCGGGAATTCCGGGAAACATAAAGCAGAACAGGCATCCTGCGTTACCGTTTGGCGGTATCGGGCAGGATGCCTGTTCTGCTATGATGA
>ERZ1034723.561-NODE-561-length-19727-cov-3.931425_pt1 | contig 19727 bp, 21 predicted proteins | sample MGYA00520637_ERZ1034723 | MGnify/ENA primary metagenome ERZ1034723 (study PRJEB33766, sample SAMN09781719) | gut metagenome | biome: gut microbiome | host: Homo sapiens | place: Madagascar | study: EMG produced TPA metagenomics assembly of the PRJNA485056 data set... | reverse complement strand
GTTCCGCTGGCAGCGGTCGAGGCTGCAGCTGTGTGCCTGCTGGCAGACAGTATGGAAGACGCGCTTCTAATCGGCGCGGCCTGCGGGCTGGTGCTCGATCTTGGAAGTGTTCCGTCACCGCCGCAGACGGCCTGCTTTTGCCTGCCGCTTCTCGTCTGCCGGATGGCAAATCTTCGCCGAACGGCGCGGGCAGCGGCGTTTGCGGGGCTTTATTTTCTGTGCGTGCTTGTTTGGGGCGGGGAGCATGCGGGCTGGACGCTGGGCGTGCTGGCGGGCGCGGTTCTCTCATGTCTGCTCCCCGGCTTTGCGCTGCCGGATACGCGGCGGGACGCACCTGCCGCGGCAAGCACGCTCGTGCAGACGGCGGACGTTTTGCAGCAGATGGAGACAAAGCTGTCCCTGTCCTGCCCGCAGACGCAGACGGCCCCGGCGCTGATCTTCGACAGTGCAGCGGACGACGTCTGCCGCAGCTGCGTCAAGCGCCAGCAATGCTGGCAGGAACGTGCGGACGATACCTGCCGCCTGCTTTCGGCCTGCGCCGGGACAATCATGCAGCAGGGGCAGGCAAATGCGGGCGATCTTCCCGCAGGTTTCTGCGCGGTCTGCATCCGGGAGGAGGCGTTCCGCGCGGCCGTTAACCGGGCGCTGCGCGCGCAGGAATCGCAGCTGCTGGCGCTCCAACGCAGCGAGGAAGCACGAGAGATCTCCCGCGCGCTGCTCGGTCAGCTTGCACGGTTTCTGCGTGCGGCAGGACAGAAGCGCCCCGATAAAGGCATTCCGCGCTACCAGCTCTCGCTTGGCGTCCGGGCGGTCGGGCTGCGGGGCGATACGCTCTGCGGCGACTGCGGAACAAGCTTTCAGTGCGGCGCGACCCAGTACGTTCTGCTCTGCGACGGCATGGGCACCGGCTCCGGCGCACAGTCCGACGCGCAGGAGGCAATTTCCGTGCTGCGGTCGCTTCTGACGCTCGGCTTTGACGCGATGGACGCGGCGGCGATGCTGAACGAACTGTATGTGCTGCGGGGCGACGGGTGCTTTTCCACGATTGATCTGCTGGAGGTGGATCTTTGTACGGGCGAAGGCGCGCTTTATAAATGGGGCGCGGCGCCGTCCTATCTTAAAAAAGGGGGAACAGTCAAAAAAATAGGGACAGCCTCGCCTCCGCCGGGGCTTGGTGTGGGAGAGGAACACCGGGCCGAGCGTGTGGGGCTGTCCTTACAGAGAGGAGAGCAGCTGGTGCTTACCACCGACGGCATACCGGAAGCCGCCTGCGAGCAGTATCTGCGCGCAAGCGGGCCGCTTTCGCCGAGGGAGTTGGCCGCCGGGGTCGTCGCATGCGCCAGCGAGTCAGAGCCTGATGACCGGACTGCAGTGATCGTGCAGCTTGATCCGGCCTCCATGCAGCCTCACCATAACACACGACGCGCGCGAAGTGTGTCGAAATCGGGCGTGGAACCCCACATTTAGGAAATATTTTCTGTCGAAGCACAAAATACCGGCTCGAAGCCCGCTATTTCCTGCGGATCGTGCGAAGAAAAGGCCCCACCTTCCCATGCTGGAAGGCGGGGCCTTGGGTTTTAAATCTCAGTCCAGCTTGCGCCACGCGTTCATAACCGTGACGACAGCCTGCTCGCGCGTAATCTGCGCGCGGGGCGCGAAGGAGCCGTTCGCGTGTCCGTTCATCAGACCGATGGCCGTTGCGAACGAAACGCCGTCTTTTGCGTAGTCGCTGATCTGCGCAGCGTCGGTAAAGATCTGGCCGCTTCCGGCCGCCTGCACGTCAAACAGACCGGCCAGACGCTTCAGCATGATCGCCGCATCCTGCCGGGCGATGGCTGCGTCGGGACGGAAGGTGCCGTCCGGGTAGCCGGTCACAACGCCGGTCGCCGCAATCAGGCGGATGTCCGCGTCGGCGGTATCCGAGAACGAGGCGGAAGCCGGGTCAATGCCCCGGTTCCGGCAGAACTCCGCCGCGCTCACACCGCTTCTGGCCGCGAGGTATCCGGAGAGCAGACGGCAGAACTCGCCGCGCGTGATCGCGGTCTGGTAGCCGCTCTGCAGGGACTGCGGCAGAATGCCGAGCTGCGCTGCCTGCTCCACGTCGGCCTGCGCCCAGGATGAGGCGCTGCTTCCGGCAGGCTTTGCTGCGGGCGCGGTTTCGCCTGCGTCGTCCAGAACGGCCAGAATGCTTGCCATTTCGCGGCCCGCGGGATAGAGTGTTCTGCCGTTTGCGTACAGCATGGAGGACGCGCCGCCGTCAAGCGTCATGGCGGCCTGCACACCCATCTGCACAAGACTCTGGGCAATGGCACGGTAAGAACTTGTAACGGTTGCCAGCATCAGCCGTCCGTCGGCAGTAATGGCCGCGAAGGAGCGGACGCTCACAGTATCGGGATCCTGATCGTCGGCAGTGACGTTCGGATTGTTGTCAACAGCGCTCACGCCGTGCTCCACGATCATACCAGTGCCGCCGATGATGTTTTTCATGTTTTCCATATCCGAATCGCCGTCGGTCACGCAGAAGCCATATTCCGCGCGCATACCCACACGGGCCATCCCGCGGACATAGCAGCCGCTGTTGAGGACCATTGCAACCGCGCCGGACGGCGTGCGGAAATTCGCACAGCCGCTCTGTACATCCTCGACGGTTCCGTCACGGACAATTACGATCTCGGAACTTTCCGGGATATCCACGCCCAGCGCCAACTCGTCCGTCAGGATGTAGCAGGCCTGCGGGTCGCTGTTCGAGGTGTTGACGCACCATGCGACAATCCGTGTTCTGCCGAGCGTCAAGGTGCCCTTAATTGTCGCGCGGGCAATTTTCATCGAGCCGTCTGACGCAATACCAAGCGCAACAGATGCGCCGCTGTTGAGCATTTTACCGTCCGTGACAATCGCGCCGTAGATACGCGGGTAGTTGTTTTCCATCACGCTCAGGGGCTTGTTCCGGTCGTACCAGCAGTTGTAGAAGTTGCCGTTGATAGCAGCAACGATTTTCTTGCCCTCCCGGGCAATGACGGCTTCCGCCTCTGCGGTCGTGCCAAGCTGGCCGTTGGCGATGATGGCGCGGATTTCGGTGTTCGCACTAGGCGTCACATAGACGACCTGCGCCGCCGCACCGCCGATGGTCTCGGCCGCAGTTGTGACAGTTGCGGCAAGCGCCGCCGTGCTCAGCAGCAGGACAAGCGCCAGCAGCAGCGCTGCTTTTTGAATGATTTTCATGCTTTCTTCCTCCGTTTTCCTCTGTTTCTTATTTTTAGCAAGCATTATGCGAACAAAAGCAGCCGGCAGAACAGACTCTGCCGGCTGCTTGGATGCGCAGTGCTTGCGGAAAGACTGAAGCGATGCAGCAGAACGGTATGCAGGTATCAGAACGTTGCGACGTTCTGTTCGGCAGGCTCGGCGGGCTGCACATTCACAGCTGTCAGGATGGGGCCGACGCCCTTGTAAAGCGTGTGGAACTTGACCTCGACGGTCGCTGTCACCCAGACCCAGCTTCTGGCCGCAAGACCGGAGGCAGCCGCAAATTTGCATGGCAGACCCATGAACGTGATATCCGCCTCACAGCAGGTCATGACGAACCGGCCAGGGGCAAACATGCCCTCCTTTTCCCGGCGCAGGCGCGCGACCTGACCCTTGAATTTCACGGTCTTGCCCGCGTATTTCTTGGGTTCCTCCGTGATATCGCGGTAGAACAGGGCGTAATCCTCGTCCTTGATCTCGATCACAGGCGCGTTCAGGTCAAACGGCAGCGGATCTTCAATGTCGTCATAGTGGGTCGATCCGTCGGTATATTCATACAGAATATCGATCTTCCGGTTCACGGCCCGGGCGATCTTGTGATACGGCATCACGTCCGTGCCGGGGGCCATGCGGTTGAGAACCAGCATCTCCGCGCCTGCCAGCTTGTCCACGACAAGCTGGCGCATATTGGCGTTATAGCTGAGGAAGGTCGAAGCGTCGGCAAACATGACTTCCTGCGCGATCTTCCAGTGATCCGGCGTCTTGAGATAGAAATCCGCCGCAAGGTGCATGCCATTCAACTCAACGACTACACGCTCGGCCCGGTATTTCTTTTGCAGATCGGTCAGCATTTCCGGGCTCAGGTCTTCATAGTCCAGAACCTGCTCGTAGACCTCCTTGTGGGGATAGGTTGAGACGTCGTATTCCTCCTCACCCTCCTCGAAAACCAGCAGGAGCGTCCGCTCGCCGGTGTTGAAACGCTCGTCCTCGAGCGTTTCCTGAATGAACTTCGTCTTGCCGGACTCCAGAAAGCCGGTAAAGACGTACATGGGGATATCGGGCATAGCCATAGAGAAAACTCCTTACTGCTTTTCCACGCCGAAGAGCGCTGCGACAGCCTCTTCGTTCAGCTTCGATCCGATCACGCAGATGCGGCCCGTGACCATCGCGCCGCCGTCGCGGATATCAGGCTCACCGGGAACGTAGTCGAAGTGGATCCACTTTTCTCCCTCGGCGTTTGCGACATAGCCCTTCGCGCGCAGGACGATGCCATAGGTATCCGCGTCCTCGAGCGCTTTCAGGATGCGTTCGATCTCGGCCTTCGTGAATTTCTTATGCGTTTCCTCGCCCCAGCTGATGAAAACCTCGTCGGCGTCATGGCCGTGGTGGTGATGATGGTGGTGCGCATGCTCGTCGTCATCCTCGTCGTCATGATGGTGATGGCAGGCGCAGTCCGGGTCATCGCATTCATCGTCATCGTCGTCATCATGGTGATGATGGTGATGGTGCTCGTGCTCGTCGTCGTCATCCTCGTCGTGGTGATGATGGTGGCAGGCACAGTCCGGATCGTCGCATTCGTCGTCATCGTCATGGTCATGATGATGGTGCGCCTCTTCCTCCAGCTTTGCCAGTTCGATGGCGATGGTGCTGCGCTGCTCCATGGCCTCCATCAGCTGCTCGCCGGTGAGCTCCGGCCACGGGGTCGTGACGATCACGGCGTCCTTGTTGTGCTCACGAATCATCGCAACGCACTGGTCAAGCTTTTCCTCTGCCATGCCGTCGGTGCGGCTGAGAATGATGGTGTTGGCCGTCTCAATCTGGTTGTTGTAGAACTCGCCGAAGTTCTTCATATACATCTTGCACTTCGTCGCGTCCGCCACGGTCACGAAATTACCAAGCTGCACGTCGTCGGACGTAACCTTGCGCACGGCGCCGATGACGTCGGACAGCTTGCCGACGCCGGACGGCTCGATCAGAATACGATCCGGTGCATAGTCTGCAATGACCTTCTTGAGCGCGCGGCCGAAATCGCCCACCAGCGAGCAGCAGATGCAGCCGGAGTTCATCTCCGTGATCTGAATGCCCGCCTCCTGCAGAAAGCCGCCGTCAATGCCGATCTCGCCGAATTCGTTCTCAATGAGGACAATTTTCTGGCCGTGATAGGCTTCCTTGATCATCTTTTTGATAAGCGTTGTCTTGCCAGCGCCAAGGAAACCGGAATAAATATCAATTTTTGTCATACAGGAACACCTTCCAGTTGCATTTTTTATTTAAATAATATAGCACGTTCCAGATAGAACATCAAGGTTTCTTCCTAAAATATTCACGGGTCTCTCTAAAAGGAATTGACAAACCCAGCCTGATATGATAAGATAATTCACGGCTTTGGAGGCCGGCATTCGGAGAGATGTCCGAGCGGTTTAAGGAGCTGGTCTTGAAAACCAGTGACACAGCAATGTGCCGTGGGTTCGAATCCCACTCTCTCCGCCATTTTCTTTCCTTCATACCGGCCTGACCGACCTGCGGAAGTACCCAAGTGGCCGAAGGGGCTCCCCTGCTAAGGGAGTAGGCGTCTAAAAAGCGCGCGAGAGTTCAAATCTCTCCTTCCGCGCCAGAAAACCTTGAAAACATCTGTTTTCAAGGTTTTTCTCATTTTCCGGATATGCAGCGGGCTGCCGCAGAAGCGGCAGCCCGGATTTTTTATCAGTCGCCCATCAGCAGATCCATGACATACATTTCGAGTTTCTCGAAATTCTGCTCCTTGACGCAGGCAGCCTGGAATTCGTAGTCGAATCTCTTGACCTTGTCCAGCAGCTTCTCGAAGATCTTCTTGGAGTTGATGAGGTGGCGGTAGCAGTCCTCGTCGGGCTGGGTACGCATAGCCTTGACGTCGAGACCGACGCACTCGAAGTTGCCGCGGTCGCCGAAGTTGTTTTCGTACAGAACCTTGACCTGGTTGAATGCGTTGCGCAGGTTGTCAACGCCGAACGCCTTATCCTGGTCATAGCGGCAGCCGTTCTGGTCGTTCAGATGCACGCCCCACAGCTTGTTCAGAGCCAGTGCGAAGCCCATGTCGTTTGCGGGATCGAGACCAGCGAGGATGGAGTGCGCGGATTCAATGCACAGGCCGACACGGTTCGGATCAACAGTGTAAGCGCCGACAGCCAGTGCGTGACCGGCAGTGCCGCAGATGGAGCGGTCGATGGGCTCATTGGGCTTCGGCTCGACGAGAATCAGCGCATCATCACGATAGGTCAGGATGTCGTTGAACGCGTCGCGCAGCTGGAGGGTCATTTCAACGGGATTCTTGCCCTCGGCGCAGAGCGTGCCCTCACGGGCCAGCCACAGCTGGATCTTGTTCGTGCCAAGCGCCTTAGCGATGTCGCAGGAGCGGCGGGCACGCCACTGGGCAAACTCACGGTCTTCCTTGCGGGAAGCAGTGAAGCCGCCGTCATTCGTGCGCTTGTCGAACCACAGACGCGGCGCGACAAACTCTGCAAACAGGCCGTATTTGTCGAGCATCGCCTTGACGTCCTTTGCGTAGTCGATGATCTGCTTCTCGGTCATGTTGTTCATGTCGGGAACGGCGTCGTCGTCATGGAACTGCATGCCGGCCAGGCCGATCTCGGCGTACTTCTTCATTTTCTCCTCGAGAGGAATGCTCTTGCGATGGCCGGGGCCAAAGGTTTCGTTGCCCTCGTGGACGTTCCACGGGCCTGCGGTAAATCTGAATGTTGCCATGTCTGTATCCTCCTGTATCCATTGTTTGGTTTTATACAAATATGCGCTTGAGGGCGGATGGTTTCTGGCGAGAACCGCCTTCGGATACCATTATCATAGCGGAACCGGCCGTTTCTTCAATGTTAGACTTGCTTTTTTTATCCGACAATCTTGCGATTTCAATTTTTTCAGCAGTCTTTCACAAATTCGTATCTTCGGATTTGTGCGGTTCATCAACGAAACGGAGGAAAACTTTTTTCGCCGAAATATCCCCCCTTTAAGACACGGGAGGGATGCAGCGTGAACAAGGCGGAACAGGCAGGGTTTGAACTGCGGGAAATAGACGAACTGGCAGCGCAGGATTCGATTCTGCACCGGCTCAGCCCGCTCTCCAAGCTGTTTGTGACGGTCTTTTATATCGCCGTCACCGTTTCCTTTCCCAAATACGCCCTGCCGCGGCTCGTCTGGATGGCGCTGTTCCCGGTTGCAGGTTATCAGCTTGCCGGGCTTCCGATGCGTCTGTGCTTTCAGAAGCTGCGCATGGTGCTGCCGCTCGTGTGCGCGGTCGGGCTTTTAAATCCGCTGTTTGACCGGCAGATCGTGGTGCAGGTCGGCACGCTTGCCGTCTCAGGCGGCGTGTTGTCCATGCTGACGTTGATTTTGAAGGGCGTTTTCTGCCTGCTTGCGTCGTTCCTGCTGATGGCCACGACCACGATCGAGGCAATCTGCCGCGCGCTGCGGCAGCTGCATGTACCGAAACTGCTGACAAACCTTCTGCTGCTGACGTTTCGCTATGTCGGTCTGCTTCTTTCCGAGGTCGCCGTGATGCAGCAGGCCTACAGCCTCCGCGCGCCGGGGCAGAAGGGGATTCATATTTCCGCGTGGGGCTCGTTTCTCGGCCAGCTGCTGCGCAGCATGGATCGGGCGCAGGCGCTCTACGAGAGTATGGAGTTGCGCGGGTTCAGCGGCGAATTCCCCGGCGCTGTGCGCGGACGAGGCTCGGCGGCGTCGTGGCCGTATGCACTCGTGTGTCCGGCGCTGATGCTGCTGGCTCGTTATTTTGATTTGTCCGCGCTTATGGGCGGACTGTTTGTCTGAGACAGGAGGCACTTATGCTGGTATTTGATCACGTCAGCGTATTTTACGGCGGGACGCAGGTGCTGCGCGGCCTTTCGTTTTCCATTCGGGACGGTGACCAGGTCGGCCTGCTTGGCGCGAACGGCGCGGGAAAGTCCACGCTTATGAAGGCCGCGCTCGGCCTCGTCCCGTATACGGGCAGCATCGCCGTGGATGGTCTTCCCGTCACGCGGGAAAATCTGCCTGCCGTGCGTCGGAAGCTGGGCTATGTGCTGCAAGACGCAGATAATCAGATGTTCATGCCGACCGTGCTGGACGATATGCTCTTTGGGCCGATGAACTACGGTCTGAGCCGTGCAGAGGCCGAGCGGCAGGCGGACGAAACGCTTGCCAGTTTGCACATGGAGCATCTGAAGCTGCGCCACAACCACAAAATGTCCGGTGGAGAAAAGCGCATGGCTGCTATCGCGGTCATTCTTGCCATGAAGCCGGATATGCTTTTCATGGACGAGCCGTCCACCGCGCTCGACCCGCGCAACCGCCGCACATTGATCAATGTCCTGCGCGCAAGGCCGGAGACGAAACTGATTGCCTCGCACGATCTGGATCTGGTTCTGGAAACGTGCCGCCGCGTGCTTCTGATCGCGGACGGCGCATTGGCTGCCGACGGCCCCGCGCAGGAACTTCTGCGCGACAAGGCGCTTCTGGAAGCAACCGGGCTGGAACTGCCGCTGTGCCTCGCAGGTGTCCCGGAATTCTGAATCTTGCATTCCCGAAACGCATACAGTATAATGGACGCGTCCGGAAAAAGGAAGAAATAAGAGAATTCAGAAAGGACTGTGTAGTTTATGAGTTGTTCAGAATTAAAAGCCCGCGCAAGAGCGCAGCTCGGCGGCGGTATTTTTCAGAATCTCTGGATGATGGGTCTGGCCGTGTGCCTGCTGATCGGTCTGATGGAGTCGGCTGCCGCCGGCATTATCCCCGGCATCGGCGCGCTGCTCGTGGTCGGCCCGCTGGAATACGGCATGGCGTATATCTTCCTCAAGCAGGCGCGTGACCATCAGCCCGTGCAGCTGGGCGATATGTTCCGCGGCTTTCAGGATGATTTCGGCGGAACGTTCCTCATCGGCCTTATGACGTCGCTGTTCACGTTCCTGTGGTCGCTGCTGTTCGTCATCCCCGGCATTGTCAAGGCGTATGCCTATTCTATGGCATACTATATCAAGCTCGACCACCCCGATTACGGCTGGAACGCCTGCATCACCGCAAGCCGTTAGCTGATGAACGGCCACAAGTGGGAAAAATTCGTGCTCGACCTGAGCTTTCTCGGCTGGATCATCGTCGGCTCTTTGTGCCTCGGCGTCGGCACGCTCTGGGTCACGCCGTACATGGAAGCGGCGAACGCACAGTTCTACGAATATGTCCGCACCTGCCCGTCCGTGATGGAAGACTGAAAGGCGGCTGCGTATTCATGCTTTGCCGGGCGGACACTGCTGTCCGCCCGGCAAAATACACCGCCGGCGAAGCCGGCAGAAAGGCAAATGCCATGAGACTCGATAAATATCTGAAGGTTTCCCGCCTTATCAAGCGCCGCACAGTTGCAAACGAGGCGTGCGACAACACCCGCGTGACAGTCAACGGCAAGCCCGCCAAGGCCAGCTATGACGTCAAGGTCGGCGATCATATCGCCATCGCCTTCGGCGCGCGAACCGTCACGGTCGAGGTACTCGCCGTGGCCGAGGCTGTGCGCAAGGACGACGCGGCAGCCATGTACCGCGAAATCTGAACATAAAAAAGCTGCATAGGCCCGTCCTTCCCGCGTATATATGTAGGGAGAAGCCGGCATACCCGGACAGAAGAAAGGATGATACCATGCAGCAGGCGCTGATCGAAACGAACCTTGCCCAGCAGCCGCACCGGCTGACGCTCGACTCGCGCAGCCGTCTTTCCATCACAGGCGTTCTGGAGGTCGAAAGTTTTGACGACACGGAGATTTTGCTGACCTCCACGCGCGGCCCGATGTCCATCCGCGGACAGGGGCTGCATCTGCAGCAGCTGTCTATCGACGGCGGGCAGGTTTTGGTCGATGGGAGCGTCGATGCGATCTCGTATGAGGATGATATTCCGCGCGGCGGCTTTTTCGCCCGGCTGTTCGGCTGATGGAGATCCCTGTCTCGGCGCAGGCGCTGACCTTTGCGCAGGGGGTGCTTCTGGGGCTGGGGCTGTGTCTGGCATACGATCTGCTGCGGGCGCTGCGGCGGCTCTTGCCGCAGACGGGCTTCGCAGCGGACGCACTGTTCGGGCTGCTGCTCACGGCCTCGTTTTTGTCCTTCGCGCTCACGGCGGGGCAGGGACAGTTCCGGCTGTATGTGTTCCTCGCTGTATTTTTGACCGCTGTTTTGTATTTTCTGACGCTCAGCCCGTTTGTGCTGCGCGTATTCCGGACGCTTTTCCGCCTGCTGGGGCGGATTTTGCGGACGCTGCTCGCGCCGCTGCGCTTTTTCTTGAAATTTCTCAAAAAAATTTCAAAAACCCTCTTTGCAAGTTTCCGAAAATGGGGTACAATGACCTGTAAGCATATTCTCGATTGGAAACACGCACAACTCGAAAGGAGCAGACGCCGGAATGAAATTCGTCAAGTCGTCTCTGCTGGTCAAGCTGGTGATTCTGATCCTCGTTGTGTACGCCACTGTTACCCTGGTGCGCCTTCGTTCCCAGATCAACGAAAAGGAAGCCGAAGCCGCCGGGCTGACAAGTTCTATCGCAAGCACACAGCAGGAAAATGACCGTCTGCAGAGTTCGATCGACGCACTCGACACACCCGATGGGCTGGAACAGGTCGCACGCGACCAGCTCGGCATGGTTTCAGAGGGTGAGATTGTCTTTGAAGACGTCGGTGACTAACAAAATGGGGGATTAGGATAGAAAGATGCAGTTGAAGGTTGGAGAAATTGTTGAAGGAACCGTCAAGAGTCTGACAAAATTCGGCGCGTTCGTCGCGCTGGACGCAAATACGACCGGACTTGTCCACATTTCCGAGGTCGCGCACACCTATGTGAGCGATCTGCACGAGTATCTGACCGAGGGTCAGACCGTCAAGGTCATGGTCATCGGACTGGACAATGGAAAGATCAATCTTTCCATCAAGCGCACGCTGCCTGCGCCCACGCGCCAGCAGAGCCAGCGTCCGCGCGGCGGCGCACAGCAGCGCCAGGCGCAGCCGAACCGGCAGCAACCGTCCGCGCCGCAGCAGAAATCGTTCGACGATATGCTCAAGCAGTTTATGTCTGAGTCCGACAGCAAAATGTCCTCCATCCGCGCCTATTCCGACCACAAAACAAAAACCAGAAGAAGATAACGTCATTCGCCCCAGCGCGGTCTGCCGCGCCGGGGCGGCGTTTTATGAGGCATCAAAATATGAAGCATGTCATCATCACCGGCGGCTCACGCGGCATCGGGGCCGCAGCCGTGCGCGCGTTTTCTGCGCGCGGCGATCAGGTCGCATTTCTCTATGAAAAGGAAGCCGAACAGGCGGCGGCCGTCGCTGCGGAGACGGGCGCGCTTGCCGTCCGCTGCGATGTGTCGGACGAGGCGGCGGTGAACGCTGCGTTTGCGCAGCTTTCTGGTACGGATATCCTCATCAATAACGCCGGGATCGCGGATTATGATCTCATCAATGTGATCACGCCCGAGCGGTGGCGCAGGCTGTTCGCCGTCAACGTGGACGGCGCGTTCTACTGCATCCGCGCTGCCCTCCCCCATATGCTGCGGCAGCAGTCCGGCTGCATCCTCAACGTCAGTTCCATGTGGGGACAGGTCGGTGCGTCGTGCGAGGCAGCGTATTCGGCGACGAAGGGCGCGATTCTGGCTTTGACCAAAGCGCTGGCGCAGGAACTGGGGCCGTCCGGTATCCGCGTGAACGCCGTCGCGCCGGGCATCATTCAGACCGACATGTGCGCGCATGTAGACCCCGCCGTCATGGAGAGCCTGCGGCAGCAGACGCCCATCGAGCGGCTGGGCACGCCGGAGGATATCGCGCGGGCGATGGTCTATCTGGCAGATGCAGCGTTTATTACCGGGCAGGTCCTGCCCGTCAATGGAGGATTCGTCATTACCTGAACTTGCTTTTACAAAGGAGGAACCCATGAAACGCTTCTTGCACAGACTCCCGCTCCTGTTCGTCGTTCTTCTGCTGCTGACCACAGCGGTTTTCGCCGACATGGGCCCCAAGCCGCAGCTTACCGTCGTCGTGGAACACGCGCCGTCAGAACTGTATTATCTCGACCTGCTTGCAGAGGGCGAATACGAGTACGACCCTGACTTCGCCATGGATGAAACCGATCTTGACCCCGAGCTGCTGGCCGCATTCCGCGCCGCGATCCCTGACGGCTGGCACGCCTGCATCGCCGAGGGCACAACCGGCGCTCCGATCTGGGGGAAACTCACCGGCGACCCTGCCGGACCCACGAATTATCACAGCTTCCGCTATTACGGCGTCCCAGAGACATACCGCATTCTGATCGTCACGGCCTCCGGCGAGACGTTTTTGTCGGACGTACTGACACGCAGGACGCTCCAGTCCTCTGTCACGGTCGATTGGGTGGCGAAGACGGCGAAGCCGCCGCTGCAGTCCGAAGGGTATCTGCTGCAATTCGCCGCGACGTTTGTGCCGACGATTTTGATCGAACTTGTGGTCCTGCTGCTGTTCGGATTCAAGCTGAAAGAGAACTGGAAGCCGTTCCTGCTCGTCAATCTTGTGACGCAGGGGCTGCTGCACGGATATTTTGCGCTGTTCGCCGTCAACAACGGCGTCGGGCCGTGGTATTTCATGCTCTTTATCCCGGCGGAGTTGGTGATTGCACTGCTCGAGGCATTTATCTACCGCGCCGCACTCAAGGGCCGGTCAAAGCGCCGTGCGTTCCTCTGCGGCCTGTGCGCCAACGTCTGCTCAGCCGCGCTCGGCTATTTCCTTGCAGAGCCGGTCTGGCGATTTGTTGTATCGATCAGCTGAGGTGCAGATGAAAAGCCTCCTCTTGCCGTGCCCCGCACGGTAAGGGGAGGTGGCATTTTCGAAGAAAATGACGGAGGGGATTTGTTGCAAAGTTCAGAGTTCTCCGAAATTTGCAGCGTTCGAATCCCCTCAGGCCCGTTGGGCCAGCTCCCCTTGTGCCCAAGGGGAGCCTTTCGTGCGTGTGAATTTGCCGAAGATTTTCGTAAAAACCGCTGCTTTCTGCCGGGCGGACAGCGTCGTCCGCCCCTATGGAGCAGGCATATATCCGGACTTTTTGACAGACTGACAAAAATTCAATGCAGAAAGCCGGTTTTTTGGGGTGAATCTGCCATTGACATTTTCTGACCCGCTGTATATAATGGCTCCAGAAATCAGGAAAGGAGCCGACACGCGATGAAAAAGCTGTTTACGACCGCTATGATGATGCCCATGTGCATGCGCCGCATGTGCATGTTTTCGCGTACCCAAAAATCGGCTCGCTTTGTTTCATAAATTTCCATATTGGCAGACAATCCGCCAATTCCGGAGCTGAGAAACGATGTGAGTTTCCCGGCTCTTTTTATTTGTCTCAGAAAACCTATTAAAACACTGTGGAAGGGGATTTCCCATGATCGAGCTGAAACACCTCGGCAAAATCTATTCCTCGGCCTCCGGCAGCGTGGAAGCGCTGAAGGATGTGAATCTGACTATCGCGGACGGCGAGATCTTCGGCATTATCGGCCTGTCCGGAGCGGGCAAATCGACGCTTGTGCGCTGCATCAACCTGCTCGAGCGCCCGACCTCCGGAGAGGTCTGGGTAGACGGTCGGAATCTGACGACGCTCAGCCAGAAGGAACTTCTGCAGGTTCGCCGTCAGATCGGTATGATCTTCCAAAGCTTCAATTTGCTTGAGCAGCGCACGGTTCTGCGCAACGTCTGCTTCCCGCTTGAGATCTCCGGTACGCCGAAGGCGGAGGCAAAGAAGCGCGCGGAGGAACTTCTGAAGGTCGTGGGCCTTGCTGACAAGGCTGCAAGCTTCCCCTCGCAGCTTTCCGGCGGACAAAAGCAGCGCGTTGCCATCGCCCGCGCACTGGCAACCAATCCCCGATATCTGCTGTGCGACGAAGCGACCAGCGCCCTTGACCCCAACACAACGCGCTCCATTCTCGAACTGCTGCGCGAGATCAACAAGTCTCTCGGCGTGACGATCATCGTCATTACACACGAGATGAAGGTCATCGACCAGATCTGCGACCGCGTGGCTGTCATTGACAAAAGCTGTATCGCCGAAGAAGGCCGCGTGGCAGACGTCTTTACGAATCCCAAGTCTGATATCGCGCGCGAGCTCGTGCTTCCGCAGGAGCGCCCGGTGCTCGATCCCACGACCGGCGGCCGGAAGCTGCGCTTGATCTTCAACGGCGAGGATACGCAGAAGCCCGTCATTTCCGAAATGATCCTGGCTTGCCGCGTGCCTGTGAATGTGCTGTTTGCCGATACGAAATCCGTCGAAGGCGCGGCTTACGGCCATATGATTCTCGAACTGCCGAACGACGAGCACGATGCAGAAAAGGTCGTCAGCTGGCTGAAAAACAGCGGCCTGACGTGGAAGGAGGAGCGGTAAATGGCTACCGAATATTTCGTAAAGCTGTGGGACAACAATATTATCCAGCTTGGCATCTGGCAGACGATTTACATGACCGCTCTCACGACGATTTTCGCGTATCTCATCGGCCTGCCGCTGGGCGTCATCCTCTGGGCGACAGACAAGGATGGCCTGCACCCCAATAAGGGCGTCAACACCGTGCTCGGTTTCATCGTAAACTTCTTCCGTTCCATCCCGGCGGTCATTCTCATGGTCGCTATGATCCCGGCGGCAAAGCTGCTGCTCGGCACCTCGACCGGCAACGGCGCGGTCATCGTCACGCTGATCATTGCTGCTGCGCCGTATGTGGCGCGCATGGTCGAATCCTCCTTGAAAGAGGTTCCCGCAGGCGTGATTGAGGCAGCACAGGCAATGGGCTGCACAAATTTTCAGATCATCTGGCATGTGCTGCTGCCCGAGGCAAAGCCCTCGCTCATCTCCGGCTGCGTCATTTCAACCGTCACCATCCTCAGCTACACGGCGCTTGCCGCGACGCTGGGCGGCACGGGTCTTGGACAGATTGCCATCATCCACGGCCACCAGAGAAGCCAGAAGCTGGTCGTCTGGGTCTGCGTGCTGCTGATCGTTGTGATCGTCCAGCTGATTCAGATTGTCGGCACGACCGTCGTCCGCAAGACCGACAAGCGCGCCCGCTGAGTAACCGCTGAAAGGAGTTTTCCATGAGATTGATTTTTGAGCGGCTGCTCCGCATCAACTGGCGATGCGGACGAATGTGACCGAAGCCATCCGCACGTTAAAAACGAACTGACTCTTTCAAACTTCTAAAAATAACAAAAGGAGATTTTATCATGAAAAAGATACTTGCAATCGTTCTTTCCGCCCTGCTGCTCGTCGCCGCGCTTGCCGGCTGCGCTTCCAAGAGTGAGACCGCTTCCAACGACACCCCCGCCTCCACCGATACTGCTGCTTCCACCGATGGCAAGCTTGAGGTGCTGAAGGTTGGCGCTTCCTCCACTCCGCACGCTGAAATTCTCGAGCAGGTTAAGGACACGCTGGCTGCCGAGGGCTATGACCTCCAGATCGTGATCTACGACGACTATGTGCTGCCCAACCAGTCCTTGGCTGACGGCTCGCTCGATGCGAACTACTTCCAGCACACCCCGTATCTGAACAGCTTCAACGCTTCCAACGGCACGGATCTCGTCGCTGCTGCCAAGATCCACTATGAGCCGTTCGGCCTCTACGGCAATGGTGTTTCCTCTGTTGCGGACATTGCCGCTGACGCAACCATCCTGATCCCGGCTGACGACTCCAACGAGACGCGCGCGCTGCTTCTGCTGGCACAGGAAGGCCTCATTGAACTGCCCGCCGACGCCTCCGCTGAAAAGGGCGTGACCACGCTGGATATCGTTGATGCGAAGGGCCATGACGTACAGCCGCTGCAGGCCGATACCGTCCCCGCACAGCTGGCCAACTCCAACCCCGGTACGGTCGCTGTTATCAACGGCAACTACGCGCTGCAGGCTGGCCTCCATGCCTCTGATGCGCTTGCCATTGAAGACGCTTCCGGCGACGCCGCACAGACCTACGCCAACATCGTCGCCTGCCGCGCAGGTGAAGAAAGCAGCGCCAAGATCCAGGCGCTTGTCAAGGCGCTCCAGTCCGACGCTGTGAAGGAGTATATTGAAAAGACCTACAACGGCGCTGTCGTTGCGATCTTCTGAGTTTTCTGCTCTACCGCCCGGCTCCATTTCTGGAGCCGGGCGGTTTTGTCTTTTCTCCGCAGCAAAAAACCGAGGCGGCTGTTTTCAGCCCCCTCGGTTTTCTCTGAACGATTCGCTTATTTCTCCATCAAGCCAACACAGTCATAATACGGCTTGGAGGCGATAAGTGCTTTGTTCTCTTTAAAGATATTGTGCATGAGCGTAATGACGGCATACTCGCACTGCGCCATGGCTTCGGCAAGAGAATAATTATGGTATCCCGCCACGTCGCCCCGAATATACGGCTCACAGGCAAGAACCTCATAGCCGCGCGCTTTCAGGATGTTCGCAAACAGGACGGACGGGCTTTCGCGCGTATCGTCAATGTTGGCTTTGAAACTCATGCCGAGCACGGCAATTTTTGCGCCGGGCTTCACGTCGCGCGCGATGCGGTCCGCCGTCCAGGCGGGCTTGCCATCGTTGACAAGACGCGCCTCGTAGATGAGCGGCGTAATATCCTCGAACTTCTCATGGATGAACCACGGATCAACCGCGATGCAGTGTCCGCCGACACCGACACCGGGCGAATGCACGTTCACTCTGGGGTGGCAGTTGGCAAGTTCAATCAATTTGAACACGTCGATGCCGAGCCGGTCGCAGACTTTGCTGAGTTCGTTGGCATAGGCGATGTTGATATCGCGGAACGTGTTTTCCGTCAGCTTGCACATCTCGGCAGTCAGATCATCCGTCAGGCGGATCGTGCCGCCGGTGACGACCTTTTCATAGATTTCCTTGGCGAATTGCGCCGATTCCGGACGGTTCGAGCCGATGATGCGGTCATTCTCGCGCAGTTCAATGAGCATCCGGCCGGGGATGATGCGCTCCGGGCAGTGCGCTGTCATAAACTGCTCCGGTGCAAGGCCGGACACCTCAGAGACAATCTTCTCCACCATGCGTGTGGAGTAGGGAGGCGAGGTGGATTCGAGCACGCAGAGATTCCCCGCGCGCAGAACAGAGCCGACCTCCCTTGCGGCGGATTCAACAAAGCGCATGTCGGACACGCGCTTGTGCTCCTCCGTCTCGCGGTAGGGCGTCTGGACGCAGATGATAAAGACGTCAGCCGGCTCCGGCTTTGTCGTAAAGTGCAGGCGGCCGGTTGCCATGGCCTTCGTCATGGCGTCCTGTAAGCCGGGTTCTACAATATGGATATGGCCCGCGTTCAGCGTGTCCACGACGGTATCCTTCACGTCGAAGCCGCAGACCTCATAGCCCGCCAGCGTAAATGTGATGGCGGTGGGGAGGCCGATATAGCCGCAGCCCATGATCTCGATTTTTTTCATGCTTTTTCGCTCCTTTGTATGCAAACATACAAGGATACTATATCCTATTTTTTACGCTTTTGCAAGCAGAGTCTGCACCATATCCGTCTTTTCCCACGGCAGATTAAGTTCCGCGCGGCCAAAGTGGCCGTAACCGGCGGTCTGACGGTAGATCGGGCGGCGCAGGTCAAGCGTCTTGATGATCGCCGCCGGGCGCAGGTCAAAGCATTCACGCACAAGCTGGGCCAGCTTATCATCCGCGATCTTGCCGGTTCCATATGTCTCGACGAGAACGGAAACAGGGTGCGCCACGCCGATGGCGTAGGCCAGCTGCAGCTGGCAAGCGTCTGCCAAACCTGCTGCGACCAGATTTTTTGCGATATAGCGTGCCATGTACGCGCCGCTGCGGTCAACCTTCGTGGGGTCCTTGCCGGAGAACGCGCCGCCGCCGTGGGCCGCGTAGCCGCCGTAGGTATCGACAATGATCTTGCGGCCCGTAAGGCCCGAGTCGCCGGCAGGCCCGCCGATGACGAAGCGGCCCGTCGGGGTCACATAGTATTTTGTGTTCTCGTCCAGCAGGCGCGACGGCAGGTTCGGCTCGATGACCGTCTCAATAACGGCCTTGCGCAGATCGTCGATGGCGATGGAGTCTGCGTGCTGAGTGGAAACAACGACAGTATCGATGCGGGCGGGCATGCCGTCGGGGCCGTATTCCACGGAAACCTGGCTCTTGCCGTCCGGGCGGAGCCACGGCAGAAGGCCGGACTTGCGTGCGTGGGTCAGCGCCTTGGTGAGATTGTGCGCGTAGGCAATGGGCGCGGGCATGAGTTCCTTCGTCTGTGTGCAGGCGAAGCCGAACATCATGCCCTGATCGCCTGCGCCGGTCGTACCGTCGTCATACGCATTGTCAACGCCCATGGCGATATCCGGGGACTGCCGCCCCATGGCGACCATGACATTGCAGCTGTGGCCGTCAAAGCCCATCTCGGGGCGGTCATAGCCTGCGTCGCAGATGGCCTTGCGGGCGATCTGGGCGATGTCGATGCGGGCGGACGTGGTGATCTCGCCCATGACGAGCACCATGCCGGTCGTCGCCGCCGTCTCGCAGGCGACGCGGCCCATGGGGTCCTGCTCGAGCACGGCGTCGAGTACGCTGTCGGAGACAAGGTCGCACAGCTTATCGGGATGTCCCTGTGTAACGGACTCTGAAGTAAAGATTTTTCTGTTGTTCATATCTGATTCCTTTCCGGGCATAAAAAAAGCGCCCTGCCCGAGGGGCAGAACGATATACGGTTCTCTCCCTCATCTTTCGATTCCTTCGCCGGATTTGGCACCTTGCTGTGCAGCAGGTTGCCGGGTTTCATAGGGCCGTTCCCTCCACCACTCTTGATAAGGCTGTTCAGTTGTACCCTGATTATACAAAAACCGCTGAAAAAGTCAAGAGAAAAGTTTTTCTTTCGGCAAATTCCTCTGTTTATCCCGCGTCAAACGCGCCTATACTCCAGAAGAACAGAATGTTTACATTTGCAGGGTAGATTTTTCCGACCGAAGCCGGTATGATGAAACCTGAACATCAGGAGGGTGAACGCTATGAAGGATCTTCGCAGACGGTTTGAACGCTTCTGCCTCAAAAACCGGGGCAAGGGCATTCCGAATCTCATGCTCGTCATTGCCATTGGAAATCTGGCGGTCTATATGCTCTCGCGTATCGACCCCAGCAACATCGTCTACAGCTATCTCTGCTTCAGCCGCTCCGCCATTCTGCGCGGACAGGTCTGGCGGCTGTTTTCGTACATCTTTACCTATCTAAATGACGTCGGCGGAGTTGGGCTGCTTCTGGCTGCCGTTTCGCTGTTCTGCTATTATCAGTTCGGCAAAATCCTGGAAAGCTACTGGGGCACGTTCCGCTTCAACCTTTATTATCTTGCAGGCCTTGTGCTGACCGATCTGGCCGCGCTGCTGCTGGGCTCCGGAGCTGACGCGTCCGCGCTGAACCTCAGTCTGTTTCTTGCCGTGGCGACCATCGCGCCGGAGGCAAAGGTGCTGCTGTTTTTCTTCATCCCCATTAAAAT
>ERZ1034723.557-NODE-557-length-19791-cov-6.778780_pt1 | contig 19791 bp, 25 predicted proteins | sample MGYA00520637_ERZ1034723 | MGnify/ENA primary metagenome ERZ1034723 (study PRJEB33766, sample SAMN09781719) | gut metagenome | biome: gut microbiome | host: Homo sapiens | place: Madagascar | study: EMG produced TPA metagenomics assembly of the PRJNA485056 data set... | reverse complement strand
ATTTTTAACGGCGACGTCTTGATGGACCTCACCGGCGACACCGTCACCGCCGACAAGCTGCTTACCGGGGTCACCGCCCACGGGAAAGACGGTGCGCCCATCACTGGCACCTGTGACTTCGATGCCTCAACGGGCGATGCCACCGCTACGGCGGCAGAAATTTTGTCTGGGAAAACCGCATATGTGAAAGGCACAAAAGTTTCCGGCGAAATGCCTAATCGCGGGGCGGTGACCGGGACAATCAGCACCAAGGCCGGGGCCTATACCGTGCCCCAGGGATACCACGACGGCAGCGGCAAAGTGACCATCGACAGCACCGAACAGGCAAAGCTCATTCCCACCAACATCCGCAAGGGCGTGACCGTGCTAGGGGTCAGCGGTACGATGTCCGGGAGTGAGGGCATGAAGCCTCAAAGCAAGAGAGTAACGCCCAAAGCCACTGAGCAAACGGTGCTGCCGGATACCGGCTATAACTGTCTGTCGCAGGTGGTTGTGGCCGCCATCCCCTATGCGGTGAGCGACAACACATCTGGCGGCAAAACCGTGACCATCGGGTGATGGCTATGGGCAACAGCAAAATCGTTTTTAACGCCAAGGTGCTGATTGACCTGACCAAGGACACCGTGGCGGCGGCGAAGCTGCTGGAAGGGGCCACCGCCCACGGCAAGGACGGCGAGCGGGTGACCGGCACAATTTTGGACCGGAACACGGTGGGCAAAAATGGGGCGGTGGGTGCGTCCTCTGCTTATCCGTCGGTTGCCGTCACACCGGTGGAGCGAGACACGCAAGCCTATCAAAACACCGACGGGGTTAAGCGCGTGTACCTTAAACCGCCGAAGGGCTACTACAACGGCGAAACATACGTGGGTGACAGCTATGCTACTGTGGCAAGAGTGATCGGCCTGAACGAGGCAAACCTCTGTGCAGGCAGCAGCGTGCTGGGAATCACCGGGCGCGGCCATGCGGTGGCGATGTTTGCCGCCGTTGGTGACGGCCGCTGGAGCGGTGGCTCTTACAACCGGCTCAAGCTGGCGTGGCAGATGGGCGGCACCTCCGGCTTCGGCGGCTGGGGCTGCTGGCTGCCGGCCGGCACCTACCGGGCGTGCGGAGCAATCGCTGACCTGACCGGCTGTTATATCGCGGATGCAGGCACCTTGTCCACCCGGATTTACGGGGCCGAGCGGGTGTACGGCAACAGCAGCGCGTGGGGCGGAAACGGCACGTTTACGCTCAATGGCAGCCAGTGGGTATCCGTCACTTCTGGCGGCACCAGCTATAGCGAGTGCGGGGCCGTGGCCATTTATCGGGTGTGATTAAGGCAAAAGCAGCAGCTTCAGGGGGGTGGTGTAAATGCTAACACCGAGCGAAATTAAAACGTTCATCGACAACGACAAGACGAGCACGAAGAAGCGGCTTGCGAAGACCGGCGTTCAGTATTATGAATGCTTCCATGATATTCGCAATTATCGTTTGTTCTATGTTGATGCAGACGGCAACATCCGAGAAGATAAGACCAAAAGCAACATCAAGATCAGCCACCCGTTCTTCACTGAATTGGTTGACCAGGAAGTGCAATACATGCTTTCAGGCAAAGACGGTTTCGTGAAGTCGGATTTGCCGGAACTGCAAGAGCAGCTGGACAGCTACTTCAACGACAACGAAGATTTCCTTTCTGAGCTGTACGAGACCCTGACAGGCTGTATTGCCAAGGGCTTCGAGTACATGTATGCGTACAAGGACAAGGATGACCGGACGGCCTTCCAGTGTGCGGATGGCATCGGCGTGGTGGAAGTCCGAGCGAAAGAAACCGATGATGGCTGTGAATATGTGATCTTCTGGTACATTGACCGGTTCGGCAAGGATAACAAGAGGATTACGAGAATTCAGGTTTGGGATGATACCCAAACCTATTTTTATGTCCAGGAAGATGACGGAGACATCACGGAAGACACTTCTGTGCAGCTGAATCCGCGCCCACACACCATTTACAAGAAAGATGGGGATGAATCCACCTACTTTGAAGGATTCGGATTCATCCCGTTCTTCCGGCTGGACAACGGCAAAAAGCAGGTCAGCGGGCTGCAGCCCATCAAAGATTTGATTGATGACTATGACCTGATGTCTTGCGGCTTGTCGAATAACATTCAAGATACGAATGAATCCTTGTATGTGGTCAAGGGCTTCCAGGGCGACAACCTTGACGAGCTGATGCAGAACATCAAAACTAAAAAGCACATCGGCGTTGACGATGAAGGCGATGTCGAAATCAGAACGATTGATATTCCGTATCAGGCCCGGCAGACGAAGCTTGACCTGGATGAAAAGAATATCTACCGCTTTGGCATGGGCTTCAATTCTGCACAGCTGGGCGATGGCAACATCACCAACATTGTTATCAAAAGCCGGTATGCGCTGCTTGACCTGAAGTGCAACAAGCTGGAAATCCGCCTGAAGCAGTTCATGCGGAAGCTGCTGAAAGTCGTGCTGAAGGAAATCAACGATACAAACGGCACCGACTATCAAATGAAGGACATCTACTTTGATTTTAAGCGTGAAGTCATGACCAACGCGGCAGACAACGCCCAGATTGAATTGACGGATGCGCAAAAGCAGCAAACGCAGATTACCACGCTGTTGAACCTTGCAAGCTATCTGGATAATGAAACCCTGATGCAGAACGTTTGCGACATTCTTGATCTTGACTATAACGAAATCAAGGACAAGCTGCCAAACCCGGAAGATGACACGCTTGCAGCGGCGCAAAACGCCCTGAACACCGTACAGCCTGAACCGGGCGGTGATGTGATTGAATAAGTGGGAAGTTGAAGTCCAACAGTCCCTGCTTGATTCTGAAAAGGCCGCAATTAAAGAGCTTGAAAAGCAGTATGCAGCGGCCTTGAAAGACATCAATGAAAAAGTTCGGCTGTTTCAGGCGGACATTGACTTGCTGGATCAGGCGCTGAATCAAGACGGCCTGGATGAAGCCACCAAGAGGGCCTTGCTATCGCAAAAGCGGTCAAAAGTGTATCAGCAGCAATATCAACAGGCGCTTAAAAATCAAATTGGCGGCATCATTGACAAGCTGCACAGCGACAGCTACGCAACCATTGACAAGTACCTGAAGCAATGCTATGAAGATGGCTACATTGGCACCATGTACGACATTGCCAAGCAGGGAATTCCAATTATTGCGCCGATTGACCAGGCGGCAATGGTAAGAGCCATTTTGACGGATTCAAAAATTGTTGAAGGCTACTACAAGCGCCTGGGGGTCAACTATGCAAAGCTGCAAAAGGTCATTACGCAGGAAGTGAGCCGAGGAATTGCCACGTCTCTGCCGTATGCCGATATTGCCCGGAACATCAACAACGCATCCAGCAGTGGCCTATTCAATGCCAAGCGCATTGCACGGACGGAAGGCCATAGAATCCAGCAGACTTCCACGCGGGACGCGCAACGGGTTGCAAAGAGCCGTGGCGCTAACGTGATGAAGCAGTGGGATGCAACGCTTGACGGCAGAACCAGACCGTCCCACGCAAGGATTGACGGCGAGATTCGGGAAACTGATGAAAAGTATTCTAATGGCTTAATGTTCCCCGGAGATCCTTCCGGTCCGGCAGCAGAAGTTATCAACTGCCGCTGCGTGTCTAAAACCCGGGCACGGTGGGCGCTGGATGCAGATGAGCTGCAAAAGCTGAAAGACCGGGCCGCATATTTCGGGCTGGATAAGACGGAGAATTTTGAGGAATTCCGAGCAAAATATCTTGCAACTACCAAAAAGCCGTCCTATACTATCTTACAGAAGCTGAACTATTCCGGTAACGTTACACCGGAAGTGGAAGCAAACTTGGAAGCCAAGCTTGCTATGATGCCCGCACGGCATAGGGAACTTGCCGAATCTAAAATATCCGAAATCGTTGTTGTAGATGATTCTTCCGACAGTGGATATGAACCAAGAACGAAAAAGATATATATATCCAAACAGGCGGATGACCCGTTTACAATCGTTCATGAATATGCTCACGCCCTTGATAGAGCAATAGGTGCGGAAAAGGATGGAAAATTCATAGAAATTCGGAAAAAGGGATTTGAAAACATCACTGTTGCAGATATAATAGAGGACGAAGAAACATTTACAGAACCGATTTACAGACTTGAAAACGAAAAGTTTATCAGTCTGTATCAAGGTAGGCTGTATGATGGTTTCTATAGTGGAAACGAAATTACGCTTGACACAATGTTTGAATACTTTTCAGAGGGCTACAGGGAATATGTTGCCAATCCAGATAACCTGAAAAAGCATGATCCTGATTTGTATAATTATTTTGAGGGGATAACATGACAAAACAAGATATTCTAAACATGAAAACGTCCCGAGAAATCAACCATACCATCATGACAAACCCAGAATTGTGGGATGAAGAAGTCAGAGATTATTTGCTAAAAGTGAAACGCAAGGAACTTTTTGAAAAGTACGGCAGTGAGGATATTCTTGTAACACCGTCAAAAAAGAAGAAAAATTAAATAGTTCAACAAGCATCCTGGAAACAGGGTGCTTTTTTATTACCCAAAAACGAAAGGATGAAACAAAATGGATATTATGCAGACTGGAACCGTGCTGGCTATTGTGGTGATGACCTACCTGATCGGCGCCGCCGCAAAGCTGATTCCCCACATCAAGGATGAATACATCCCCGTTATTGTGGGCGTGGCTGGCGGTGCGCTGGGCGTTGCGGGTATGTACCTGATGCCCGACTTCCCCGCCCAGGACATCATGAACGCAATTGCAATCGGCATTGTGTCGGGCCTGTCGTCCACTGGCGTGAACCAGGTCTACAAGCAGATTAAGAAAGGCAGTGAGGAAAAGTGAGCATGAAGGGCATTGACGTTTCCAAATGGCAGGGGAATATTAACTGGCCGCTGGTGAAGGCGGATTTTGCCATTCTGCGGGCCGGATTTGGCAAAGAGACCAGCCAGAAAGACCCGATGTTTGAAGCCTACTACGCGGGAGCAAAGGCGGCCAACATCCCCGTTGGCGCGTATTGGTACAGTTACGCAAAGAGCGTGGCAGAAGCCAAGCAGGAAGCGGCCGCGTGCCTGGAAGTAATCAGGGGCAAGCAGTTTGAATTCCCCATCTATTTTGACATTGAGGACAAGAGCCAGACCGGCCTTTCCACTTCCGTGCGGACTGCGATGTGCGAAGCATTCTGCGAGACGCTGGAAGCAGCGGGCTATTTCGTGGGTGTGTATGCAAACACGAACTGGTTTCGGAACTATCTGGATCATGCGCGGCTGGCCAAGAAATACACCATCTGGCTTGCGGACTATCGCACGGGCTATGACAAGATCCTGAAGCGGGATATGCACCAGTACACTTCCACCGGCACTGTGGCCGGTATCAGTGGCCATGTAGACATGAACACCTGTACCAGGGATTTCCCGTCCATCATCAAGAATGCGGGCTTGAATGGCTATTCCCCCCGCGTGGTGCTGAAGAATATCACCATCAAGGCAGCAAGCCCCGGTGACATTAACGACTTCAAGCAGCTGGCCACCAACAAGGGCCTTGAATACTCGATTGATTAAGAACTTGCCTACACCGGACAAGTTCTTTTTCATATATTTTTCGCCGTGGATGGCGTAAAAAGTCCATTTCTTACATGACGCAACCATGTAAAAAGCGTATAGGAATAACGAAGAAAGGAACATCAAAATGAATCTTGTTGAAATCCTGAAGGCGCAGGGCATTAGCGATGAAGTCATCAAGGCCGTGCAGACCGAAATGAAGAACAACAAAATCTTCACCGCTGGTGAGGAAAACCTTGATGTGCGGTATGGCAAGCTGAAGGCTGAACACGAAAGCCTGACCCAGCAGTATACCGAGGCAAGCGGCCTGATTGCAGAACTGAAAAAATCCACCAAGGGCAATGAAGGGCTTCAGCAGAAAATCACCGACTATGAAGGCCAGATTGCACAGCTTCAGGCAGAGCTGGCGCAGACGAAGCTTGATTCCGCGATCCATGTAGAACTGCTGACGGCCAAAGCGCTTGATGCGGATTACCTGACCTTCAAACTGAAGGAGAAAGGCGAACTTGAGCTTGACGAACACGGCAAGATCAAGGGCTGGGATGACAAGCTTGCAGCCCTGAGGACGCAGTTTCCCACGCAGTTTGAACAGGCTGGCAAGAAGAACATCATCGAAAACAAGCTGGATCCCCATGACGGTGACCACACGATGACCCGCGCGGAAATTCTGAAAAAGCCTTATTCCGAACGGGCCAAAATCTTTGAAGAAAATCCTGAAGCTTTCCGTCAGGCGATGGAAAGCTAAAACACAAAAGCGAAAGCGAGGTAAATTATTATGGCAGTAACCCAGATGTCGAACATGATTAACCCTGAAGTGATGGGTGCGATGATTGGCGCGAAGATTGACGCGCTGCTGAAGCTGACCCCCTATGCCAAGGTTGACACTACCCTGGTAGGCGTTCCCGGTGATACCAAGACCGTTCCCAGTTGGAACTACATTGGTGATGCCGAGGACGTGGCAGAGGGCGCGGAAGTTGGCCTGTCTACCCTGACCGCTTCCAGCACCACCTTCACCGTCAAAAAGGCCATGAAGGCCGTTGGCATTACCCAGGAGGCCGTAAACAGCGGCCTTGGCAATCCCATTGGCCAGGCGGAGACCCAGCTTGCGAAGTCCATTGCCGGCAAAGTTGACAGTGATGTGCTGGATGCCGTCTATAAGGGTAAAAATGTTTATGCCGCTTCCACCCTGGCGGGCATTGCCTACGGCGGTATTGTGGACGCTGTTGCCAAGTTCGAGGACGAGGAAGACGGCATTGAAAAGGTGATGTTTATCAACCCCGCCCAGGAGGCCGCCCTGCTGAAGGATTCTGACTTTCTGTCCGCTGACAAGTTCCAGGCCGGTGTTGCAGTCAATGGTTCCATTGGCAAGATTGCCGGCTGCTGGATCAAGAAGTCCAAGAAAGTTCGGCTGGTGACCCATACGGTTGATGATTCTGCTGGTGATATCCAGATCACCACTTCCAACATCAAAGAATACCAGGCAAAGGTTGATCCTTCTGTGACGCTGACCACTTCCAACAAGGTCAAGGCTCTGGCTGCTGCAAGCCAGTATTACCTGTGTCCCATCATCAAGCTGGAGCCTGACAGCCCTGAAACCGAGTATACCGAGGACGAGCTGCCCGCTGTTACCATCTTCCTGAAGAAGGACATTCAGGTTGACAGCGAGTGGTTCCCCAAAAAGCAGCAGACCGATGTGACCGCCGCGAAGTATTACGGCGTGGCCCTGACCAACGATGCCAAGGTTGTTCTGGCCAAGTTCAAGAAGTAAGAAAGGGCGTGACACCCCATGCTGATGACGGTTGCCGAACTGAAGCAGTTTATCACAACGGATGAAGCGGACAAGGTGCTTGAAGCAAAGCTTCAGGCCCTTGAGCTGCTGATCCGGGCCTACACAAACAACAACTTCCAGAATCGGGGCTTCCAGATTGAAGCCGATATCCGGGGCGGCGTGTTTATGTCGGAAAGCATGATTCCCTTTGATGCCGGTGACACCATCATGATTTCGCAGTCGGATTTGCAGAACGATTGCCTTTGCACAGTGGAAGAAGTGACGGGTGACACCACCTTCACGGTGGTGGAGCGTGTGGCAGATGACAACGCAATCTTGGCCACAAAAGTTGTGTATCCGATGGATATCAAGCTGGGTGTGGCCAACATGTTGAAGTGGGAACAGAACAACCGGGATAAGATCGGCGTTTCGTCTGAGACCATTTCCCGCCATTCTGTGACCTATTTCGACATGACGGGGGATAATTCCTTGATGGGCTATCCAAAAGCCCTGCTGGGCTTTCTGAAGCCGTACAAGCGGGCACGTTTCGGAAGGGGCATCAAAGTATGAAAGGCATTGGCGGAAATATCGTTGCGAGAATTCAGGTTTTCACAGTGGCCAAGAACGAAATCGGCGAAAACGTGAAAGCCTGGGCCGATGCACAGACCATCAAAGGCTGGCTTGACCTTGCTTCCGGCGATTCCAAATACACCACCTTCAACGCCAAGATCCAGGAATCCACGCACGTTTTCGTTGCCGATTATGTGACGCTGCAGCCTGGAATCACGGCTGAAGGTGCGCGGATGGTCATCAACGGCAAGCGATATGACATCCTGCTGATTGACAACCCGATGGAAATGGGCAGTGGATCCCAGCTTGAATTCTACCTGAAGTTTACCGGGGGGCAGTGATATGGCCAGTGTCAAACTTGAGAACTTCAGCGTAAAAGTTAAAGATGCGCTGGATGATGCGGTGTATCAGTTCCTTGAAGAAGCTGCAAGTGAACTTCAGTCGCAAATTCAGGAAAAAACACCGGTTGATACCGGCCAGCTGAAAGGTTCGTGGAAGCACGTTGTGGATGAATCCAAGAAAGAAGCCACCATCGGCAGTCCGTTGGAAAACGCCATTTGGACAGAGTTCGGCACCGGCGAATATGCTTTAGAAGGTAAAGGGCGAAAAGGCGGCTGGCTGGTTCCAGCTGAAGAACTGACGCCAAAAGCCCAAAGCAAAATGCGGCTTGTCGTGATAGACGGCAAAGATTTTTATCTCACATACGGCAAAAGGCCGGTGCGGATGATGCACAACGCATTTGAAGAGAACCGTGCGAAAATTCAAAGGATCGCTGATCAGATTTTCAAGGGAAGGATGAAGTAAATGTCGAAACAAGCCTTGAAAATTGTGTCTGATGCAATGGCAGCCATGGGCCTTGAATACGAATTCGGCGAGTACACAAAAAAGCCTGTCCGGTATCCGTATTTCGTGGGTGAATACACGGAAACGGAATCCCTGACAGAAGACGGCTTGCAGGAATCTACGGTGCTTCTGACCGGGTTTTCCAGGGATTCGTGGCTGACGCTGGAAGACGCAAAAGCAAAGATTGAGCACTATTTTAACCGAGTGTCTGGAAATGTGGTCATGGCTGATGATGGTTCAGCCGTGGCCATTTTTTATGCACAATCACTGATTATCCCGACAGGTGATGCGGAGCTGAAGAAGATCCAGGTCAATCTGTCTATAAAAGAATGGAGCGTGAGCGTATGAGCAAGGAAGGGAGAACTGGCGTGACCGCCAACACCCCGAAAAATATTCTGTTTGGCGCTGGGACAATCCACAAGGGCCTGAAGTATACCACTAGTGCGTGGAACTTCACGGAATCCCTGGTGGGCGCCACTTCTGGTGGTTCTAAGCTGTCCATCATTCCCGAAATCACCAAGGTTGAGGTTGACGGGGCACTGGTTCCGACCAAGGGCCTGAGCGTAAAGACCGGCGAAACGGCAACGATGGAAATCAACTTCATCGAGCTGACCGAAGACATTATCAAGGCTTCTACCATCGGCAAAGCGGGCACTTCCGAAGATACGAACTATTCTGCCATTGTGTCGAAGGCAGACATTGAAGAAGGCGACTACTGGGAGAACATCGCCTTTGTGGGCAAAACCCTGGACGGCAAGAATATTATTGCCATTCTCGAAAACGCCCTTTGCACTTCCGGTTTTGAGCAGGAAGGCAAAAACAAGGAAGGTGCAGTCGGTAAATATACCTTCGAGACCCACGCCGAACTGAATTCTGACCTGGACACCCTGCCTTGGAAGATCTACTATCCCAAAGACACCTAATCAGACGCGCAAAAAAAGAGCAAAGCGCAAGATGACATCATTCAGTCATCTTGCGCTTTTATTTTGTATAAGTGATTGGAAAGGAATCAAATCATGACTGAAAAGGCTTTTGAACTTAGAGATTTGACGGCGGATGATATCTTCCCGATGTGTCAGATCATTTCTAAAATCGGCGTAAAGGAATTTAAGCACTGCTTTGAATCGCCGGATCTGAAAAACGTCATTGCGAATGCCGTGTCCGGAGAAGATAAAGCGGTGGATGTTACCGCTGTTGGAATGTCTGTCGGTTTTGACATTGTGGGGATTATCTTGTCCAATATCGCAAGCTGCAAAAAAGACATCTATGTGCTGCTGTCCGGTCTGTCCGGAATGACCGTAAAAGAAATTTCGGAGCTGCCCATGCTGACCTTCGTTGAAATGGTCACTGCCGTGGTCAAAAAGGATGAATTCAAAGATTTTTTTCAGGGTGCTGCCAAGTTGCTCAAGTGAGCGACATCCGCTTTATGGACATGCTTTTCAAGCGGTATGCAAACCCAATGATCCTTCTGGATCAGATGATTCAGTCGGAGCGCCTGACCGAGTTTGTACGGGAGTTCATTCAGATCCGGAACGAAGAACTGATTGACCAAACGAGATGGGACTATTGGCTGCACCGCGTGTTTGATATGTCTTTTGGCGATTTTATCGAGCGGTCCACGGCAACCGGATCGGAAGAAATCAATGATGCAAAGCTGGCGCGTACAGTCGATGAATCTTTGAAAATTGCCAACAGTTTTTGCCCATCCTGAAGCGGATCACATTGCCGAGACTCATTTTAACCGAAAGGAGTGATGACAATTGGAAATTTTCAAGCTGCTTGGCAAAATCGTGATTGATGGGGCCGATGACGCCCAAAACTCCATCGAAAAAGTCGGAAAAGCCGCAACAAAAGCCGGTAAAGTGATTGCGGCAGGTGTGGGCGCCGGTGCAACCGCCATTGGCGTACTTGCCAAAAACGCTGTGAGCAGCTATGCAGACTATGAGCAGCTTGTGGGCGGTGTTCAAACCCTGTTCAATGAAACTGAACTTTCCCTTGAAGAATATGCCGCTTCCGTGGGAAAAACAACCGATGAAGTGCTTTTGGAATGGGGTGATCTGACTTCCGGCGCACGAAGAGTGATGAATAACGCTGACGAAGCGTTCAGGAATGTTGGACTATCCGCCAATGAGTACATGGAAACGGTCACCAGCTTTTCTGCAAGCCTGCTGCAAAGCCTTGGCGGTGACACGGATAAGGCCGCCGAAAAAGCAGATTTGGCAATCACCGACATGGCCGATAACGCCAACAAGATGGGCACCCAGATGGTCCTGATCCAGAATGCTTATCAGGGCTTTGCCAAGCAGAACTATACGATAAACAATCTAATGTCCGCTGTGTGAGTGATTGCGCAGTGAGCGTGGGTGAACCTTACCAAGGGTGTGGGTGAAAACCTGCTAACGGGGGAAATCTAAGGGCGTAAGCCTATGACTATCCCGTGCCAAGCCTCGAAAGAGGAAGGTGTAACGACTATCGGTTCGTCACCGAGTACAGCGGCTATTGGTACGCCGTTGGAAGTGCCCACCAGCTATTTCAATAATTCAAACTTCCAACCTTTTTTGTTCCCTTTTTTGAAAACCTTCCCATATTCAATCAGGGATTTATTGCAGCGGAAATAAGCAGCAGCTTCATTTCGTGAATTGAAGGTGATGGTCCGTTCCCCGTTTGTTGCAATAATTTTCTTCTTGCGGTTTTCGATTCTGGGGGCATAGCCAAACGACCAACAATTTTCCGAAACGGACACCCAGCGAAGATTTGACACCTGGTTATCGAGTTTGTTCCCGTTAATGTGGTCAACTTGTGGCAGATTTTCAGGATTCGGGAGGAATGCGGAAGCAACAAGCCTATGCACATAGAGCGGTACGGTTTTTCTTCCCAGCATGATTTGATAATAACCGGCTGTACCCTTGTGCGGTTTCAAAATACGACCTGTTTTATCATTCCGTACATCGCCGTTATCGCTGATTGAATAATTTGGTTTGTTGTCGATTTTAGCCCATATCATGAAATCAGCCCCTTTCTATGCGTCTATTATATCATGTTTGGGTTAAAGCACAACCGGAAATGTTGGACATTTTGAAATAGTTGAAGATATAGTCTAATCCCCTAAAAAGTATCGGGAAACCGAGGGTGAATAAATGGTTGGACAACCTGAAGTTGGGCTACGGCGGCACAAAAGAGGAAATGGAACGCCTGCTGAAAAAAGCAAATGAACTTAATGCAGCGCAAGGCATCATGACCAATTACCAGATAGACAGCTATGCGGACATCGTGGACGCTATTCATGTTGTGCAAACCGAGATGGGCATCACCGGTACAACTGCGCACGAAGCGGCGACCACCATTCAAGGCAGCTTGGCGATGGCAAAGGCGGCCTGGCAAAACCTGCTTACCGGCCTTGCCGATGGGGATCAGGACTTGGAGCTGCTGATTGACGATCTGGTTGACAGCGTCAAAATTGCGGCCGATAACATTGTCCCGCGCTTTGCAACTGTTTTCGGCGGCATTTCGGATGCGCTTGCGGAGATCATGCCGGTGGTTTCTGCAGAACTTCCGGGGGTTCTGTCTGAACTGCTGCCTGGTTTGCTTAGCGGTGCAACATCGCTAATTGTGGGGCTGGCGCAAAGCTTGCCGCCGTTGATGCAAATTGTCATTGAGCAGCTGCCCGACATTATGCAGCAGCTTTGTGACGGCCTGACGGAAGTATGGCCCGCAATCCTTGAAACAATCAAAGAACTGTTGGGCGAAATCTTCGACTATATTTCCTTGGATCTGATGGGAACCGGCGTATCTTTTGAAGATGCACTGTCCCCGATTTCTGACGCATACGAAGCAGTAAGCGGGGCGCTGCAAACGGTGGTTCAAGGCTTTCAGGATGCAGTTGCTTGGGGGCAGGAGCACCAGACATCCCTTGAGATGATTGCAATTGCAGTTGGTACGCTTACAACCGCAATCGTTGCGTACAACATCGCACAAGCAGTTAAACATGCGGGCGGGTTGCTGGAAATCATCGATTTGGCCGCATGTTGGGTTGGTGTAACAGCCCTGACTGTTGCCGAAACGGCCCACACGGTAGCAACAACCGTTGCAACTGCAGCAACGACCGCATTCGGTGCAGCAGTTGCTTTCTTGACATCGCCCATCACGATTGTGATTGCAATTATTGGCGCGTTGATTGCCGTTGGTGTGCTGCTGTATAAAAACTGGGATACGGTCACAGCAAAGGCTGGTGAGCTTTGGCAAAAGCTGGGCGAAGCCTTTGATGGCATCAAAGAAACAATCATCGGCGCCTGGAACGCAATCTGGGACGGAATGAAATCCATCCTGAACAGCATCATTGGCGGCGTTGAAACGATGGTGAACGGCATTGTGGACAGCCTGAATAAGCTGATTGACGGCTTGAACAAAGTTGTTTCCGCTGCTGGCAAAGCACTTGGCCTTGCCTGGAAGGTCCCGAGCCTGGGCAAGGTATCCCTGCCCCGACTGGAAAAAGGCGGAATTCTGGAAGCCGGCCAGATGGGTTTCCTGGAAGGCAACGGCGCGGAAGCCGTGGTGCCGCTTGATCGGAACAGCGCTTGGATCAATGCAGTTGCGAAGGATATGGAAGCGGCCGGAATTGGCGGCAACAGCCAGCAGACCCAGCGGATCATTGACCTGTTGGAAATGCTGATTGCCTTGCTGCCGGATACGCTGAAAGATGCGTTTGAATCCATGAAGTTTGACATCAACAACCGGGAGTTTGCAAGACTTGTGAAGGCGGTGAACTAATATGCTGGAACAGCTTAAATACATGAACCACCTGAACGAGGTGTTTGAGTTCGGCAAAGATGGAATTTTTGTCGATGAAAACAATTTGCATGATTATTCGTGGAACGTGACTAAAAAGAATAATCGAATTTCGGCCCTTGATTATACTGTTACGACCAAAAGCCTGCCCCTTGTCATCATCTGCAACACGGCGGAAGAAGGCATTACTGCAAGGAACAAGCTTTTTGAAGTGGTAGAAAAGGATGTTCTGGCCCTGCAATACGGCCGGATCATCGTTGGCGACTACTATTTCAAGTGCTATGTGACTAAAAGTCAGAAAGAAGATTACCTGCTTTCGCGGCGGTATATGAAGCTGACACTGACGTTGACAACGGATGCGCCCTATTGGGTCAAGGAAAGCAGTTTCAGCTTTTCGCGCTCTGGCGATGGATCGGGCGGAAGCGGCTTCCTTGATTTTGCATTTGACTATCCCATCGATTATGCTCCGAATGCGGCAATCGAGCAGGTGAACAACACCGGCTTCGTTGCTGCAAACTTCAGGCTGATCATCTATGGCCCGTGCAGCAGCCCAGCGGTGTACATTAATAATCACCTGTATCAGGTGAATTGTGCTGTACTTGATGGTGAATACCTAACAATTGATTCCGTTACGAAGAAAATCATGCGGACACAAAATGCTGGTGCATCGGTGAATGAGTTCAAGAACAGAAACAAGGAATCCTACATCTTCGAGAAAATCCCCGCTGGCGTGGTGCCTGTATCGTGGGAAGGCGATTTCGGTTTTGATGTTGTAGTGCTTGAAGAAAGGTCGGAACCCAAATGGATTTGATTTATACAAACGCAGACCGGGAAGACCTGGGTGTGCTGCTTGACTATGAATTTGACCTTGCATTTGGGGAGAGTGAAAACGACTTTGAATGCACCATCCAGAGCAACGCCCATTGCTGCACAGCCGGCTCTTATTTGTACATCGAAGGCACGGAATACGGCGGCATCGTTGACAACATCCAAAGCAAAAGCGACACGAAAGAAGTCGTTTATGCGGGCAGAACCTGGCACGGTATTCTTGGAAGCAAAATCATTGTGCCCTTGCTGGCAAGTGAGACATCAACCAGCAATGTGACGATCAAAACCACTGACGCAAACGGGAATTCCCTTGTGAATCGGTATCTGATCTTGTCCGGCGATGCAAACGCTTGTATTCAGTTCTTGCTGTCGCGGCTGGGCCTATCCTCTATGTTTGCGGCATCCGGCGATGTGTCCGGTGTCACCATCAACAAATTCCAATTTGACCGGTACACAGATGCATACAAGGGCATTGTCAAAATGCTGTCGAGTGCCGGTGCGAAGCTTCAGCTTGTGTATACTGGCGGGCTTGTGAATCTTTCGGCGGCGCCCAAATACGACTATGCCCAGGACGAAGAGTTTGACACGGATTTGGTAGGGCTGGATGTGAAAAAGTCCTACAACACTGTAAACCATCTGATTTGTCTTGGCACAGGTGATCTGGAAGATCGTATGGTCGTACATCTATACGCAGACAAAAGCGGAAATATCAGCCGCACACAGACACAGTTCGGCGTGGCTGAGTACGTTGCCATTTATGATTATTCCAACGTTGAATCTGAAGAAGAGCTGGTCAGCGCCGGCACGGACAAACTGAAAGGGCTGTGGCAGCAGGACAAAATTTCCATCGATCTTGATGAAGCAATGGACACCTACGATGTGGGCGATGTGGTCGGGGCTTCTGATAACGTCACTGGAATGCAGGCTGCGGCAACCATTACAAAGAAGGTTGTGACCATCAAAAACGGACAAATCACGGTTGACTTGTCCACGGATACAATGTCCAGCAGCGGGGGCAACGCAAGCGGCAACGGCACAAGCGGGGATTCAGTGCTTGAAAAAGTGTATCCCGTTGGGTCTGTATACATGTCTACTGCTGCAGCAAACCCGAAAGATCTATTCGGGTTTGGTACCTGGGAACAGGTCAAGGATACCTTCCTGCTTGCAGCCGGTGACAGTTATACCGCCGGCACTACTGGCGGCGAGGCAGCGCACACTCTGACCGTGGCTGAGCTGCCCAGCCACACCCATACATACACGCCACGGGTGGACTGGTCTGACAACACTGGCTGGGGCATTCCCGCCAGCTTCGCCAACGGGAACCATATGTCCGTGGACAAAAGCATCACTAACCGCACCGCCACCAGCGGCAGCGGGCAGGCCCACAACAACATGCCGCCATATCTTGCAGTATACGTTTGGCGGCGTACAGCATAACAGAAAGGGTGAACTGACTTGGCAAACATGCATCTGGTAACAGGCTATGCCGGCAAAGCACATGTGACGGCAGCTGACCAGGGATCTTTGAATGCTGCAGTGTTTGGCAGCGGGGCCTATGTGCTGCCCCGGGGAAATAAATTTGCGGCAACCATTGTGTCGAATAATACCATCCGGATTGCGGATGGCGATATCATGATTCAGGGGCGCCACGCGCGGCTGAATGAAGGCAGTACCGTTGATTTGACGATTGCAAACGGCACGCAGGGATATCGTCGTAATGATTTGATTGTTGCACGGTACACAAAGGCAGCAAGCACGGGCATTGAAGCCGTGAATCTGGTTGTGATTAAGGGCACCCCAAAAACCAGCAATCCGGCTGATCCAGCATACAATACCGGCGACATCATCACAAATCATGCTGCAACGGTTGACGTGCCGCTGTATCGCGTGCCGCTGAACGGGCTGAACGTCCAGGAATTGGTTCCGCTGTTCACGGCTGTTGGCGCTGGCGGCGATGCCGGTATCAGCGTATACACGCATACCAAAAGCGGAGCCGTACACAATTTTACGGGCAGCGGCAGCAATGGCCGGGCACTTATCACCGCCGCATTTGCAAGCGGTGATTCGTTTGCTGTGAACGGTGTGACCGTCCCCGCATATATCGGCGGTGTGGCTGTGGATGAACTTCCCGTTGGCCGCTGGATGTCGTTCATCTTCGATGGTACACAGCTAAATTTTAATGGTGGCGGCGGCTTGTCGAATGCAAAGCTTGCCGCCGCCAATGCAATTGCCGCTGAAGTGGCTGAAGATAACACGTTTTACAGTGGCAGCAGAACCTTGAAATCCGGAAACCTGCCCCGAAGAAGCGTTGTAGGGCGGAATGGGGCTGTTGGTATTAACAATAGTTATCCCACGGTTGCAACCGTCCAGACGGGAGCAGCACCGCAAACCAACATGGCCCTGGATGGCGTGGCGGGCGTTGACTTGCTTGTGCCGCGTGGCTTTTACGATGGCACAAGCTATTTGCGGGCCACAAATGCAGCAATGGCAAGCGCAATTGACTTGACTGCTGATAAACTGATGGCGGGCAATAGGGTGCTTGATGTGGCCGGAAGCGGCGTTACCAAAGCGGTATGGTCTGGCACCATTCCCAATGATTATGCAGTGCATACGATGGGCACAGCCCCGGCCAACGGCACGCTGTTGTTCTGGTTTGCGGGCAACAGTTCCCACGACATGCAAATCAAGTCGATCACCATCGGCGGCCAGGTGGTGGCTACACCCATGCGCAACGACAAATATTTTAATACATTCAGTGTTAGCGCGGGCCAAACCATCACCATGCAGTGGGAGTCCAACTACGGTGGTGGTGCTCCTTCTGGATGGGGTGTGATCTGCTATGTATGACGACTGGAAGGAATGACAAAATGGAAACAGTTATTGCAACAATTATTTCGGGGTTTGTCACGCTTTGCGTGTGCATGGTGAATAATGCCAGCCAGCGCAAAGCAGCAGAGCAGCAGCACAACGCAACCATTTCACTGATCGAGTACAAGCTTGACGAGCTGTCGAAGCGTGTAGACAAGCACAACAACGTTGTGGAACGTATGTATCAGCTTGAAGAACATCGAGCTGTTATTGACGAACAAATCAAGGTCGCCAATCATCGTATTCAGGACTTGGAAGAAGCACGGCAATAAAAAATAAAAGGGGGTGTGGTTTTTTGGCCGTGCCCCCTTTATTTCTTTTTACATAAAAAGAGCGGGGGCAAGCCCGCTCTTCCTGTTTAGTCTTCGATATTCTTTTGGGTGTCTTCAATCAGCTGATCGATTAGCTTTTCAGCCTTTTCATAATCCTTAGATTGCATTGCTTCTTTCATCGCTTGCAACTGGCGCATGAGACTTCTCAAATACCCTTTGAATACTGCCATTTCTTCAACCATGTCCTTTTCTCCTTTAATTCGTCAAGTTACTTGCCCCTTGACTGTCTTTATTATAAACCATTTTTGGTTTAATGTCAATAGGCAAATAATCTTTTTTTGGTTTATTTTTCGCCTTCCACATACTTGATGATATTTCCAGGCTGCATGTCAAGCAGCTTGCAAATCTGGTCAAGGGTTTTAATGCCGACCATTTCGCCGCGGCGCAATTTTTGCATTGCCGATTGCGCCAAAAGGTTATCTTTCAAGATTCTGGTTGTGTTGTATCCGGATTCCTTCAGTGCTTCAATCACATCTATTTTGTAAATCAGCATATGACAGCCCTCCCTTGAAAATATTATAATAATAGGCTGAGCCAAAGTCAATGGAATAGACCAAATAAAGTTTATTCAAAACGAAAATTGTTTTATATGGCTTTCGGATCCTCTCCGTCATGGGTATCTACGGTTTTGACACTGTCTTGCAGAAGACAATATGCTGGTCCGTACCAGCTGCTTGAATGCTTGGTGAGAAGGCTTTTCTTTGTGTTACTAGTGTGTTACTAGTGACCCCGATTTCAGTGGATTTCAATGAGTTGAAATGTTCAGTATTTCGGCGTTGTTGAGCATTGCAGAGCAGGATTTTTCATAGTATAATAAAGAAAAATAAGCAAAAAAGCATGATTTATCATTAATTTTTTGCTTATTTGTTACTAGCGGGTTTCTAGTTCAGCGTTCAACGCCCTGAACTGTTCACACGTTTGAACCCTATGGGATCAGGTTCACGGCAGCCTTCAGTTCATCCAAAGTCTTGTGATTATAGACCCGGTTGCCCGTGTCCTTTGACACATGGCCCATGAGCAGGTCAATACACTTCCGGTTGGCCCCCGCGCTGTCCAGCTGGGTTTCAAAGGTGTGGCGGCATTCATGCGGGGTGTGATTCATGTTCAGGGCCTTCATGATGTTAGCCCAAGATGCCCGGAATTGATTTTGGCTGCAAGCCTTCCCATTGCAGCAAATCAGCCGTGGGCCGCCTTCAGCAAGCCGCTGTTCAATCAACGGCCTGATCTTGGGATGGATGGGCACGATGCGGTTTTTACCGGCCTTCGTTTTGATGCCGCCCTTCATGGTGCCTTCCTGCAGGTCAATGTCTTCCGGCTTCAGGTTCATCAATTCCGTGATGCGCCATCCGGAATATAGCAGGATCAGAACGGTATCAACCCAAGGATCAGATTGGTGTTCCCAAATTGTTTTGATTTCATCTTTGGTAAATGGAAGCCGGCTCGTAGGTGGGATTGGATCAGAAGTAAGAAGTTCCGAATATTTCTTTGAGATTATATCCATTTCAAGCGCAAACCGGTCAAGGTGATTCCATAAGTTCTTGATTGCTGCCTGGGTTGAATAGGATTTTCCACAGGTATCAATGGTTTCCTGCATTTGGTAAGCTTTGATCGTTTTGTAGGGCTTGGCGCCAAGAGGGGCACAGTAGTTATAGGCGGAAACCATGGAAGACCGGTTTGATGCACCCAGCTTTGGGGCCTTCTTTTCTTTCCACAACCTGAACAGTTCAGCAAGTGTAATTTGCGCTTTATCCACATCCCATGGATCCCGGTTGTAGTCGGAAAGGATCATCAATCCTTCTTCCCGGGTGACGGCATAACCGATAATGCTATAGATGGGCTGGCCTTTGTCGTTCCAGCCTACAGTTTTCTTGATGATGAAGGGTCTGCGCCGTTTCCCAGACAATCGGGCCACAGTTCCAAAGCCATTCGGTGTACGCATAAAAAATCACCTGACCTTTCTTGAAAAATGGGTAGACTTTCAGAAGGGCAAGTGATAAAATGACTTAGTACGGTGTCATTGTGGGCTTGCCCCAATGGTATCCTCAAACCGCTTCGGTGTTCCAGCACCGGGGCGGTTTTTTATGTGATCTTGAAGGGATGTGGAAGGATCTTGAATGAATCTGGAAGGATTTAAATAACGTTGTACCAACGATTTTAAGGAAAATCCTTCCACATCCCAGATCAAAACCGTATTTTCTCCTATTATTATAT
>ERZ1034723.538-NODE-538-length-20289-cov-12.675843_pt1 | contig 20289 bp, 28 predicted proteins | sample MGYA00520637_ERZ1034723 | MGnify/ENA primary metagenome ERZ1034723 (study PRJEB33766, sample SAMN09781719) | gut metagenome | biome: gut microbiome | host: Homo sapiens | place: Madagascar | study: EMG produced TPA metagenomics assembly of the PRJNA485056 data... | reverse complement strand
CATATTTTACTCCATCTGAAACCAGATATCTGGCATCGTACCAACTTTCCTTATCTGTGGGGTACACTTTGTACATTTCTCCGTTTTTAAAATAGATGGTCTGCGCATCAGGAATATCAATGGATGATGAATTGAAAACATTTTTGATTCTGCTAAAAAGGCTCATATAATCCTCCTAATAAATGGAACAGTAAAATATCAGATGTTGTTTTATTTTTTTTACGATGGAAAGACGATAGGTCACATGATGATCCTCAGATGGTGGATTCTGGAAAATCTCTTCGTCAATTTCTAAATCTGTAAAGTCATCTGTGTAAATTACTCCGTCAAGTAGCTCTATCCGGATAAAATCAGGCAGATTCATAATATCATTACAGGTATATAAACGTTTTGCCATGATAGTACATCCTTTCGTAAATAATAACAGTTATACGTTGTCACGTTCCATCCGCTGATCTACTGCTTTTTTTATATATCCGTTTACACTTTCGCCAGCGGCTTCTGCTGCTTGCATGATAATTTCCTTTTGTCCTTTAGGAAAGGTTACATTAATGCGATCGTAATTGTTTTTTACATATTTATTTACAGCTTTTTGCTGAGCCTTACTTACTTTACTTTCCTCTGGCATGTTTACACCTACTTTCTAAGTAATAATAAAGGGTGGTAGATATAAGTTCACTTTCTCCACCATAACTGAAGTATATCATAGAAGTCTATTGATGTAAATATAGAAAATGCATAGATATATTGGTGTAAATATAGTTAAAACGTCAATAGACTATTGGTGTAAATAGATATATAATATAATCAGTTCAAGGGAACAGACAACAGCCGGGAGAGCCGAAAGCCCCCAATATTTCAAGCCATATACCTGTGAGAATCGCAATAGGGCATATCAATAGTCAGGAAGATGCTTGAAGGGCTGAGAGATTTTGAAAAGCAAAGGAGGACAGCATAATGAAGTACAATCTCAGTAAGATTATGTTGAAAGCATGGAAAGTTTACCGTAAGACAAAGAACATCAGCTTTGCAGAAGCACTTCACAGAGCATGGTTATCTGCAAAGGCAGAGGAAATCAATGCAAAGAGAATTGAAGATGCGAAACATGCAGCAGGAATCACAGAGGAAACCAATACCTTTGCTAAGTGGAAAGAGCTTGGCTATAAGGTAAAACACGGAGCATCAGCATTATTCGGATGTTCTCTGATCTGGGGAAGCAGAGGAGACGGGGCAACATATAAAGCCAGTTTCTTTGGAAAGTCTCAGGTAGAAGTAATTTAATAAAAAAGCCCTTACCGGACTGGTACTCCGATAGGGGCAAAGTAACCCGACAACCGACTAAAATTGAGGGGCTGTGTGTATTATAACATACTCATTCCCCTCAGACAACAAAAGAAAGGAATGGACAGAATGATATCAGTAATGGACGTTCTTATGATTTTCTTTGGTGGTTTTATATCCGTAAAGGTATGTGACAGTATTCGTGAGTTAGAGAGAGGAGAATGAGGAATGAGTAAAAAAGAGAAAGCATTGAAGACACAGAGAGAAGCAGAAGTGATGCAGACTGCAGGTGTTCCGACACAGAAGACAGACGGTGTAGGTGTGGTTATGGCAACTGAGATTATTGCAGACCTTAAGAAACAGCTGGAGGAAGCAAAAGAGGATGCGAAGGATTGGGAAGAAAGTTGGAATGTGTGTCGTGAACAGGGTAGAGTACTGTCCAGGCAGTCAGACATTATTAGTATGGCGTTAAGGATGGATGATTTAAAACTATTAGACTTAGCTTTTGGGTTTGTCAGAGGGTGCTATAACCAGCAGATTAAAAAGGAGCAGGAGGCAGAAAACAATGGAGAAGTGTAATTTAACTCAGGTTCCTTGCAGGAAAGCAATTGCAGAAGTTGTCAAAGCCAACAAAAATAAAAAATCTTTGCAGCTCACTTATGAAGTAGCCAAACTTTTCCAAATTGTCATGACTGATGAAAATTCTACTTTAAGCAAAGAAGATTGGAAGAGGTACTTTATTATAACGAAGCTTTTCATGATAAGAGATTTAAGACATCTTGAATGTATAGATTCTTTTACAAATGGATTGATGGGAAGGTAGGCGTGAAGATATGGATTATAAGAGAATGATTATTGAAATGGTAGAAGGAGAACAAAATACTGAGAAACTTAGATTCGTTTATAGGATTCTTACTAAGTATTTGAAAGTAAAGGTATAAGAGGTAGAAATATGGATTACAAAGAAAAAATAATTGCCTTATTGGAAAAGGCCAAAACAGAACAGACATTTAAACGGGTATATAAGTTACTGGAGTATCTTTACCTGAGGGAGGCATAGGATGGATTACAAAAAAGAAACTATTGAGATACTACAGAAGGTAAATGATGATAGCCTGCTTGAATTCTTCTATAGATTCATTGCGAGAGTATTGAAGAACAGAGGATATTGATATGGACTACAAAAAGAAAATCATAGAGCTGTTAGAGAAAGCAGATCACGACCAAACATATACAATTTTTAGATTTGTATGTAGCTTTCTGGGGTTAAAGTGAGGATACGAAATGGACTATAAAGAACAGATTATTGAAATGCTGGACAGAATGGACGAAAGAAAACTTGTGCTTGTGTTCTGGCATATAAAAGGATTATTGGGATTAAAGTAAGACAATCACAGAGAGGGCGGCGACTGCTGCCCTTTCCTTAAAGGAGTGACAGCATGGCGAGAGCTAAAAGAGTAGACAATAAAGGACGTGTACTGCGTGTAGGTGAATCGCAGAACAAGGACGGCCGGTACTGCTATAAATGGACGGATAGTAATGGGAAACGCAGCACTGTATATGCACTTACCCTGGCAGAGCTGAGAAAAAAGGAAGAGCAGATAAAACGTGACCAGATGGATGGAATTTATACAAAGGGTGGAAATTTGACATTAAATGAGTTCTTCCGGCTGTTCATGAGCACGAAGAAGAATATCAGGGACAGTACACGATGCAACTATGAATCGTACTGGAAAAACGCCATTGCTCCCAGTGCTTTGGGAATAATGAAGATTTCAGAAATAAAACAGATCCACGTAAAGAGACTGTATGCGGATTTACTGGAAAAGGGATATTCACCTGGAACAATCAGAGCATATCACATTATATTATCGGAATGTCTGCAGGCAGCAGTTGATTCTGATATGATCAGGAAGAATCCGGCAAAGGGAAGCAGAAAAGGAATTGATAAAGAAGTGAGCAGGAAAAGAGCTTTGACAATTGAGGAACAGGAAATCATGTTAGAGTTTACGAGAAAAAGCAATTCGTATAAAATCCATTATCCGCTGATCGTATTTGCATTATCTACAGGGCTTCGTGTTGGTGAACTGGGCGGCCTGCTCTGGGATGATATTGACCTGGAAAAGAACATGATCCATGTGCGAAGACAGTTGGTATATCGAAATCTGGACGGGACCGGCTGCAAGTTTCATATTCAGCCCTTGAAGACAGAAGCAGGTGAAAGAGACATTCCATTAACGAAGATAGCCAAAAAGGCTCTGATGAAGCAGCGGGAGTATGATTTCTTGTTGGGAAAGCGTGCAAAGGAACAGCCGGTAGCTGGATTGAAGAACTTTGTTTTCCTTAATCACCAGGGCAATCAGCTTGCCGCACAGGTCCTTGACAGTGCTTTGCGCAATATAATCAAGGCCTACAATAAGAAAGAGCTTAAACAGGCGGATAAGGAGCACAGGGAGCCTTTTCTGCTGCCTCATATCAGTGCACATATATTGCGGCATACATTCTGCACCAGAGCGGCGGAAAGCGGTGTGGATGTCAAGAGCCTGCAGTACATAATGGGACATGCGGACATAACCGTGACAATGGAACGGTATAATCATGTTGATGAAGTCAGGGTGCAAAATGAAATGAGCAAGACCGAAGGAATCGTGAAAATAGGATAGAATCAGAAAGCTGTTGTCTTTACCAGGCAATGGCTTTTTTATTGTGACGATTTTTGTGACAAATATTGTGACATTTAAAAGGAATGTGATGAACAAAGATGAAATGAAAAGACGAATGAAAAGTCCCGAAAATCCCGTAAATACAAGGAAAAATGCACTTGATAAAACATGACGAAAAATCGAAAAGAATTGTTCATAAAAACTTCATAAAATCCGGCTATGATTTTCTCTAAGTATTGTATTTACAGGGGTTGCGGGAATGGGCGATAGACGGGAAAAGTGGGTTTTGTGACATTGTTGTGACAAATGCCGGGAAAAACATAAATTTACCGAGTAAGAAAGCAGTAGAAAAGATATGGCGGTTCGGTTATAATAAAGAAAAAGTATCGAAGCAGGAAAGGAGAAAACATTATGCCGGTAACGATAAAAATGCTGTTAGATCAGTATACTGAAATATTACGGAAGATATATGGAAGTCATTTAAAGACAGTAATTTTGTATGGTTCCTATGCAAGAGGAGATTATAATGCAGATTCTGACATAGATATAATGATTCTCCTGGATTTGTCAGACATGGATATTAAACAATATCGCCATGAGCTGTCAGGGGAAACTTTTGATTTCAACATGGATCATGACCTTGATATTAAACCGATAGCAAAAAGCCAGCAGCACTTCCAGAATTGGGTTGATGTATACCCGTTTTACGCGAATGTAAAGAAAGAAGGGGTGAAATTATTTGATGCAGCCTAACGAAAAAGGAACACAGAAAGATTTGGTATTGTATCGTATTGAAACCTCGAAGAGTGATATTAAGGCAGCTGAGATCCTTTTGGTGGCAAAAGAGTTCCGTGGAGCGAATAACCGGGCATATTATGGGATTTACCATGCAATATCAGCTGTGCATGCACTGGACGGTAATGCATATAAGAGGCACAAAGATGCCCTGGCGAATTTCAATAAGAATTATGTGAAAACGGAGATCTTCCCGAGAAAACTTGGAAAGAAAATTGTTGAATCTGAAGAAATCCGTCATGCCAGCGACTATGATGATTTTTATATAGCGACAAGAGAAGAGGCTGAGGAGCAGATTCAGACAGCAAAAGAGCTGGTGTCACGCGTAGAAGAATATGTACAGGCAAGATGGGAGAAAGACGGAAAAAGTATCGAAAGATGTGGAGCAGATGGAAAAGACGGCAGATAACTGTGCCATATTAAAAAGCGACAGCCAGTATACGATATTCATTTTTAAAGACCAGGTTATCCGTTTTGCGACATCATCAAAACTGGAAAGATATACAGAAGTAAAGGAATGGGATAAAGGGTATCTGGTTGTAATGGCGAAGTATAAGAATATGGATGAGATGGAGGAATATATTGACTTGGTTCCGATCCTTCAGAACTTATATTATGATGTAGATGAATTCCTTGCACCGATAAAGGAGGTTCAGATTGATTACGAAACTTGATTAAAGATTAAAGCAAAGGGCTGGAGCTGTAAAAGGTTCCGGCTCTTTTTGAGTGAAGATGTGGCTTTGATTTGTCGAAAAATGTCGAATTATAATCTATTGTGCTATAGCAGAATTGGAAGTATGATGGAAGAAAATGTATATGGGAGGATATAAAATGGATGACAATATCAGAAGCGAAATAATTGAATTATTTGTTCGGAATGAATGGGATAGGGTAATTGACCTGATTATGAAAAATAGACCAAAGTTTTTGTATAAATATAGATCTGGAGCTTTAAGGAATATCGAGGCACTAAAAAATGGAAAAATATGGATTTCAAGAGCAACAGAACTAGATGATGTTGAAGAAGGACGTGTGTTTTTAGATCCAATTTTTAAAAGTGCAGTTAAAGCTATGGCGCAAGCAGAGGATAAATATAAAGATCCTAAATACGAATATACGGTTAATAATATTGCTGAAATAACGCAAAAAGAAATGTTTGTTTGTTCTTTGGCTGAATTATATACTAATGATGATATGTGGGATAGATATGCTGATCATTCAAAGGGATTTTGCATAGAATACAAATTTGATGAAATATTCTGTTTTGATAAAAATGGATTGATATGCCTTCCAGTAACTTACGGAGATAAAGAACCTTTGAGACCTGGCGATTTTAAAGATGCTAATAATTGGGTCTTTTCAGCACTTTATAGAAAAAATGAAATTGGAAATCAAGGACAAGACTGGAAAGGTCAAAGAGAATGGAGAATTGCATGCTTTAAGAAAACATTAGGAAAATTGCAGAAACCTGAGGGGACACTTATTTCGGTGCCTACTCCATCTAGAATAATCATTGGAAAAAAAGCATCAGATGATTTAAAGAAACAATTGTCTGATACTGTAGCTGGTATGAAAGCAAATATTGAGTTGAAAGAACTAGATTAGAAAATAAAAGCACTCAATGCCTTATGACATGATGCCTCTTAAGCAGACAAGGTAAATAACCAAATCTACTTAAGGAAATCAGGAGGTATTGGGTGCTTTTTATTATTCATCATAAGGATTATTTTCATAATAACATTTCTGTATTAAATCATCAATTAGTTTGCCAAAGTCACCTTGAATTCTAAAAAGCGAAGCATCATAAGAATCATGACAATCTGACATGCGTTGACGATATCGGTTATATAGACTGACTCCGGACTTCTTTGATTCAATTTCTTCGTTTATACTATATTCCCGTTTAATAATTTTAGAAAGAGGTGAATTTTCTGCCCATTTTAAGTCGTCAAATTTGCTATAGCATCTATTAATATCTTTGATAAGAAAAATGGAAAATGCTGGATTCTGTATAAGTTTATCGAGTATTGCAATCATTTCTTTTCCATCTTGTGGTGTTTTTATAATTTCTTGCAATTTTTTTTGCGAATCTTCGGAGAGACCGGTTTCATGATAAATGAATTGAGCATTTTTATTTGAGCATTCTTCTAGTCCGAGTAAATAATCCGAACTGCATTGTAGGATTTTGCATAATGTACATAAAGTGGAATAATTCAATTCAGTTCTGCCTGATTCCCAATTATAAACAGTTTTTTCTTTGCTAGAATCACTGAGGAATTCAGAGGTTTCGTTTTTATACACGGAATTATACAAATCAGGTCTACTCAAATTCATTTCATGGCGCAATTTTTGAATACGTCCACCAACAGTATTTAATGGAAAGAGTTTTTCTTTTTTACTCATAAATATCTCCTTATAAGAAAATAAAAGAAGTATTTTTTCTTATATACTATCAGATATAATTAGACTTGTAAATAGTAAACAGTTAATAAGACGAAGCGAATACGAGGTGAAAGCATGATAAAAACAAACGAACATAATGTATCATTTAATGATTTAACAGTCGATACCGCAGGGCTTCAGGCGTTAACGCACGCAGGTATTAAAACCGCAACAGAGATTGGAGTGGCAGCAGGAGCAAAGATTTATGTTGGAAGACGTGTTTTGTGGAATGTAGCAAAAATCAGAAAATATCTGGACGAAATTTCTGAGTAAGGCGGTAGTCCTATGAACATATATGAACATCTGTTGCCAGGCAAAGAAAACGCATTAACTCCAGAATATCTTGCTACGAAATACCATTTTTCTAGCATTCGAATGCTTCAAAAACAGATCGAAGCAGAACGCAAGGCTGGCAAGGTCATATTATCTAGCACCACTCCGCCAGGAGGATATTATCTTCCTGCAGCAGGAGACACAATGGAAATCCGGAAGTTTATTCGTACACTTGAGAATCGTGGTGAAAATACATTGCGTGTGTTAGATAGTGCAAGAGAACTTTTGGAAGAGTTGGAAGGTGATAAGAATTGACTTTTGAAAGGATTTTATCGCACTTTCAAGTTAGGAAACGCGGGACAGGCAAAGCACAATGCATTTGTCCGGCACATGCAGATAGAGAGGCTAGTTTAACACTTACAGATGGCAATGATCGAGCATTGATTAAGTGTCATGCTGGATGTAGTACTGAGGAAGTTGTTATTGCAGCAGGATTAAAAATGTCAGATTTATTTTACGGAGATGGATTGGCAAAGGAAAGATGGCGAGCGTACATAGAGAATCGTGAAAAAAGAAAAATCGAGGCTGTGTACAATTATGCTTCCATTAATGGTGATTATGCTTATACAAAAGTACGATTAGAAGGCAAGAAAATGCTTTTTGGAATCTTGAGTAATGAGCGTTTTGCTTATGGCTTAAACGGAAAGAATAAGAAAACGTTTAATGCAGTATATGGAAGCATACCCAGTATAAAACGAGCCATTGAGAGAAAAGAACCAGTATTTATTCCAGAAGGGGAAAAGGACGTTAATACTTTAGTTAAAAAGGGATACGCTGCTTTTTCTTGTGGCGGTGCAAATGATTGGAATAAAAATGTATCCGAGCTTTGTAAAGGTGCAGATGTGATAGTTTTGGCAGATAATGATGATCCGGGAAAGAAATTGGCATCTACTGTTGTGAGAGACTTAAAAGGTACTGCTAAGAGTATCAAGGTAATTATTCCAATGCCAGAGGTGCCTAAAGCAGATATTACTGATTATTTCGAAGCAGGACATACTGTTGAAGAATTTGAAAATTTAATAAGGAATGTTGATGATACAGAAAGCATTTGTGCAGAAGTTCAGCAAGATCAGAAGCAGGATGCAGACAAAAAACGAGCCGTAACACAAAAAAGCAAGGACGAAGTAGCTGGAGGTTCGGCATTAGTCTTTAAATTCCTCGACTGCAACTATGATGAAGATGGAAATGTAAAAAGCGTAAAGCAGCTTGTACATAATTTTGAAATCGTTATGGATAAAGACAGCCGTTTCGCCGGAAAAATCCGCCTTAATGAGTTTGCACAACAACCTTACCTATATGGTAGCGTACCATGGGAAAATGAGAATAATTGCAGAGCATGGAGCAGTCATGATGATTCAGCACTGTTTTCACTGATACAGGCTGATTATGGGCTTAAAAGCCGACAGGACTTTGCAGATGCATTGAAAAATGTTTCTATGCGGAATAAATTCCACCCAGTAAGAGAATTACTGGATTCCCTTACATGGGATGGAAAAGAGCATATAAGAAGCCTGCTGCCGGGATATCTTGGAGCAGAGGATTCTGATTATACATACCAGGTAATGCGCTTATGGATGTTAGGAGCTGTTTCAAGAGTGTATAAACCCGGAAGTAAATTTGATTATACAATCATTTTACAGGGCTCACAGGGCATTGGCAAGAGTACGTTTCTGAAATTGATGGCTTTGGACGATTCATGGTTCAATGATTCCTTAGATAGTCTGGATTCAGACAAGGCAGTGCAGTCTCTTACAGGTTCATGGATAATTGAGCTTGCAGAGCTTAAATCATTAGCAAGGACGGCGGGCGGTGTGGAGAGTGTAAAGCGATTCCTGACAGCCACGCAAGACAAATACAGAATCCCTTATGAGCGTAGGGCTGATACTTTTTATAGGCAGTGTGTATTCGCTGGGACAACCAACAAAGATGACTTTCTACAGGACGAGACAGGAAACAGGCGTTTTCTTATTATTCACACAGGCGTTACAAAACCATTTAAGAGCCTTTTTGTACCAGAAGCTATGGATGATATAAAACAGGCATGGGCGGAAGCAGTACGTATTTGGAAAAACGAAGATCCAGAGTTGATACTTCCGGAAAACTGTATGCAGCAGGCTAAAGAGCTTCAAGAGGCAAATATGGCAGATGATGGCAAGCGTGGAATTATTCTGGACTACTTGGAAGGAAAAACTCAGGTGTGTGCTAGAGAAATATGGTTCGAAGCATTAAAGGAAACCATACCACCAAAAAATTGGCAGGCATCAGAAATAAATAATATCGTTGCTAAAATACCGGGATGGGAAAGGCTTAAAACCCCACGTAAATTTGATGGATATGGACAACAACGAGGCTTCAGAAAAATAGCAATGAAAACTACAGAAGAGGAATCTGAAAATTCTGAGTTTGTTGTTGTTTCAGAGCAAGAACAAATGGAGCTTCCGTTTGATTAAGTAATTTTGCGGTTGTTTTTATGGATTGTAGTGAAGTTTGTAGAATGAATGTAGTTCACTTAAACTCAGTATTTACAAGTGTTTCTACATATTCTACAAATACTACATTCTATAAAAAGAAATATATAAAAGGTAATAATAGAGGGATATAAGGGTATATAAAGAAAACTTTAAACTCTTTGGAACGATTGTAGTTGTAGTCTGTAGTTGGATTTTGTAATGGATTTTATAGGCGGCTTACCGCCAGAAAGGACAATAATTATGAAAATTATGACACAGGATAAAACACGAGTTTTAAATTTTAAAATGACGTATATCAGTTATGTAAGTAAGAATCGTATTTGTGAGGGTGATTTTGGTATTGCGGAATATGCAAGTCCAGAGCGCGCAAAAGAAGTGTTGAATGATATGTTTCAAAAATATGCAGCAGGAGAAAAAGCGTATATCATGCCGGAGGAGTAGTTAGTGAATGATAAAGAAGAGTTAAAACAGATCTACGATACCTTCACGGACTGCTGGAGGTTATACAAAAGGCTGTATCCTCCGGGCAGACCTGAAGACGATGCATACTGGCAGGGAATGATGAAAGAATTAGAAGTGTTACGGAAGAATCATCATCCTTCCCGTTTGTGCGAGGATCTTCTTTGTGCTGTTGTCAGGGATTTAGAAACGAAATCCAAAAGAAGTAATCCTGCTGCCAGTATGAAAGAGCAATGAGGGCGGCCACCCTTGTGATGCATCATATCATGCCAGGCTGAACGGTGCAAGATGGGGCAAACATGTACCACAACTGTGGTCAGGTTTGATGGTAAAATATATGTAACAGGTAATATTTCATTGTTTCGGAGGTGGTTTTTTGTGGTAGTTATTGCACTTTTGTTATTTGTGATTGTATGTGAGCTGGCGGCTATTTATGACAGGCAGAATGGGGGGAAATGACATGGGAAGAAAGAAACAGATTTCAGATCAGAAACGCTTGCACAGGGAAAGGATGCGATTGCAGAAGGGTGTGTTTAGCTCTCTGGCTAATGCGATTGGGAACATTGGAGAACTTTATGCGGATTTCGCGCAGAGCGATGAGGTACGTAATTCCATGAAAGCTACAGCGGATAAAGCAATTGAATGCATGGATAATATTAAAGAGCTTAATGAGCTGGAAGAACAGCTGAAAGTAGAAGAACAGGAAAGCGAGGATGAGGATTAATGGAAAAAGTAATAGTTCAGACCGGTGCGAAGACATACCAGATTGCAGACCAGGACGGAAATGATCTGGGCGTGTTCAGATTTATTCCTTCAGATGCAGGGATTTTAAAGAGATACAAAGAGGCAGCAGCTTTCTTTACTGGAATCAATGACAAAATTAAGGACAAAGATTTCGAAGAAATTTTACCAGATCTGGAAAAAGAAGCCGGTGAGAAGATTGATCTGTTGTTTGGTGCTCCTGTATCAGAGAACTTTTTCAAAATCACCAGTCCGTTTACCATCCTTGACAGCGGTGAGATGTTTGCAGAGCAGATTATTACAGTCATTGGTGGAATTATTGAAAAAGAGCTGGATGCCAGGGAAAAGGCGCAACAGGAGCGGATGAAAAAGTACACTGAAAAATATACTGGATGAGAGCTTACGAACTGCCCACCTCATTAAATATTAATGGGGTGGCTTATACTATCAGAACAGATTTTAGGGCAATTATTGATATTCTTATTGCTATGAATGATCCAGATTTAGATCAACAGACAAAAGTATTTATTATGTTACAGATTCTGTTCGAGGATTGGCAGAGCATACCGTCAGAACATCTTACAGAAGCTTGTCAGAAGGCATCTGAATTCATTGATTGTGGTCAGTCTGATACTGATCCAAACAAGCCAAAACCCCGATTAATGGACTGGGAGCAAGATGGAGACATGATTGTACCGGCTGTGAACAAGGTTGCCAGCAAGGAAATCAGAGCTGTTCCATATATGCACTGGTGGACGTTTTTTGGATATTTCATGGAATCCGGTGAATGCCTATTCAATACGGTTGTCGGAATTCGCTCTAAAAAGGCAAAAGGCGAACGCCTGGACAAATGGGAAAAGAAATTCTATCAAGAGAACAAAAACATTATTGATATAAAAACACGTCTCAGCGAAGAAGAGCAAGCGTATAAAGATGCGCTGAATGAGATGCTTAACCTCAAATAGTTTGGAGGCAGATATAACATGGCAGATGGTTCAATTATTATTGATACCAGAATAGATACCGGCGGTGTGTCGAAAGGAATGAACGCTGTGAAGGCTGGAATGACCAGAATATCCGCACAGGTATCGAAGATGGGCGATTCAGCAAAAAGTTCTTTCCAGAGGCAGATAACAGCGATAACGGACCTGTATCAGAACTACGAGAAACAGGAACGTAAAGTGTCAGAGTTGAAATCGAAGCTGGAAGAACTGAGCAAGGTCAAGATCGAGACAGAAGAATATAAAAAGCTCAAAGACGATATAAAAGCTCTTGAAGATGAGTTTGAAAAGGTTGAAACAAAACAGCGTGAATGGCTGGATATGGGCTTTTCAATAAACTCTGCGCCGCTTAAGGAACTTGACAAACAGATGGACGACATCTGGGCGGATATTGACAGGTTACAGCGGAAACAAAAAGAGATGCAGACAACCGGAAGAGCCTATGTAAATCCTAAATCTACAGATGCGTATAAGGGGACAGCCGAGAAGTATAATACGGAATCGCAGAAGCTGGAACGTATAAACGGAAGGTTGTATTCATCATACAATAATCTGAAAAGTAAAGTTGAGGAATACCGACAGAAAAACAGCCGGTTGGTACAGGCCATGCAGAATCTTCAAAAGGCTGCTGCCCGTGTAGGTATGGTTGTGAAGAACATGGGATCAGCATTGAGAAGTGCCGGTTCCTCGATTAAGAGCATGATCTCAGCGATGAAAAAAGCTGTGGAGAACATGTTTAATCTGAACAAGCAGACGGACCGGTCAAGAATGAGCCTTTCCCGGATGTTGGGAATGTCGTTGCTGTTTTCAGGGGTATTCCGTGCAATAAGTGCTGTCAGTGATGGCGTAAAGACCGGTTTTGAAAATCTGGCACAGTATTCCAACAGTACCAATTCAGCAATATCCTCTTTGATGTCCAGCATGACGAGACTGAAGAACTCATTTGCTACAGCCTTTGCCCCTGTCCTTACGGTGGTAGCTCCGATCATGTCAAGATTTATTGATATGGTCTCCAGAGCGATCACTTATGTTGGAATGTTCGTTGCGGCATTGACTGGACAGAAGAGCTTTGTAAAGGCGGTTGGTGTTCAGGAAGATTATGCTGCAAGTCTTGATAAGACCTCAAAGAATGCGAAAAAGGCATCGAAGCAGACAAAAGACTATCTTTCTTCGTTGGACGAGGTGCATAAAGTTTCAACCAGTGGAAGCACGGGAACAGATGATTCTGGTGGATATAAAGCACCTACACCAGCAGAAATGTTTGAGACGGTTCCGATTGCAAACAGCATCAAAGGGATTGCGGACAAGATCAAGAAACTTATCAAGGCTGAGGACTGGGAAGGTCTTGGAGCTTACATAGCCAGTGGAATAAATAAAGGACTTCAAAAAGTCTATGATGTTATCAACTGGAAAAAGGTTGGTCCTAAGATAACAAAATTCTGCAATGCGTTTACCAGAACATTCAACAGTCTGGTAGATCATATTGACTGGGATTTGATGGGGCGGACAATTGGTGCCGGTATCAACACGATTGTAAATACCCTGAATCTTTTGATTACAGGAATTGACTGGAAAAACCTTGGCAAGAAATTTGCAACCGGAATCACTGGACTTGTTCGTGAGGTCAATTGGAACAATCTTGGACAGCTCATAGGAAACCGGTTCATGATTGCCTGGAACGTCTTTAACGGGATGGTCCATAACCTTCCGTATAAGGAAATTGGACAGGCTGTTGCGGATGGATTGAATGGTGCTGTATCAAGATTTTCTCTTTCAGAAATCGGAGATACACTGGCAACCGGGCTGAATGGTGCATTCACATCATTGTACAGCTTTACGGAGCGTTTTGACTGGTCAGAGCTGGTAAATAACATTGCTGGTGGTATTAATACTTTCGTATCGGAATTTGACTGGAAAGCCAATGGACGTAAGCTGGAAGCTTTTCTGGATAATTTGTGTGGCTCACTGGTGGATATGGCAGAGAAGACCGACTGGGAGGCTTTTGGAAAAGGTGTCGGAGATATGCTGACACAAGTTGATTGGGTTGGACATCTGAAGCAGGTGATTAAGGCTGTTGTCAAATCCCTTGGAGGTTTGTTTGATGGTATGGAGGCAAGTGGAACAGCCGGTAAGATAGCTGCTTTTCTTGGTAAAGCGTTTATTGCAGTGAAAATTGCGGATATCACGGGAATCAGTGACCTCGTAAAACTACTGCTAAAGGCAATCGGGAAGAAACTGATCGGGTCCGAAGCAATTGGGGAATTATCTGGTAATCTGACTACTCTTTTAGGTAATGCAGTAAAAGGTGCAGCAGGAAGCTTTACTTCCCTTGCATCAGCCATTGCGCCGTTGGTAGGAACTGCAGGATTGATTGCCGGCGTGGGTGTTGCAGCGGCTGCTGCCACTTCTGAGATTGCCAGAATGGTGGAGACCATGCAGGGCGGTAATGGTGTTGGCGGTACATTTGGAAATACCATGGACAATTTTATCCAGACATTACAGCGGCGTGGTGATATCATATCCGGTTCTGCAACGGAAATCTGGGACCTGAAAGAATCTCTTGAGAAAGAGGGAATGACTGCAGAAGAAAAGTCCAGTGCAACGCAGAAACTCATTGATAAGCTGGGCGAAATGGGAGTGACGTCTGAACAGGCAACACAGGCATTTGAGACATTGAGACAGAAGGGACTTATCACAGATGATATGTTCGACATTCTCTCAGAATCCATCAAAACACTTGGTAATGATACAACTAACATGGCCGGACAGATTGATCTCGGAAGCCAGAGTGCTCAGAAATCCTATGACGATCTGAAACTTGTTATCGGAAATCTGACAAATCAGATGCATCTTGGAACGGATGAACAGGGACAGTTATTGAATGCACTGGAAAGAACAGTGGATTCCGGCGGCACTGCACAGGACGCATATAACAACGTCATGGTAGCAGTTAAGAACATGGGTGGAAATACTGAGACTGCTGCAAGAATTTTCTCAGAGGTATTCCCGAATGCAGTACAAGCAACAAAGAGTAGCGTAGATAAAAATATCGTCGGAGCACAGCAGACTGTAACGACTTCTACCGGAAAGATGAAGACAGATGCAGAAACGAATCTGGCAGGACTCCAGAAAGCAGCAGAGGACGCTTCCGGCGGTGTGAGTACAGCGACAGTGACAAACTGGGGCAATTCAGCAGCGGAGGTGGATAAGAACCTTGATCAGATGAAGCAACATGCAAATCTGAAGCTTGGAGAGATGCAGAAGACGGTAGATAGTCATTTCTCTGGTCAGTACAACACCATGATCAATAAATGGAAATGGGCCGGTGAACGTATCGCACAGATAATTTCTGAGATGATCCGGAACACCGAAAGAAGCCTGGAAGGACTGGCGCGCGAGATGAAGTCTATCGGAATGAGGATGGGAAACAATCTGGCAAATGGAATTTCAAATGCAACCAGTGGAATCACAAGGACATTGAACAGTGTTGTCGGAAAAGTGAACAGCACGATAGGAAACATCAATAGTGCTTTGTCTGGAATAGAACGTGCATTCAGTTTTTCTTATGATGTAACGGGTCCTACAGGTAATCGGAGATGGGGCTATTACAATATGAGCTTGCCGCGGGTAAGTACAATCCCATACCTGGCAAAAGGAGCAGTCATTCCACCGAGGTCAGAGTTTTTGGCGGTTCTTGGTGATCAGAAGAACGGACGTAACCTTGAAGCACCAGAGGGAGTTATTAAGGATATCATTGATGATGCATTTGTAAGACATCAGCAGAATAGCACTGGAGACGTCAGATTTACCGCTCAAATCAATCGCAGAACGGTCTTTGATGAAATTATTGAAGAAGCAAAGTTGAGACAGAATACAAGCGGTAGAAATCCGTTTGAATTAGCATAAAACAATCCCCTGTCATACAAAAAAGTGTGGCAGGGAGAACGCAGGGAGGAATTGAATGCTTACCAGGGAAGCAACTTATGAAGATTATGGATTTTCAGAGGAAGAAGATAAGAAATTTAATGAGTTTTGTCGAAAGCTTGAAATGAGGGACAAGATATTGTTGTTACAGTGCGCAGCAGAAGTGTATCCGAACGTTTGTGATGAACTTTATTGTTGTATCGTAATTGGAATGAGCTATGACAAGATGAACAAAAAGAACTTTGTTCCGCTTGATCGTAAAGATTTTTATGCATATCGAAAGAAAACGCTGGCTGTGTTTCGGGCGGCATTAAAGGCATGTAACAGGTACCCATTTTAAAGATTAAAAGGAGATTGCTTATGGTGGTTGAAATCAAGAAATTCAAGAAAGAAGAAACAGCGATTGTGACAAGCATTGATGTAGCAGAAACTTTCGGAAAAGAACACAAGAACGTACTGAAGGATATCCGGGAACTGGATTGCAGTGAAGAATTTCGACAGCTAAATTTTGAGCAGTCCTCATACATTAACGCACAGAAGAAAAAACAACCGATGTGCTGCATGACGAGAGATGGCTTTACTTTATTGGCCATGGGATACACCGGTGAAAAAGCGATGCGATTTAAAGAAGGGTATATCCGTCAGTTTAATGAGCTGGAAAAGGCACTGATCGGAAGGATAAGGGAACGCGAGAAAGGAATCGCAGTTAGACAGGCATTAACGAATACCTTGAAAATTTCTATGGAAAATGAGCGGATGCATGGTCATGCCTATGCAACTTATACCAACACCATTTATAAGGCGATATTTGGCAAAAATGCCAAGCAACTCAGAGAAGAATATGGACTGTCTGCAAAGGATAATATCCGGGATTATTTGTCTGAGGAAGAACTACAGCTCATTCAGTCGAAAGAAATGCTTGTAAGTGGACTCATTGGCTGTGGTTGGGGATATGAACAGATTAAAGATTTTCTCACGAAGAATAACATTCTTTCATTGGCAGGATAATGGAGATGTTGAAATTTGTTGAGGTAATGGGTTATATAGCAATAAGAACCTGACAAAACCCCACATATCACTCCATATAGGGGAAAACTTACGGAAACCTACGATTTCTGCATATATAGCCGAAAATATTAGCAAATATTAGCATCTTCTCGGATCGGTAACCTGTCAAAACCGTCTGTTTCTCTGTATAGGGAATACATCTTGGAAAAACGTGGAGCTTCAGGGTATATAGCTCCGGAAGATAGTTGCAAATAGTTGCATTTCTGCATATACAGCCGAAACATTAGTATTTTTTAGTAATTTGACTGCCTGGTAAAACCTAGTATTTGGACTCATATAGCTGTCTTTTTGGAAACCTCAGAAAACCTCATGTATTTTTCTGTATAGGATTATGGAATCTAACAAAAGCTAACATTTTTGCATGTATAGGTAAAACCTAAAAAATTCTTATATTTTGTGGATATAAGGGCACAGAACTTAACAAAACTTAACATTTTGGAGCATATAGGCAGAACTTGAAAAAACTTGAGGTTTCTGAGTATATAGCTGAAAAGATGGAAAATGATGGAATTTTGGGGCATATACCTGGAATGTGAAAAAGGTGGAGGGATTGTAGATATAGGCGGGAAGCTAACATAGTAGGATCGTAAATGACCGTATTTATTGCGTATAGTAATCAGGAAGCAGTTGGAATTTTGTAACACGATAACGCGCGTAAAAGTGAATTTGTTGACACGATATACGCGCGTAGATATCTGGAGATTTCGGAGTCCCTAAAAGAAATATACTTATATTTTTTACAACTTAAAAATTGGGTATGATTTCGGAGCGAAGCCTGAGTGAACCCTGAGAAAAATGTACATCAGATCTTGTTGAACTCCGAGCGAACTCCGAGAAATGGCCTTTTAAGTGTAACCGAATAAAGAGCGAACAGAGAAAAAACGAACAACAGATGAATAGAATAAAAAGGAGCTTTTTATGGATGGCTGTAACGAAAATGTAATGGAATTTATGACCAATGATACCAGAGCAACTTTATCATTCTCACAAGGTCGGTATAAGTCTGTAATCCGCAAGCTGGCAGAGAAGCACCCGGAAGATTGCCAGATCATTGCGGATAACGAGGACGGAAGCATTTGTGCTCATGTTCCGGTATCCTGGCTTCGGATTTCTCCACCGAAACAGTATACAGAGGAACAGCGTCAGCAGATGGGAGAACGACTGAGACAGAACAGATCTGAAAATACAGCAACACAAGGATAAAATAGGGCAAGAAACGATTGCAAAGTGCTTGAGGTAAAGTTGTAAGGGAGAGCAAATAAAAAGGCTAAATGAGCCGATAAAACAGTAGAAGCGGTGATACTGGCAGTTAATAAAAATCCTGCTGCCGAACCTACGGTTCAATAAAAGACCTATTATGAGAAATATGGTATTGCTGATTTTTCAGTGTTGGCCTGATTGAAGCAGTGAGGAAGCAGTGAAAAGTTATAAAAGGGGTATCCACCATTTTGAGGAGTCTTGTTATTGGTGGTGAAGCCGCAGGAAAGCCGCACAAAGCCGTGAGGAACCCGTGAGAATTGAAATTGAAGCGGTGAGGAAGCGGTGAGAACCGGGGACATCCGAACAGTCGATTAACAGTCGAGAACATCAGGTCAAATTATAATCTTCGCGAAACGCTAATATATTTTGAACAGTCGATTAACAGTCGGTAATACTTAATTGAAGCGTGAGGAAAACGTGAAAAATAGAATTGAACAGGCGAGGAACAGGCGAGAATTGACATTTTGAATGGTTGTAAGGTAAGAGTAGGAAAATGGATGGGAAATTGACAAATCCCGGAAGCTGGCATATAATATACTTATCAAGACAGCCAGTAAGGGAGGTTAAGGCTCCCCGTCCTGGCAAACATGTTTAGCTAAGATTTAGCCGCCTATTCTTTACCAGAGAGCAGGGCGGCTATTTCTTATGTGTGTATGTAAGGATAGATACAATTAAGCTGGCTGTTGTCAGGATTATCATAAATATCTCGTAATCGCTCATAAGCATTCCCTCCTGTCAAGGCTCAGGATCAGGGAACCACAGCCGCTCTACTGGCTGCCTGGATAAATATACTATATTCAGTTTTAGCTTATTGAAATCCCATGTTTTATTGCTTGATCTTTAAGTTTGAGAAAATTTTTCGTTTGAGCATTTTTCATTTTACGATATCCACCGAATGATTTTGGAGCAATTTCAGGAAGTTCGTAAAATATATGGTAATATTCAATTTCGTCTAAATCTTTTTGTTTTTCTTTCTGTAATTGTTCAAGATGTTCTAAATAATTCTTTTTTTCTTCTGCAGTACGATCGTCTTTAAAAGGTCGTTGACTGGATTTTATAGCATTTACGCTATTTCCGTTTTTGTCGAAAATAGTATCATCTTTCCCGGTGTAAAAGAAGACCGAAAAATTGTGACCACATCCATCATGAACTTTTCCTGTTTCGCGTATTACATCTGGCAATTTAGGAAAGATTTTGCTTTTTCCTGATATACTGTATACTCGTCCTTGCAGTTTATTACATTCCTCACAACAAGCACGATGGGCACTCATAGAAATGTAATCAGTATTATATTTTCGGCAATCGGAAAGTAATTTGTCCATCACATCTTTTGCCCGATTATAAAAAGAAAAAGAATTATGGCATACTCTTAGTGTTTTTAAATAGGATTGCACAATTGCTTTATATTTTTCTGACTCTTCAAAATGTCCTTCTTTTAGGAGAAGATGTGAATATATTAAAAAATCTTTTTCTTGATATCCATTATCAGCTGCACCCATAAAAAGATGAATCCGCTCCAAGATAGAATTCGATTCTTCAAGGAGTCCTTTTCTACGGAGATTGCCAGCTTTCATGCGCAATACATATTCTAAACTTCCGGTAATACCGTAGCCATGCATAATATCAATGTTTGTAAAAGTAGGTATGGGAATACGCCTTAAATCATCCAGATTCTCCAGATCATATTTTACTCCATCTGAAACCAGATATCTGGCATCGTACCAACTTTCCTTATCGGTTGGGTACACTTTGTACATTTCTCCGTTTTTAAAATAGATGGTTTGCGCATCAGGGACATCATCAGATGATGAATTGAAAACACTTTTAATTTTATTAAAAAGGCTCATGGAA
>ERZ1034723.534-NODE-534-length-20424-cov-11.285041_pt1 | contig 20424 bp, 19 predicted proteins | sample MGYA00520637_ERZ1034723 | MGnify/ENA primary metagenome ERZ1034723 (study PRJEB33766, sample SAMN09781719) | gut metagenome | biome: gut microbiome | host: Homo sapiens | place: Madagascar | study: EMG produced TPA metagenomics assembly of the PRJNA485056 data... | reverse complement strand
TTTTTTGTATATCTGAAGCCGTCACACCGTGCCAGTTCATCGTGCTGAGGGCATTGACATATTCCTGCGAGACTTCCTTGTTTGGAATCCTGAAAATATCATTGTATTCATTATACTCTAATCCATCAGAAAGCACAAGAACGGGTTGATCAAAGCGAAAAGAAAACATCTTGTGTTGTGCATGGCGTAATTCTCATATAAAGCTCTTGCGTATATACTCCTGTGGGAGTATAATTAGAGCGAGGAGATGGTTCTGTGGAAAAAACAATTTATCACGGTTCGGATCATATGATTGAAAAGCCAAAGTTCGGCTATGGCAAGCCCTACAATGACTATGGCATCGGCTTTTACTGCACTCAGAACCCCAACATGGCCAAAGAGTGGGGCGTTGGCATCGACCACAATGGCTACGCTAACCGGTATAAAATCGAATGCGACGGTTTGACCATTCTGGATTTGAACGCTCCCGGTTACACGATGCTGCATTGGCTGACGATTCTTTTGGAGAACCGCGAATTCGATACTTCTGCCCCGCTGGCCGCAGAAGCCAAAGAATACCTGATGAACACTTTTCACCTCGACTATAAGTCTGCAGATATCATCATTGGCTACAGGGCAGATGACAGCTATTTTTCCTTTGCATCCGATTTTATCAACGGTGCAATCTCTTACCGCCAGTTGTGCAATGCCATGCGCTTGGGCAAGCTGGGGCAGCAGTTCGTGCTGAAAAGCAAAGCGGCCTTTGAACAGCTGGAATTTCTCGGCTATGAGACCGCAGACTCTAAAGAATGGTATAAGAAAAAGGCCTTCCGTGACCAGACAGCCCGCCGCCAATATTTTGACGTGGAGCGCAACCGCCGTCAGAGGGGAGACCTTTATATTACCACGATTCTCGACGAGGAGATGAAGCCCAATGATCCACGCTTACGATAAAAGCTATCTTTCTGCTGCACAGAAAAATCTTGCCCGGATGTTGGATTATCTTGTCAACGATCTGCATTATCCGTTGGAGACGGCATGGCAGTGGTTTCTTATCAGTAAGATGGCTTTTCGGTTTGAACAGGGGGATTGTTCTGTGTTGGTGGGCTTGTCCGGTGTAGAACTTGCCCGCGCTGTATTGGAGCAGGCGGGCGAAGCCGTGCCCATGCAGAAACCCTCGTATGCCTACGACCGCAGCCCGGAATACTGGACAGGCTGGGCTCTTGCCTATTACCAGTGGCTGACCAGTTTGCGCTTTGCGGAGATTGAACAGGCAGTGTCTATCACGAAAGTGCGGCTGCTGTATACGCCCTACCACGAGATGGATGTACGGCAGTTTGCAGACAAGATGAACGAGTTGTACCGTGCGGCAAAGCCGGAAACAAACCTGAAAGCCATGCGCACATTGGCCGGATTGAGCCAATCGGAACTGGCAGGACAGGCTGATGTGCCTGTGCGTACCATCCAGCAGTACGAACAGCGACAGAAGGACATCAACAAAGCACAAGCAGAAACGCTGCTTCGCCTTGCACGTGCGCTGAATTGCAACGTAGAGGATCTGATGGAGAAAGTTCCACCGCTGAATTTTATCGCAAGGCAAGAAAGTAGTGCAACATGAAAACAGCATATTTGTGATATGCAATTCAACGCTGTTGCCGTTGCATTAAAAAGTTGAATTGCAATAAATAAGAATGAAGCGATGAGACCTGACACAGATTGTGCAAACAAAAAAAGAAAGCTGCCATCCATGAGAGAAAAATTCTCACGGATCGGCAGCTTTTCTCTTTGAAGTTGTTATGCCTTCGTTGTGGTCAGAACTTCATCATTGACCAGCTGATTGGCCTTATCAAATGCTTCGATCATCTGGGTCGCTTTCGGATGGAGATAGACTTCATCTAACGTTTTGGATTTGGGCGTGTGCCCGACAGCGCGTTTCAGGATATCCTTGTTGACGCCTGCGCGGTCACAAAGGCTGGCGTAGGTATGGCGGGTGGTGTAGGGCGTATAGGTGGCAAGCTTCCCGGCAAACTCCGGTTTGCGCTTACCATTTTCGTCGTAAGGATTCGGCTGGATGCCGATTTCCTCCAGGAAAGGATAGAATTTGCGGTTACGCCAGTTCTTTTCATTCCAGAAACCGCCTTTTCCATTGGGAAAGAGCGGATCGTTTTCCACAGAGGTGGCATACGCATGTTCAAAAACCGGAATGCCAAAGTCGAGAATGGGAATGATGCGGTTGCGTCCGGCTTCGGTCTTGCAACCGCCGATCAGATAAGCACCGGATTCCGTGCGGTGAAAATCTTCGTGTTTGAAGTGCAGCAGCTCATAGATACGCACTCCGCAGGCCAGAAGAGCAATTACCATCTGCCCGGTGGGCGTGTTCTTCTGGCTCAGGATCAGCGTCACCTGTTCGTCCGTGAAAATCTCGCGTTCCGGAGATTTGCGTCCTTCGACTTTCAGGACAGATGCAAGGTTGGCATCCACGACACGCCAGCCAATGGCTGTGCGATACAGCTTACTGATAAGAGTACGCTCTTTTTCCAACATACTTTGAGACAGGCCGTTATCGGCCATCTTATCAAGGATGTTTTGGAAGTCTTGCGCATAGAGGGCGGCAATTTTGAAGTGCCACAGCGGACGGAGATATTTCCACGCAATGTCATAGAGCTCGCGAGCCTTATCGGATCGGCCCTTATATTCACGGGACTCTTTGAACATCCGGAAGCAGTCCTGCAGGGTAGAGTCCTGATAGGGTGTGGCCGGACGCTTCATCATTTCGGCGCGGACAGCTTCTGCTTCTTCACGGGTGACGTAGGTGCCAACAGCCTTCATGACTGTAATTCCGGTGTGAGGATCAGGGATCGGCATTCGGAGCAGCCATGGTTTCCGGCGTGTTCCGGACATTCGTGTGATGCTGCCATTGCCAGACGAGGCTTTCAGCCGGGGCGATTCTCGTTTGGCTGGAACGGCAGGTGGAGCTACTGCACCGGGGGATGGCGCTGTGCCAACGGGATGACCGCAGGCAGAGCAGAATTTAGCGGTATCTGAGATTTGATGACCGCAATTTTCACAGAACATAGATTTGAACCTCCTGCTTCAAAAAATGCCCTCAGCATCTGTAGAATGCCGAGGGCAGACGGTTAATTACGGGTACGAGCGAGTTGATAGTCTCTGCTTTGCTCGGCTGTAACGCCATTCTTGATGAACGCAGTCACGTTGGGGTAATAAACAAAGAGCCTACTGCCGCAAGGTACATGTGGAATGTATCCTGCGGCCACAAATCTTCTGAGACTTGAATAGCTGATATCTAACCCTTCGCTTCGAGCGCGGCGAACAGCCGCAGTCAGACTAATGAAGTCACCGGTGTTGTTTTTCATAAGTGTTTCCTCCTTGAAGATTAAACATTGAAGCCCTTATAGCTTCCTAGTCAATATAAGAATAACTGTCTAATTAAAGTGACTTTAAGGATACCAGGGAAGATCTGGCTCCTCATTATAATCAGGCGAAGTCTTAGACGGGATGATGTAACCACAGTTATAGAAGAGACTTCCGTCAGGTAGGGGAGCAAAGCTGCAGCTCAGTTCCCCACAGTAGTTACCTTCGACACAAGGGGGTTCTGTAAAATAAATGGCGGGAGTCATCGTTGACAGCATGTTAGCGTATTCTGGGGCAGTAGGGCGAAACAGAAAACCATAAGGATAGTTCATAGTAAGTCCTCCTTTTTATTGCGGAAAATCAATATTAATTGAGATACGTTCAGTGCATGGTGTAAGGTCGTCTCCTATATAGGCGTAATCAGACCTCAGAAGACATTGACCAACCTTCAGTGTCTTAAGCAGCTCCGTCGTTTCGACACGTCGTTGCGGTGCGGATAGCATCTCGGAACAGGCTCGAAGTTCTGTGAGCGGCGGTTTAAAGAACAGCTTGGTTCCCGTCTGACTCAACGCCAGTTGCTCATCTGTGCTAAAGCATTTCAGAGACTGCGATATCAGAACCGATCCGATTGAGAATTTTCTGCCCTCGGTAATGATTCGGTTCAGGACTGTACCGCGCCCAAGCTGTAGATTCTGTACTTCATCGACCATGATGACAATGGGAACCTGCATCTCACGAGCTGAGCGAAACCAATCATATAGCAGAAGGTCTGCCAAGGTGGTCTTGATGGAGTCTGGAAAATTGCTCGCGTCAAAAATATGTATGTAAGGCGTAATCGGAAGAGAAGAACTTCCGGTTGGGCGACACTCGAATACATTATGCCTTAATAGCGGCGTTAGACGCTTGGCTAGCCTTCGGGCACTTGCTGAGTCGGAATTTTCAAGGCTTTCAAGAATGCCAGGCAGAATCTGAGGAGAAGTCTGTCTGCAATCCACAAGAGACTTTATTGCATCGGTGAGAAGCGCAGTTTGATCCGGCCCAAAACGATTTTTTTGACCAATGATTTCGGAAAGTCCAACGGCGGTGTCGTAGGAGTCTTCCATGTAGTTCCCACAAAGCTTAGGACTTATGAGATCACTGGGCACAGGTGCCGCATAGAGATCATGTCGGATGGTCAGCGCCTCGAATTCAGAGGACAATGATTTGCAAATATGATCTGGAGACAAGGTGTGCCCAATATCCACTGCGAGTACGGGAAGACCCTGATTGGCAAACTGAATTGCCAGGTCTTGACCTGCCGTGCTTTTTCCGCTGCCGCTTGAGCCGGTGAGAAATATGCTAGAGGAATCAACTCCGGGATGGAGCTGAATGTGGACTGGGAATCTTTCAGGACCCTCTTGATAGGTGCCAAGAAAAGCTCGGACTTTATGGCTTGCAATCATGAGAAAACCTCCTTTAAGTTGAAATAGTTGTAATATCACGACGGCCATATCCATTTACGAAACTGCGGTTGATTGATCGCAGTCTGACATTTTTCGGATGCCCGGTAGAGAGCGTGAGCGTCTTTACGATAGAGCTCGAAAGAATGCCAGCTTCAGTCAACTGAGCCAGAACGTCAGATGCAAGAAATTCCGGCATGTGCTTTGCAACCAAACGTTTCACAAGATCAAGGGTAAGATAGAGCTTGTACTCATCATATAGTACCTCCATTTCTTTGCAGTAAGTTTCGTCTAAGTCACCAATGTCCCGGAATCGAATGGTCTGTTCGCGTGCAGCTGCATAAAGTGCATTGCGGAAGCAATCCGGTGCGGCTGTGTTTAGCATAGAATCCCACCGGAAAGGATAGTAATCGAATGCGGTTTTATAAGCATCTCGAACCTTCTCTTCGGATAAAGACGCTTTTTGAGAAAACGTCCAGCAAATAATTTCGCTTACAGCACGTAAAACGGCGATTTCCTGACAAAAACTTGATCCATCCACGCGGTCACGTTCCTCCTTATATGCTCGGTACACGCGGGAATCAAATTCGTTGGGATTGTTCTCTACCAGGGAAATCAAATCACCCCAGATTACAGAATCTACACCGGTAATAGCGGAGCAAGCCTCTGCCGGATTCAACTGAATCGGAATGCAATGCTCACGAATCTCTGGGGTCAGTCCTTTTGCCAAAATGATGTAGATTGAACGACTCGCTCTTCCCCTCTCGGCTTCATCTGAGAGATAACCATAATTCACGGCTTTCTGATAACGGGAGGACGAAAATCCTCCGCGAATGTAAACAAGCAAGTCATCTTGATGTTTGCTCAGTTGCTTTTTAAGCTCTGTGAGCTTGCAATTGAGAGTGGTCTCTGTTGTGAGGGGGAAACTCTCAGAAATCACAGCAAATGGTTTGCTTGGCTGCAACTCTTCAGGAAGACGTGTCTTCAAGAAGGATAATCCGACGACCGTGGTCATCATCAGTTGGTCTTCGGACATCAGAGTATCAGGACGAAAAATCGGACTGCTCAGCGACGACTCACATCCTGCCGACTCTTTGAAAAACCATCTAGAGGCATTGATATTCCACCCTGGTATAGGCCGAAGATAGGATTCTCGATTGCTCAGAAGCTGCGCAATGAGCATGTAAAACAACCGAGAACTATCTTTTCCACAGCGGAGTGTTCCACCGCTTTTGTAAAAACCTTGAATCAAAGCGTTCTGCTGAAATTTGTCATCGGTAACACTGAAGCCTGAAAGATTTCCGTTAGGAAGTCTGTACTGGACTTCAATACTCGTGGAGCCGTCCCGTGGATCGACTGCATATCGAGCGGAGAACTCTGTACAGTCGGACATGGGCTTGGCGACCTTGTAGAGTTCACCAAGAGGGTTTTCCTTAACAAGGTAGTACCTTCCATCGGGAAATTTTACGAGACTCTCTGTTTTATATGCGGTGAATTCTCGCATGTAAGCGCGATCGGCTGCTTTACTAAGCGGATTCTCCCTCTGTTGCTGCAGAGATTGGTTCGCGCTTTTCAGAGCCGTGTTTTCCTGCTGCAGAGCAGCATTTTGCGCCTGCAGCATGTTTACTGTCGATAAATCTACATAATTGCCACCTCCAAATGTGACAGCTGGTTGCGGAACTTGTGGAGCTTGATAAGTGCTCATGCCATACATCTCCTTTGTTTTATATTCAGTTTTCAAGGATTGATTGCTGCGTTTACTTCGGAGCAAGATGCCAGTGCCTCAAGGGCTATGTTGTATTGTAGATCATCGTTGTACCTCCTGCCGGTCATGTGTACTAGACATCAAGTGAGCCTTGTTTTGTTTGGCTCAGCCCCGGAGCGCTTTCGGTGACCATAGGATAGCCTTTTTTGAGTTAAATCGCAACAAAGAGGTGGAAGTGTTTCTTTAAATGATAGAATGTTATTGAAAAAAGAACTATATATGATATAATGAATTAAATGAATGAGTTTGTTTTGCAAAACCATTTGAAATATAATATTTAAAACAACTGAGGTATACGAATGAAGAAGAATCAAAAAAAGCAGGATGAAGCAGCGGAGAAGTTGGTGGACAGCTTTATACGGCGGTGCAATGTCGCCGACAGGATCTTAAGGTACAGTTTTCGATTGGATATGCCAGATGTCCGAAAAATGCCAAAGCAGGGAAACCTAGTTGACTGGGTGGGGAAAAGCGCATATGAGTTGTTTGAGCCCTTGGTTGAAGACAGGCCATCGCGAGCATTTGGACTTATATGTTCAGGCTCACTCTATTGTTTTGATGGAAGGCTGGAATTCTTTAAGAAAAATGCAGTTGTATACCTTTATTGTCAGTTGCGCGAATTAATTGGAAAGGGAAATCCTATAAGCGCATATGATGCAGTAGAATATACTTATTTTGAATCTGATAAAAATAATATAAAAGACGGTGTAATTACGGGGATGGATTACTTGATTCAAAATAAGGTTTATAGCTTTCAACCGGGTAAAATTATCATCAATAAAAACGGAGAAGATAATTGCTCTTTAAGAATAGACCCTAAAAAGAAAAATAAAAAATCGTCAGGAAATCATGCTTTGAATACAAGTGTTCAGCGCATAAATAAGAAATTGGAACTTATGCCGTACTTTAATGGATTCTTTGTAGAAGGACCTAGTGAATTCCGAGAAGATGAGGGGGAAATAAAAGGACTTAAATTAAGCGATTTGGACGTGGCGGCTGTATTCCGAAGAAAAAGCAAAAGCCTTGAAAAAATTAGTATAATAAAAGAGGTACAGGAAAAGCGTAACAAAGCAGAGGGTGAACAATCTAATGATCAAATTGCAAAAAAAGTGATCGTAGGAATCGTAGAAACATATAAAGATCTCGTTGAATTGAGAAAAGAAGATAAACTAACATCGGCTGACCGATTGTATATTAGAATTAGAGTTGAGCAAGCACTTGGAGTACAACTTGTGATGCGCCTGTGGAATAATGTGGTCAAGGTTTATAATACAACGGGAACTGCTTTCTTCGATAGAGAATCGGTAACTAGATTGGACAAAATTTTTAAATGCAACAATATTCTTAACCGGGCAGAACTGGTGGATATAGCTTTTGAGGCATTGAATGCTATAAAAAAAGGAAAGGATGTTACAACATGGAAAGAGGACATTTCAAATGCTATATATGGAAATGTGGTAACTACAGCGCAGAGAGAGGACGATGTACAAAAGTGGAAAAATATATATGAAGAAGGCGTGGCTTTCTTTTCCGAATGGTGTATCCCGCTATATAATACGTGCTTTTGTGTGCTACTATATAGCGCAGTGAAAAATGAAACAAAAGATAGTGCAGAGATTCTCAAAAAAATGTTTGCATATCTGTCGAGTTATATTAATGAAAATCAAATTGAATTTGAATCTGGAATATCAGAAGATACATTGTTGGAACTGAAAAAAATAAAGAGACGTCCTGAGATAATTCGAGCACTATCTGACTATATAATTGGAATGCTGGATCAACCTGAGACAATGGAAGCTCCAATTACACTATTCGAGCTTGATAAGGTGATACCGAAAAAAGCGAATGGAGATTATTTGAAATATATGAAGCTTCAGTTTATTGAAAGAAATAAACTGGTGATTGGGTGGAGCCCAGAAAAGAGTTAAATATACATCCTACACTTCTGAAAAAAATTGAGCGTTAAATGCTCCCTAATATCAGGAAAATAGGAATATTCAAGCAAAATTTTTTTGAAAGTGTAGGAACAAGAGACATATAATAGCATTTTGACATAAATTCAGGGCGATCACGCAAGTGGTCGCCCTTTCTCTGTATCTGGTGTGATTTGACCTTCGGCAACATTATAGTAACCCACCAAAGGAGGATTTGCCGTTATGTTTGATTGCTATGACACTCTGATCACTCCAGAAGAAGTCGCTGATATGCTGGGATGCGGTATGAACACTACCTATAAGCTTTTGAAGTCTGGAAAGATAAAGGCCATGAGGATCGGCCGATCTTGGAGGATTCCTAAGAGAGCGGTACAGGAATATATTATACAAGAATCCAACCTGAAATCAGTTGGGTGGTAACATGAAAAAGCCCACATGGATGATGTTCCATGTGGGTTTTCTATTGCCTGAAAGTAGTGCTTGATGGAGTGATGTACATACGGGTAATCCAATGTTAATGCTAAATAATGTATAGAGCAGAAGGAAGGTGAAAGTTAATCTTTATTAATGACACTAACATTAGGATAAAGCGGCTGAATGGAATAGTTGTAGTACAAACAGTCGCACAAGAGCAGCCGAATGTGTAGTGTATATACATTTGGCTATTCTTGCTAGGAGGGGGAGGCGGATGCTGTCTAAATAATATTTTATTCTATAAATTCTCATCTATATTTTCAATGATATTAATTTGTCTTTATGAAATATATGAATAGAAAGAAGGCGCTTATAATGGGAAATATCTTTAGTATACGATTGACAGATGAAGATAAAATTCATCTACAACAGAGAATGGATGAAACTGGTAAAAATGCCACAGAAGTATTTAAGAGCGCAATTTATTTTACTGAAATAGATGCAGATCTTGTTGATGAAATTATATCTAATATTGGATATTACGCGAGTGAAAAAGATCTGGAAGGGATAAAAGAGGAGGTTCATAAATATGTCTTATATAGAACTCAAAAATGATAAGTATGAAACTTTGGAAGATTTAAAACGGTTACTACAATATATTCTTAGATTAGATAAAACAGCAGAAGATAGTCAAAGAGCGAATACTATAACAAATACCTTGGCAGGTTGTCAGCCAGCGATGATTCCCAATGAATATTTGTGTGATCCGAGTTCAGTTTATCATCTGATGCTTTTTGAAGTCAGGAGAAGACATAAAGGTATTCCGCAGTTTGCAAAACACCGCATTGTTTCCTTCGCAGCAACAGATTGTATTTTGCCACAGGATGTAGTATCTCTAGCAGAAAGAATAGCAAGTATCTATGCGAAGAACGGTTATATTACAGCCTATGGAATTCATGCGGATAGATTTAATGTACATATTCATTTTGCAGTTTGTGCAGTATCGTTTCAAACACAGAATATGTTTCATATTCAATGGAAAACTGAACGAAAAATGCTTGAGATGGTAACAAATCAATGGAAATTTGAGTTTGACGAACTGCTTCAAAATAATATCCAAATGAGGCAGTCAAGAGAAGCTGCATTGTATGGCGATGATATCGTTCGATACGGAAGCATTCCTCTGAAAGCAAAAGGTCAAATGATTCAGAACAGAAAATCAAAGCGCAAATAAGAAGGGAGAATACAATGGATAAGTTTGATGAAAAAGTTATCGGCTACGAATCTACGAAAGAGATTCTGCGTCAGATTCTGGATATTCTAAAAAGACCGGAGGTTTATAAAAGAAAGGGCATTTCTATTCCAAGAGGGCTGCTGATGGAATCTGATCCTGGTCTTGGAAAAAGTCTGCTGGCATCTATCCTGATGGAGGAATCTGAACGAAAGCCCTTTGTTTTTCGTAAAACCAGTGAGGAAAACAGTTTTCTGGATGAATTGAGGGCTGTATTCGCGATGGCGAAGGAGGAAGCACCTAGTATACTGCTCTTGGAAGATTTGAACCTCTATGTAGAATCCAATTCTCCCTATGCGCCAGAATGGGCTTGTCTGCAAGCCTGTATTGATGATGCAAAGGACACAGATCTTTTTGTGGTTGCTACTACTAACGATACAAGGTATATGCCACCATCCCTGTTGAGACCGGGTAGATTTGATTATGTGATCTATCTGCAACCTCCGATTGGAGAGAATGCAGAGAACATTGTCAGCTACTATCTCAGGGATAAAGATTTGGCAGAGGATGTGCTGATCTCGGATATCGTCAAGGCTATGCCCAAGGTAAGCTGTGCTACACTTGAAACGGTAATGAACCTTGCTGCGCTGAATAGTGTCTACCAAGGTCATGAGCACATCCAGAAGGAAGATATCACAGAGGCACTTCTTCAGGTGGTATATAAACTCCAAAAGACGGATAAGGAAACCGACTCCTCAGAGTTGCAGAAGATTGCAGTACATGAAGCTGCCCATGTAGTGGTCGGAGAAGTTCTTCATCCCGGAAGCATTGGAATTGTCACGGTTCGTGGAAGTCGAGGCGTGATTGGCGGTATGGCAAATGGCTGTGCTACTTATGCACAAAATGAGGAGGAATTTCTGGATGAAGTGACCAAAACATTGGCAGGCAGAGCGGGTGTGTCTCTGATCTATGGTGTTATGGACATTCAGGCATCGGCCGATATAGAGCAAGCAGATAAGCTCATGGATATTTGGCTGTGTCACTTTGCAGGTGGTGGCTTCGTAGGAATTGAATCAGGGGACAACAGAATGTCCGAACAGAGACTTTCTTATAATGAGGCCATCAAGTCAGCAAAGCTGGAAGAACTTTACCGCAGAGCCTATAAAAATCTCCATGACAACAGAGATTTCCTGCTTGCTGTTCAGAAAGAACTTCTGGAACATGAAACGCTTCTGAACAGTGATCTTGCAAAAATTCGGGAATCTTGTATCTAAAACCTGTTATTCAAAATGATAAAACGGTCAAGTCCTTCATGGGCTTGACCGTATTTTGCTGTGGAATAGTTGAATTTTATCTTATATAAGAAGCTACAAAAATACAGCCCGTGAGTGAGACGCGCGTGTCGAAAGTGAATTTTTGCAAGCGCCCCTGTAGCACACCCATTCTGAAAATGGGTGTGCCGTGAGAGGGTGCTCGCGGAAATTCGCTTTTGACACAAGCGGCTCACGAGCGGAAAAAATTTATTCCTCTTCCTTTATATATAGGAAGGAACGCAGCATTTGAGAGACCGCAGTTCTTTGAGCAGGAGCGAGTTTAGCCCAGAGATCAAGAAGTTCCTTCTGGTCGGAGGTTAAGTAAACAGAGTCTTCCTCCTGAAAGAACTGGGAGAGCGAGATACCAAGACCAGAGCAGATTTTCTCAAGAGAAGCTACATTGGGTTGAAGATTCCGTCTGCGCCATGTAGAAATGGTAGATTGTGTCAGGCCAGAATTTTCTGCGAGGGCATACTCAGACCAGCCACGGGAAAGGCGTTCCCGCTCAATACGGCCCAGGATATCAAATGTGGGCTTCTCTCGTTCCATGGTTCAGCCTCCTTAGATAAATCGTAGTGTGTGCTTACAAGTTTATTGTGATGAGGCTTGACCGATAATTATATAAGTTGTATACTTTTGACAGTATATATCGAAATTAAGACGAGGATTTTGGAAAATCGACACAGGAATTTCAAAGGAAAAAGAAGATGGACAGATTCTGTCTAACACCCTTGCTATAATGAGAACAAAGGAAGAGCGACCTTCCGTAAAGGATGTAAAGCATTCCGATGAAGTGGAAAGGGAGAATTTTGTAATAGAGAAAACAGAGTTCCTTCCGAATGTTTAGACCGAAGAGAAAAAGGAAAACGCAGAATCTGTCCAGAGCGGCACAGCAGATCCAGATGGACAAGTTTCAGGCAGCGCAGGGACATGGATTTGCCGCAGAGCAGGCGAATAACCTCCATGATATCCTGACCGGTAAGGATGCAAAGATTGTGGGCGGCGATAACGCCAAAGATGGCCCCGACCGCATGGTAAACGGTGTCAATATCCAGACAAAGTATTGCCACGATGCAGCTTCTTCTGTGCAGGCGGCATTTGAGAACGGCCAGTGTCGTTATGTCAATGCCGCACGGCAGATGAACACGACCCAGACACTGGCAGAAAACCGACTCCACAAAATGGCAGACGATGAGCACCAGCATCAGCAGAATATGACATCCATCCGGCAGGAGCGTGCCGAGATGAAAGTGATGAAAAATGAACTTGCAGAACTTATGGGAGGTATTGAATTATGAGTACTGAACTGAATGTGATCCCTTCTTCCGCATTGACAGAGCAGGAGCAGGCAGACCTGAACGGCAGTATTGATTCCATCATTGCTGCCTACAAGAACAACCGGCAGGAAATCAACCGCCTTGTTTTTGAGAGCGTTTCCGCAATGACGGACAGCGAGGGCTATGAGCAGGAGCTTTCCAGTCGGAAGGGACTGCGACGTTTTTGGGGTGCAATTACCGGCAGCAATAAGCGTTTGCAGGATAAGATCAACAGCAGCCGTGCAGCAGCACAGTTTGCCGCCCAGACTACCCTGCAGCGGCTTTCGGAACAGAATCTGCTGACCTTTGACCTGATTACTGCTGTCAATAACAAGCTGAATGCTTCCATGACTGCGGTGGAGGGAGAGATCAACCAGATCTATGCGGCGCTGATCCAGTTCTTTAAACAGAATCGCAGTGATATGATCCAGCTGGAAAATAGTGTGGCAAAACTGGAACAAAATGTAAATCTGATCAACTGGCAGAATTCCATTGAGTACCAGATGCTGGATGGTGTGGAGTACGTTGATCTGGACGATGCTTCCAAAATCGTCTGCATGGTGCGTGATTTCTACGATATTACCGGCGGTGAATGGCGTACCTCTGACCTGCTTTTGCTGAAAACAGTCATGAGTACCATTGATATTTCTCCGCGTGGAAACATCCGCTACTATGATTTCATCGACCGTGTGGCTGGAGATGAAAAGTTGCTGACCAAACTGCTGGGAGGCAAGCGCATCCAGCGTTTACCTGAAACCTATCTGGTGCCGCTGCTGGGCATCAAGAAACTGGAACTGCTGGACACCGATGAAGCCTACATTGTGGACACTGTGGAAAATTCGCTCCAGAGCGCAGGCGTTGCCGCAGACCGTCATAAGCTGGAAAACAATCTGGTGCAGAACTATGTGGCGCAGGAATCGCAGGTGAATCTGGATACCGAAGTCAACAATTATGACCTGACGATGGAAATGCTGTTCAACCTCCGCTTCGCGGAGGATTCCGGTTTGTTCCAAGAAGAGGTTGTGCCCGAAGTGCAGGAAGTGGAACCCGCAGAGCAGGCAGAGGAAGGCAAGGCCGCAGAAGAAGAGTTCCTGAAAGCAAACTTTGAAGATAGTGTTCCACAGTTGGAAGAACTGTCTGAAAAAGGCTATGCCCGCGCCAATGCAATGCTTTTCTGGGCGTATTATTTTGGGTACGAGGATTATCCCAGTGACCTGCAAAAGTCGTTGGAATATGTGAAAAAAGGTTCTGATGCGGCAGACCCGATCTGCGGCCTGCTGTATGCGGCCTATTCGAATATTTCGCAGGATGAAAAACTTGAACTTCTCCGCAAGGTTCGGGCACAAGTTCGCAAGATGGCGGATGCGAATGACAGTCTGGCAAGGTTAATATTGGGCGTGTGCTATTTCCACGATCAGCAGTATGAGGATGCACAGAAGTATCTTGACCAATACGAAAAGGCTGGCGGGGTACTGGCCTATGAAATGCTTGGACTGATGCAGCAGTATATACAGAAGAATGGAAAGGCCGCCTTGACATATTACGAAAAAGCGGCAAAAAACAAGTTTTATCATGCATATGTTCTGATCGGTGATATGTATTTGAAAGGCTGCACGAACATCGCTGTACTATTCAAAAACCGTTCTTCTGCAATTGAGCAGGATAAATCAAAAGCGCGAGAATACTATAAAAAGGCAGCGGAACATAATCAGGCAGAAGGAGCCTGTAAAATGGCGCGTACTACCTATCTCAGCGATGAGATTGCTCACTGGACAAAAGTGGCAGAAAAACAGGGTTACAAAGAGGGTATGAAGTCGTGGACGAGTGACATTGCAGAATTTAATAAATAAAATAATAAGAAGATAGTCCATCATTGTCCATCTTCGTTGCTATAATGGGGGCAAACAAAGAGGAGGACAAGCCAATGACAGCAGATACCTTAAAAACCACCCGCGTGCTGGAGCTTTACCAAGCCTTTCTTTCCGGCAAGCTCATCAACAAACAGGAAGCCGCAGGGCAGTACCATGTAAATGCCCGCTCCATCCAGCGCGATATTGACAGCATCCGGGATTTTCTGGCAGAACAGTGCGCCAAAGAGGGCATCGTCCGCAGAATCGAGTACGACAAAAAAGAAAATGGCTATCGTCTGGTCACGCAGGAGATCGAGCGGCTTTCCAAAGGTGAGGTGCTGGCTCTGTGCAAGATTCTGCTGGAAAGTCGAGCTTTCACCAGAGAACAGGTGGAAAAGCAGCTGCAGATCATTCTGAACCTTTGTGTGTCCCAGAAGGAAAAGGCAGAGGTCGAATGGTTTATCAGCAATGAGCTGTTCAACTATCACGACCCGGCTCATGCAGCCGTTGACCCGGACAATCTGTGGATGGCGGCGCAGGCAATCCGCAATCAGTCGGTGTTGGAAATCGAGTATCAAAAGCTGAAAGACCACCAGATCGTAAAACGGACGGTTGAGCCGGTGGGGCTGATGTTCTCAGAGTATTATTTCTATCTCATGGGTATTATCACAGACAGCTCCACAAGAGAGGCTTTCCATAAAAAGAATGATCCTTATCCCACCATTTATCGGCTTGATAGAATCCATTCCGTCAGGGAAACAGGAGAAAAGTTCTCTGTTCCTTATAAAGACCGTTTCAAAGAGGGCGAGTACAAAAACCGTACTCAGTTCATGTTCGGCGGTGAGCCGCAGACCATCCGCTTCAACTACTATGGGCCCTCGGTGGAGGCTGTTCTGGACAAGTTTCCCATGGCAAAAGTCGTGGACAAACAGGATGGCGTATGCTCCATTGAAGCCGAAGTCTTTGGAACAGGCGTGAAAATGTGGCTGCTCAGTCAGGGCAGCAGGGTCAAAGTGACTGCGCCGGAAACGCTGGTGCAGGAGATGAAACAGGAAATTGAAAAGATGGACGATCGGTATTAAGGAGGCTGTCTTACGAACAAGGAGAGCGAATAAAACTAAACTGCGAAATGTACTGAAAGGAACACACTTAGAAATCAGGAGGTAAAAGAAAATGGCTAAAACTATCAAGTTCAATCTGATCTGTGACAACACACCGGTACGGACTATTGAAGACCTTCAGAACAATTTCTCCATTGAGGATGTGCTGGACTATTACCGCAATGGCCTGCTCTGCCGCTGGCTGAAGGTGCGTGGCTACGAAGAAGAGCTGAAAAAGGTGGAAGAAATCCGTTCGGAAGATTCCATGGGCATCATCAAGGAGCTGATTCGGATCTTTGAGATTCCCTGCGACCCGGCAGAAGTAGAAAAGAGCATTTACATCCTGAAATATAAGGTGGAAAGCGAGAGCGAGAACGAGCAGTACAAACAGGAAAGTTATAAGGTAGAGGGCATCATTGAAGACTATCGGCAGGGATATCGGAGCCTGCTCAATACCATTTTCGAAAACCAAAATGACGCTGCGCAGATCAAGGCGGCTATTCAGGAGATCGTAGAGAAATACAAGTGGGTGCTGCAATATGATTACCGCAGGGTTTTAACGGAATTGACTGACCAGAAGATGCTTCTGGCTGTCATGTGCTTCCTGATGAATGAGCAGGCGCGTGAAGTTTGCTTTGCACCCGACCCGGAGAATCTGACCTTCCCGGCAGGCTCTGACAACGATGTGCTCTATGAAGAAATTATAACAATGCTGGAACAAAAAGAAATTATGGAAACACTGGGTGACAACCTGAAATCCTTTTCTGGTGTTACGGACGGCTATTGGAAAGACCTGAAGCCGAAGGGACAGAAATACATGCTGCTCAGGATTGGAGTCGGCGACTTTGCCCGTTCTGCTGGTGTGATCGGCGGAGATCTTGGCAGTGCTCAGATCAACGGAAAATTCCCCGTTGTAGACGGCATTGACTATAAGAGCAACTCTTCCATGCGCACCATGCTTTACATGGAGGTGTAAGGATGAAACGCAGTGCAGAAAATATCCTGGCTTCCTACATTGACGCGCTGCACCCAATCATTTACATTAATCACTTTGATTTCAAGGTGATCGATGCGGCAATTGCGCACGTTGGGCAGGGTGCAAAATGTGTGGAGTTCAACAATGCGCTTGGACTTGTGGACTTTAAGACCAAAAGCCCTATGAAGGGCTGCTCTCTGGAAGAATTTTTGAAGTTGACCATGGATGATGGATTCGAGCAGCAGACCTTCCTGATTCTGAAGGATGTCCACCGGGAACTGGATAATCCCAAAGTAATTGCGTACATGAAGCGCATTGCGGAAAACAATCTCTATAACGAGAATTACAGTGCTACGATTTTTATTATCTCTGAAGTGACGGCCATTCCGCGTGAGCTGGAAAATTACATTACGATTTTTGATATCCCGCTGCCGACCATTGACGAAATTCGGGGCATTATTCGTGCGTTCATCACAGATATGGAAATTGAGGTGGATGCTGACACCATTGACGAAATTGCCCTTTCGTTCAAGGGACTGAACGAGTTCCAGATCCGGCAGATTCTGACGTTGGCGTATCAGGACGGTGGCTGTATCACACGAGGAGATAAGGCTCTGATCCTGAAGGAAAAGGAGCAGTTCATCAAGAAATCCGGCATGTTGGAGATCGTTAACTTCAGTGAAAGCATTGAGGACATCGGTGGTCTGGAAAATCTGAAAGACTGGCTGTACCGCAAGGCGTTTATCTTCCGGGAGCTGGACAAGGCCATCAAGTTCGGTGTGGATGTGCCCAAAGGCATTATGATCATCGGTATGCCGGGCTGTGGTAAGAGCCTGACTGCCAAGGCGACGGCAAGTCTGTTTGAGATTCCGCTGGTGCGTCTGGACGTGGGACGGCTGCTGGGCAAGTATGTGGGTGAATCCGAAGAGAATATGCGGAACGCGCTCAAGCTTTCGGAGGCCATCAGCCCGTGTGTGCTCTGGATCGATGAAATTGAAAAAGCCTTTGCCGGTGTCGGCGGCGAGGGCGGCGGCAACGATGTGACCACACGGTTGTTTGGTCAGTTCCTGACATGGATGCAGGAAAAAGAGAACACGGTCTTTATTGTGGCGACCGCAAATGATATCTCCCGTCTGCCGCCGGAATTTCTGCGTAAAGGCCGCTTTGATGAGCTGTTTTTTGTGGATCTGCCCAATGGAACCGAGCGCCGGAAGATTTTGGAAATTCACTTGAAAAAGCGCAAAAAGTGGAATGAGAACATTGATTCCATTGCACTTATCAAAGAAACAGAAGGCTACAATGGCGCAGATCTGGAAGCTGTGGTCAAGGATACCATTGAACGTGCCTTCATCGAGGGTAAAACGACCATTACCACAGCCGATTTGATCCGCTCCATCAAGGACACTAAGTCCATTTCCTGCACGCTGAAAGATAAGATCGCCAGCATCCAGAAAACTGTGGAGAAGATCGACATCAAACCCGCCAGTCTGGATGACAAGAAGGAAAAAGAACCGGACCCCTCACAGGTGTATATGAAGGCTGCAAAAGCAAAAGTGTAGCCGAATCCCTTGCGGGCGTGTGCGGAGGCCGCAAAGGTAAAAGCGGAACCGGGAGTAAAAACGGCTGCGAGCGTCACAAGCGCAACTCGCGGGTTATATGCTGATATATTTGGAGTACTGATGGAAGAGCAGAAAGGAAAGCAGCAATGAAAACGGTTGTGCAGCCCTATGATGAAGAAGTGGATGTGACTGTTCTGGAAGTAGATATGCCGGAGCCGGAACTGCTGGAACAGAAAACCGGTTCACCGGAGGTCACGCCGGAGGACTGGGAAAAGGTCAAGCCGATCTACACGGATTTTATGCAGAGCTATACCAGCCACCCGGAACAGCCGGTGGAGCAATGGCTGGGTGGAAAGCTGCAGGAATATCTGCCGGAGGAACCTTCGGAAGAGATCCATAAGATGACGGACGAGATCGTTACCACTCTGCACCGGAACGAAGCGATGCACCAGTCCCTGCAAGAAGCTGTTGCCAATGGCCGCAGCAGGGAGAGCTGGTTTGCAGCGCAGACCCAGAAATCGGTTTCGGCAATGTCAACGCAGGAAGCGTCGGTCTATTTGGATGGGTTGGATAAGGCGCTGGATACAGCTAACGAGCAGCTTTACCACACTATTAACACCAAGGCTGGTGTGCCCAGCCAGAACCCGAATCTGGACGGGTATATTGCGGAACAGTACCATGCACAGACTTTTAACCTGAATGCCGAAGCAACAGGAAGCGAATATCGTGCTAAGGTGCTGGAACCGGATGGTGCTTACGGAAAAAATTCGGTGGATGTCGTCATTGTAGATGGCGAAGGCAAAATCGTCAAGCGATATCAGTGCAAGTACGGGCAGGATTCCCACGCAACGGGGGAGATGTTTGAAAAAGGGGACTACCGTGGCCAAGGAAAACTGATCCCGGACGGGCAGGAAATCGAAAAGAAATCGTCCAATGTCATTGAAGCGCCGGATGGAACCACCAGCAAGCCTCTGAGTAAGGAAAAAGCCAAGCAGATGCAGGAAGAGGCCCAGAGCGGCAATTGGAGTGAACTGAACTGGAACGAGTATCAGGTCAAGGATCTTGCCATGGGCATCGGCAAACAGGCGGGTGCAGCAGCACTGCAAGGGGCTGTGATCGGTGCAGGTATGACTGTGGCACAGAAGGTCTGGAACGGAGAAGAAATCGACGGGCAGGAAGTGGTGGAGGCTGCTCTGACCGGCGGTGCCGACTTTGGCGTAAAGGCAGCAACGGCAGGTGCGCTGAAAGTGGCTTCAGAAAAAGAGATTCTCTCCGTGATCCCGAAGGGTACGCCCGCAGGCACTTTTGCAAATATCGCATACGTTGCGGTGGAAAATGTAAAGGTGCTGGGCAAGGTTGCCACTGGGGAGCTTACCCTCCGGGAGGGTTTTGAAAAAATGCAGGAAACCACAGCGTCAACCGTGGCGGGCTTGGCCTCCATGAGCAAAGGTGCAGCGATAGGCGGCACTGTCGGTTTGGTATTCGGTCCAGTCGGTGCGGCGGTCGGTGGTTTTGTCGGAGGAACCGTTGCCTATATGGCTGGTTCCAAAGTAGGCGAGCTTGCGGTAAAAGGAGCACGGAAGGTTTTTGAAGTCGGAAAAACCGTTGTAAAGGAAGCTACACGAGTGGTTTCAAATGCGGTGTCTTACGCGGCTGATCGTATTAGAGATTTCGCCAGTAGTGTCGCTGGACTTTTTGGGTTTTAAAAGTTTTTATTGGGGTGTAGATAAAAAATAAACAGTGCGGGGTGACATGATGCCACTCCGCACTGTTTTGCTTAGGTAAAGGACTTGAGCACTTCTTTCAGTGCTTCACGCTGTTCAGGGGACAGACGGGCCAGAAGCTTCAAAAACTCCTGCTGTTCCTCCGGGGTGAGCCGGTTCTCCGGCTCAGAATGATTTTGGCGGTTCATAAAAGATACTTGCTCCTTTCGGCAAATCCTGTTCAGCCATCAGTTCGGCACGAATCTGACGTTTGTACTTATAATAGGTATTCCGGGCAAGACCGGTGAGTTTCATGCACTCGGCATCGTCAAGTGTGCCACCAAAGGTCTTGCAATGGGTGCGGATGATCTGCTTGGCTTCTCTGGCTTTCTTTGTTTCGAAGCCAACACCCTTTTTGCGACCAACCTGCTTGCCGTTCAGCCGGGCGGTCAAAAGGCCCTCACGGGTGCGCTGGT
>ERZ1034723.533-NODE-533-length-20440-cov-4.905764_pt1 | contig 20440 bp, 17 predicted proteins | sample MGYA00520637_ERZ1034723 | MGnify/ENA primary metagenome ERZ1034723 (study PRJEB33766, sample SAMN09781719) | gut metagenome | biome: gut microbiome | host: Homo sapiens | place: Madagascar | study: EMG produced TPA metagenomics assembly of the PRJNA485056 data set... | reverse complement strand
ATAAAATGACTTTGCTTTTTGTTTCAGGCACGTGCCTTTTTCAGGAGTCTTGCCAGCTCCATAACATTTTCCAGAGTTATATCGCTGCTGTTATCAGCTTCCTTTTCCCCTTCGATATCCACAAAAAAAGAACTGATAGGACATTCCAAAATCTGATGCAGCTTAATCAGATTGGGTATTGTCAAACCCGCGCGTCCATTTTCGATATTGCTTAAATGCGTCTGAGTTACCCCCAACTCTTTCGCCAATTCTGTCTGAGATACCTTAGCGGAAATGCGCTGCATTTTTACACGCTTACCTATCAGGCGATTGTATTCCTCTGTCATATTCATCATCATCATCCCCTTTTCATAATATATATTCATTATTCCTAATTAAATTTATATAGACAGCATTATAACATATGCGTATTTTACAAGCAATAGTTTTTTAATTTTCCGCAATTTATTTAACTCTGCCTCTATCAAGTTGGCAACATTTATAATGTAGGCGAGGAATATTGTAAATAAAAAAAGCGACGTACTCTTGCATATAAGAGTACGTCGGACGCTATATTAAAATTATTCAGCAGTGCTCAAAAAGAATCAGGCACGGATAAGCTTGCCAGGATTCAGGATATTGTTCGGGTCCATAGCGCGTTTAATAGTCTTCATGATAGACATTTCTACCGGGTCGCAATAAGCTGCCAGTGCGTCAATCTTTTTCGCACCGATGCCATGCTCGCCGGAAAGACGGCCGCCCAGGCTGTAAACATATGCGTAGCAGATTTTGTGGAACTCTGCGAGCTGTTTTTCCCATTCTTCGTCGGTCATATCCATCTTCAGGCAGTTGAAATGCAGGTTACCGTCACCGGCATGAGCCAGGCACATGCATTCGAAATCAAATTGCTTGGAAACCTCCATCAGGTGGTTCAGGCAGACAGCAATTTTGTCGATAGGTACAACAAGGTCATCAGAGGTAGAAACCTTGCTCAATGCCTTGGAGCCTTCCAGACAGCTGCGGCGTACCTTCCATACGCGCTCGTCTGCTTCAACAACGTCGGTTGCACCGCAGGCAGTACAGATTTCGTCAAGCTGCTCCATCTTCATATCCAGCTCGTCCTCGTTAAAGGTTTCCACGGTAACGATAACGTAGCTGCCATCCTCGTAATGCGGCAGACGCTGTTCTGCATAATCGCTGGCAGCACGTACAAAGCCGTTGTCCATAAATTCAACACTTGTCGGATTCAGGCCGGCCTTAACCAGCGCAGGCACCAGGTCGACAGCCTTCTGTACCTCTGTGAAAACTGCAAGGATATCCAGACGATACGGAGCCAGCGGCAGCAGCTTCAGAGTTGCTTTGGTGATGATACCCAGAGTACCCTCACTGCCCATTACCAATTGGTCGAGGCAGTAGCCGGTGCTGCATTTTTTCAGGCGGTTGCCCAGCTCAGCGATTTCACCTGTCGGAGTAACAACCTCGATAGAATAAACCTGATGACGGGTAGTGCCGTAGCGTACAGCCTTATTGCCGCCGGCGTTGGTTGCAATGTTGCCGCCGATCATGCAGCTGTCTGCGCTGCAGGGGTCACCGGCATACAGCAGGCCTGCTTCGTTAGCCTTAGCCTGAATATCAGAGGTCAGCGCACCAGCCTCAACCTCCATATACATAGCATCGGCATCAAGCTTAATAATCTTGTTCATGCGTTCCATCAGCAGCACAATGCCGCCGAAAACAGGAATCGCACCGCAGGATACACTGGTACCGGCACTGCGCGGAGTTACAGGTACAAGATATTTATTGGCGATTTTCATAACAGCAGCCACCTCTTCGGTGCTGCCCGGTGCTACAACTACCTCCGGCAGATGGTGGTAATGAGCGTCCGGCTCTTCGTCGGTTTTGTAACGCTCCAGAGTTTCGGCATCATTTTTTACATGCTCTGCACCGACTGCTTTACGCAGCTCCTCCAGGACTTCTTCGGTTACGGGATTGTAATTCGTCATACTAAAATCTCTCCTTTGCTACTTAGCTACAATGCTACATATTTTAGTTTTACAGCAGACCATTGAGATAGTCTTATAAATTAAAAACCTTGCCTGGATTCAGGATATTATTGGGATCCCAGGCTTTTTTAATTTTTCTCATCAGCTTCAGCTCACCGCTCGGAGTAAAGCGCTCCAAGAAGTGTGCCTTCTTGCTGCCAATGCCATGCTCACCGGAAAGACGTCCGCCATGCGCATAAGCATATGTATAAACCTCTTCCGTAAAACGGCTCAGTTCGGATTCCCACTCCTCATCGGACAAATCCAGCTTACACAGCACGATATGCAGGTTGCCGTCACCGATATGCGCGTTGATGCGCAACGGGAAGGGATATTTTGCCACAGTTTTAATGATGTATTGAATCATATCGCTCATTTCATCAACCGGCACAACAACGTCATCCGTCGTGCACACCTTGCTGATAAGGCTGACAGATTCCAGACAGTTGCGGCGCATCGACCAGATACGCTCATCAGCCTCCAGAACATCCACAGCGCCTGCGGCCTCGCAGATATCGCTGGCCTGCTCCATTTTCATGTCCAGCTCATCTTCATTGAAGGTTTCTATCGTAATGATAACATAAATACCGTCTTCAATATGCGGCGCACCGGGGAACTCCAGATATTCCGAGGTTGTCCGCACATTAGGATTATCCATATATTCGATGCTTGTCGGGTCGATACCTGCTTTCACAAGCTGCGGCACGACGCCAATTGCTGCCATCGGGTCGTGGAAAATCGCCAGCATATCGATTTTATACGGAGGCAAGGGCTGCAGCTTCAGCGTTACCTGCGTAATGATACCCAGCGTACCCTCACTGCCAATAACAAGCTGCTCCATGCAGTAGCCTGTGCTGCATTTTTTCAGTGGCGAGCCCAGGTCAACAATGTCGCCGTAGGGCGTAACAATCTGCACAGCGTAGACCTGATTGCGCGTTACACCGTAGCGCACTGCCTTGATGCCGCCGGCATTTGTCGCCAGATTACCGCCAATCTGGCAGCTGTCGCTGCTCGACGGGTCACCTGCATAAAGCAGATTCTCCGCCTTCGCCGCTGCCTGAATATCCAGCGTGCGCACACCGGCCTGTGCTACCATGTACAAGCCTTCCTTATTCAGCTCGATAATTTTGTTGAGGCGTTCCATTAAAAGCACTACGCCGCCCTTGTCGGCAATAGCGCCGTCAACGATGCCTGTGCCGCCACCGCGCACGGTCAGCGGAACGAGATACTTATTGCACAGCTTCACTACACCGGCAATTTCTTCGGCGTTTGCCGGGATTACCACTGCATCCGGCAGATGGAAGCAGCGCTCGTCCGCCTCCTCGTCCGTCTTGTAGCGGTCAAGCGTATCGGCATCGGTTTTGACATATTTTTCGCCCAACAGCGTTTTTAATTCATCTATAAATTCAGGAGTTACAGAATTATAATTGCTCATAATACACTACCTTTTCTAAAGGCTGACGAGAAGGCATTAGAGGCGAAGAACAGGCACCGCCGGCGTACTAAATGTACGTCAAGGTGACTGTGATGAAGCTCATCGCAAGCGATATTAGCACGACCAACAGTTTCTCGCTTCGCTACGCTTGCGACAAACTGGGTCTTTGCGTCTATGATGCCTTATTCGTCAGACTTCAGGCGTTAAACACCTTACCCGGATTTAAAATCAAATTCGGATCCCAAGCCAGCTTAATTCTGCGCATTAATTCCAGCTCACCAGCAGGCGTAAACTCTTCCATATAAGCCAGCTTCTTGGCACCGATGCCGTGCTCACCTGCTAAGCGGCCGCCCTGAGCGTAAGCATAGGCATAAACCTCTTCATGGAAGTCATGCACGATTTTTTCCCAAGTTGCATCATCCAAATCGCATTTGCAGAGAACGATATGCAGATTGCCGTCACCGATATGCGCATTGATTTTTACCGGAATCGGGAAGGGATACTTGCTGCCGATATGCATAATTTCTTTAATGGTCGGCGCAATGCGGTCTACAGGCACAACAACATCGTCGGTCAGGGAAACCTTGCTTACAAGGCTGATAGATTCCTGGCAGTTGCGGCGCATTGCCCAGATACGGTCATCCGCTTCCAACACCTCAACAGCACCTGCTGCCTCGCACAGCTCGTCGAGCTGCTCCATCTTCATGTCCAGCTCATCCTCGCTGAAGGTTTCTACCGTAATAATAACGTAAATACCGTCCTCATAGTGCGGTGCGCCCTTAAATTCAATATAATCGGCGCAGGCACGCACATAGGAATTATCCATATATTCCATGCTCGTCGGGTTCAGACCGGCCTGCATAATCTTCGGCACTACATCAAGAGCCTTGAACGGGTCGTCAAAAACTGCCAGCAGGTCAAAGCGATACGGAGGCATCGGCTGCAGCTTCAAGGTTACCTTGGTGATGATACCCAAAGTACCTTCGCTGCCCATTACCAGCTGCTCCATGCAATAGCCTGTGCTGCATTTTTTCAGACGGCTGCCAACCTCCACAATTTCGCCGGTCGGGGTAACCATCTCCAGGCTGTAAACCTGATTACGGGTAACGCCATAGCGGACAGCCTTGCTGCCGCCGGCATTTGTTGCCAGATTGCCGCCAATCAGGCAGCTTTCGGCGCTGCAGGGGTCACCGGCGTAAAGATAGCCTGCCTCGTTGGCCATCTTCTGAATATCAACTGTACGCACGCCGGCTTCGGCGACAACATACATCGCTTCAGTATTCATCTCGATAATTTTATTTAAGCGCTCCATGAGCAGTACAATACCGCCGCAGACAGCAATCGCGCCATCGGCAAGGCTGGTACCGCCGCTGCGGACAGTCAGCGGCACGTTGTACTTGTTGCACAGCTTCACAACTGCGGCAATCTCTTCGGCGTTGGCAGGACGCACAACAGCCTCAGGCACACGGAAACGGCGCGGATCATATTCCTCGTCGGTTTTATATTGCTCCAGCTTTTCAGGCTCGGTAAAAACATTGGCGTCACCTACTACGGCGCGCACATCCGCTAAAAACGGTTCCGATACGGAATTATACTCTTTCATCATATTCCCTCATTTCTAAATTACATATAGACATCTGTGCGAAAGACAGCAGATGTCACTTATCTAGTTTTATATTATAGTACAAATCGCGCTGTTTGTCTGTAAATTATGTATGAGAAATCAACACAAAAAGTTTTTCTTGCAGAGAAAATAGGTTTCGCTATATATTGTATACTTCCCCGCACCCATTGCCAAGCAATATAAAAAAGGTTAAGATATAGATAATGAAGCTGCCTTTGCTGCGCCTTAACGCAAGGGCAAAATAAATTTACAGCTATAGGAGAGAGTCTTATGCAAGCTTTATTTGATGCAGTTAACGCTATCTGCGCCAAAATCCAGATTGTTTCCAACTGGTTCTGGGATTTTCCCTGCAATCTCGACTGGTACGGTTCTATCCCCATTCTGGGAAACTTCAGTCTGGCAATTATTTTATTAGTCGGTACAGGTATTTACTTTACCTTCCGTCTGCACTTTGTACAGGTACACAACTTTATCTTCGCTGTGAAGGTGCTGATGCAGCGCAACCATACGCGCAACGGTATTTCCTCACTCACAGCCTTTTTGCTTTCCACCGCTATGCGTGTCGGTCCCGGCAATATTTTGGGTGTAACCGGCGCGATTTCCATCGGCGGCCCGGGCGCGCTGTTCTGGATGTGGGTTTCCGCCTTCTTCGGCATGGCAACGTCCTTCGCCGAATCCACGCTTTCGCAGATTTTCAAGGAAAAGCGTGACAACGAATATGTCGGCGGCCTGCCCTTTTACGCACGCAAATTGTTGAATGATTCTGCCGCTGCCGGCGTTGCGCTCAGCATGCTGTACATTGTTTATGCGCTGCTGTGCTTCCCCGCACAGGGCTTCAACACTATTTCCGCCGTAGGTGCCATCGCCAGCAAAATCACCGGCGTGAACATTCCCACCAATTCCTCGCTCTACTGGATTTCCTTTGCGGTGCTTATCGTTATCACCGCTGTTATCAGCTTCGGCGGTATTAAAAAGGTAACGAAGGTTACCGACCGCATCGTTCCCGTTATGGCAGTTATTTATGTGCTCACTGTCATCGCTTTGACCGTCGGCAACCTGGACCGCATTCCGCTATTCTTCAGCTCCGTTTTCACGCAGGCCTTTGCGCCTGATGCTGTTTTCGGCGGCGCCTTCGGACTGGCTCTCAGCCAGGGTATTAAGCGCGGCCTGATGTCCAACGAAGCAGGCCAGGGTACCATCACCATGCCGGCGGCGGCAGCAGAGGTTGCTCACCCCTGTGAGCAGGGCTGCGTACAGGCCTTGGGTGTTTTCCTTGATACTATCGTCATCTGCACCCTGACAGGCTTTGTCGTTATCATGGGCAGCATGTGGCTCACAGCAGATGCCAGCGCCTGGTTTGAAATGGGCAAGCTGGATAAATTTCTCGCCTCCTGCGGCGCTCTGACCGGCGGCAATGATACTCTTTACAGCGTTGTTACGCTGCTCGTAAGCATTTGCTTCGGCCTGTTTGCCTTCACCTGCCTCTTGGGCTTCATGTCCTTCACCGAAATGTGCGCTAACCGCATTTCCGGCAAGGCATCCTTCATCAACTCAATTCGCGTGCTGTGCCTCATCGTTATTTCCTTCGGCGTTATCACCAACATCGCCGGTATGGATTTAGGCGCGCTCTGGGAATTGAGCGACTTCGCCAACATCCTCATGGTATACTGCAACTTACCGCTGCAATATATCGGCTTTAAATATGTACTGCGTGCCTGGAAGCATTTTGAAAAGAACGACGGTACTCCGTTCACCTCCGAAATCGCCGGCCTGCAGCTGCCTGTTTGGGACGCTTTGGCCAAAGAACACAAAAACGAATATCATCACTAAAAAATTAAGCGTGGCCGCTGTTTGCAGCCACGCTATTTTTATACCCTATTCACCTTTCAGCAGACGCAGGAATTCAGCCTCGTCAATAACCGTTACGCCCAATTGCTGTGCCTTTTCCAGCTTACTGCCGGCCTCCGCACCCGCAATGACGTAATCCGTCTTTTTGCTGACGCTGCCGCTTACCTTAGCACCCACGTCCTGCGCCATCGTCTTTGCCTCGGCGCGTCCCAGTGTAGGCATAGTGCCCGTAAAGACAAGCGTTTTGCCGAAGAAGGGGTTATCCTCCTGACTGGCAGGCGGTATAAACGTCATCGTCAGTCCTGCTGCCGCCAAGCGCTCCACCAAGTCGATATTCGCCGGTACGTTCAGCCAGGTGACGGCGCTTTCCGCAATTTTATCACCGATATCACGAATCTGCGCCAGCTTCTCCGGCTGTGCCTGCTGCAGCTTTTCCATGCTGCCGAATTCCGTTGCCAGAATACGCGCCACCTTGGCACCCACATGACGGATACCCAAAGCAAAGAGCAGCTTGTCCAGCTCGTTCTTCTTGCTCTCGGCCAAAGCTGCCAGCAGATTATCTGCCGACTTTTCACCCATACGCTCAAGCTTCAGCAAATCCTCCTTGCGCAGGCTGTACAAATCCGCAGCATCGCGCACCAGACCCGCATCAAGCAGCGCATTGATAACGGATGGACCGCAGCCGTCTATATTCATGGCATCACGGCTGACAAAATGAATCAAACCCTCGCGTCCCAGTGCCGGGCAATGCGGATTAGTGCAGCGGATAGCTGCCTCCTCGCCCTGACGCTCTACACACCAGCCGCATTCCGGGCAAACGCTGGGGATTTCTACCTCTTTTTCGTCACCGGTGCGCTTTTCAACAACTACGCGCAATACCTCGGGAATAATTTCACCGGCCTTATTGATAACAACCCTGTCACCGATGCGAATATCCTTGGCACGGATAAAATCCTCGTTATGCAGTGTTGCACGGCTGATAACGCTGCCGCTTAATTTTACCGGTGTCAGCACTGCCGTCGGTGTCAGTACGCCTGTGCGTCCTACACGCCAATCGATATCCTCCAGCGTAGTTTCCGCCTGCTCCGGCGGATATTTATAGGCCGTTGCCCAGCGCGGATCCTTGCCTGTAGCGCCCAGAATACGCTGCTGGTAAACATCGTTGACCGTGATAACAGCGCAGTCGGTATCGTAGGACAGGCCTTGACGCAGCTCGTTAAAATCGCCGATATATTTAATCGCCTCGTCGATATTTTCGACAACCTTATAATTTTCGCTCACCTTAAAGCCGTAGCGCGCCAGCAAAGCCAGCGATTCGCTGTGCTTGGGCTGCGCTCCCTCCCCTACCAGATAATAGGCAAAAAAGCTCAGGCTGCGGCTTGCCGTTACCTGCGGGTCCAGCTGGCGCAGACTGCCTGCCGCCGCATTACGTGGATTGGCAAACTCGCTCTCGCCGCGCTCCGCGCGCTGCTCGTTTAAACGCATAAACGCCTGACGCGGCATATAGACCTCACCGCGCACATCCAAAATCTCCGGCACTGCTTCACCCTCAGGCACCTTCAGCGTCAGCGGAATGCTGCGGATGGTGCGCACGTTGGCCGTAACATTTTCGCCCACTACGCCGTCACCGCGGGTAGCGGCGCGCACCAGCTTACCGTTTTCGTAAATCAGACTGCAGGCCAGGCCGTCAATCTTCGGCTCCATAACGTATTCCACCTTGCTGCCTGCAGGCAGACCGCTGCGAACACGTTCATCAAAGGCACGCAGCTCCTCGGCGGAAAACACATTGCCCAAGCTCAGCAGCGGCTCCAAGTGACGCACCTCGGTAAATTGCGAGGAAGCACGACCGCCGACGCGCTGCGTAGGCGAATCGGCCGGAATGCTGTCAGGATAGCGCGCCTCCAGCTCACGCAGGCGCACCATCATGCGGTCATATTCGGCATCCGTAATCTCCGGCGCATCCAATACATAATATAAATATTCGTTATGACGGATTTCGCGGCGCAGCTTATCGGCCTCGGCCAAATCAGCTGCACGCTCATCAGCAAATAAATCCATTTCTGCCATTGCTTTATCCTCCAACATTTTTATCAGGAAAGCCGCTGCTTACAGCTTTTCCAGCTTAGCATACTTCGTCAGCAGGCTACGGATACCACCGCCGGCAAACGCAACCGTAACCTCCTGGCCGTCATCCGCAGCCTTAGCGGTAACAATCGTGCCTGCGCCCCACTTTTTATGCATAACCTTATCGCCGACATTGAAGCTGCAGCCTGCCGCCGCACTGCTTTCCCTCGGGAAGAAGCTGGCCTTATGCTGCTCGAACCAGTTGGCGTTTTCCTTGGCAGTAGGCTTGTGTACCTGCGAAGTCATCGCCGGACGCTGCACTACCGGACGTTTGATTACATGCACCAGATTACGCGGCACCTCCTGCAGGAAGCGGGACGGTGTGTAATACTGCGTGCGGCCGTAGATAGTGCGTGTTCTGGCGTTGCTCAGGAACAAATGCTTTTCCGCACGCGTAATGCCTACATAGCACAGACGGCGCTCCTCTTCAATCTCATTATCATTCATCAATGTGCGGGAATGCGGGAAGATACCCTCCTCCATACCTACCAAAAAGACATCGGGGAATTCCAGGCCCTTGGCGGAATGCAGCGTCATCAAGGTAACTGCTTCTTCGCCCAGCTCCGCATCATCAATATCGGCAACCAGTGCTACATCAGCCAGGAAGTTTTCCAGCGTCGGCTCTTCGCCGTTACGCTCGCATTTAACTGCGAACTCCTCGGTTACGCTCAGCATTTCCTTCAGGTTTTCCACACGGCTTTCGTCCTGCGGGTCCTTGCTGCTTTGCAGCTCCTCCAGATAACCGGTTTTCAGCAGCACATCATCCAAAAGCTGTTTTACCGGCACATCGGCAGCCTCGCCCATCAGCTCAAAGAGCAGACCGCTCAGCTCGTCCAGCTTGTTGGCAAAACGGCTGGCAAGACCGGGGACATCCGCTGCATTGGTCACTACCTCAAACAGGGACTGTCCGCTGGCATTTGCATATTCCTGCAGACGTGCCAATGTCGCATCACCGATACCGCGGCGCGGAACGTTGATAATACGCAGCAGGCTCAGGCTGTCATGCGGATTATAAAGCAAGCGCAGATAAGCCAGCGCATCCTTGATTTCCTTGCGCTCATAGAACTTCGTACCGCCGACCATCGTATAGGCGATACCGCTTTTAATCAGCATTTCCTCGAAAACACGCGACTGCGCGTTAGTGCGGTACAGCACTGCCATATCGCCCAGCTTAGCGCCTTCGTTCAGCTGCAGCTTCTGCATATTTTCAATCACATAACGTGCTTCATCTCTTTCATCGTTCGCCTGATAGTAAACAATTTCCGAACCGTTGCCGTTAGCAGTCCACAAATTTTTCGGCTTGCGTCCGCTGTTATTGTCGATAACGGCATTGGCGGCATCCAGAATAACCTGCGTGCTGCGATAGTTCTGCTCCAGCTTCACCAGCTTGGCATCGGGATAATCCTTTTCGAAATCAAGGATATTCTGGATATCGGCACCGCGCCAGCCGTAAATGCTCTGGTCGGCATCGCCTACTACGCAGATGTTTCTGTGGCCTGCAGCCAACAGCTTTGTCAGCAGGTACTGCGCATGGTTGGTGTCCTGATATTCGTCAACCATCAGATAATCAAACTTGCGCTGGTATTTTTCTCTTACCGCCGGATTTTCCTGCAGCAGACGCAAAGCCAGCAGCAGTAAATCATCAAAGTCTACGGCATTGTTGGCCTGCAGCTTTTTCTGATAAGCATCATAAATTTTTGCCACCTGCTGCTCATAGTAGCCGGAGGCCTCACGAGCGTAGGCATCGGGCAGCAGCAAAGCATTTTTCGCGTTGCTGATATGGCTGATAATCGCCGGCAGCGGGAAACGCTTTTCATCCAGATTCATTTCCTTCAGCACCTGTTTAATCAGATTTTTGCTGTCGCTTGTATCGTAAATTGCAAAATTATTGGCATAGCCGTTGAGATTTTCCAGCTCATAGCGCAAAAGACGGGCGCAGAAGGCATGGAAGGTAAACAGCCACACATCTCTGGCCGCAGCGCCTGCCATATGGTCTACGCGCTCGCGCATTTCCGCGGCGGCTTTATTGGTAAAGGTAATCGCCAAAATGCGATATGGACGCACGCCCTGCTGCAGCAAATGCGCAATACGGCAGGTAAGCACCTTCGTCTTGCCGCTGCCTGCGCCTGCCAGAATCAGCATCGGTCCGTTAATAGTCTGTACTGCATCAAGCTGCTCTTTATTGAGTCCTTGCATTGTATCGGTCATCAGTCGTTAGCCTCCATAATATTTCACGGATGCACCTGCATCCTCTTCTTGGGTAAAAATATTTTTGACTTAAATATTATATCACAAAACGCGTCGCTTAGGCGAAGAAAAGCAGCCGCTTTAGCCTAGAGATATGCTAGGAAAAGCAGCTGCATTGTGTTAAAATAATGCTATGTAATGCAAAAGGAGATTATACAGATGACTAAGAAAAGCACCTTCGTTCCCGCCAAGGATTTGAGCAAGCTGTGGCGGGCTATTATAGAATTCGATATGCTGCAGCCGGGCGACCGCATCCTTGTCGGCCTCAGCGGCGGCAAGGACAGCATGCTTCTGACAGCCATGCTGGCGGAAATCAAAAAATATTCGCCGATTCCCTTCGACCTTGCCTGCTACACCGTCAACGGCATGTTTGCACCCAACTTTCCCAAGGCGGAGCTGGAGGCCTTTTGCGCGCAATTCGGCCTTACACACTACAGTGACGATGTTGACGTAATGGCAGCGCACGAAAAAAAGGGCGGCAGCCCCTGCTTTACCTGTGCCTATTTCCGCCGCGCCGCCACCAACCGCCGTGCGCAGGAGCTGGGCTTCAACAAGGTAGCATTGGCGCACCACAATGACGATGCGGTAGAAACCTTCTTTATGAATCTGGTGACAAGCGGCCAGCTGCGCACCTTTCTGCCGGTAACGCCGCTTTCGCGCTCCGGCATCACGGTACTGCGCCCGCTACTCTACTACCGCGAGCAGGAAATCCGTGAGCTGGTAGCAAAATTAGGCCTGAAGCCTATCAAAAATCCCTGCCCTTATGACGGTCACACCATGCGTCAGGACATCAAGGAGCATATCGCAGCGCTCAATACGCAATATCCGGAAATCTACGAGCATCTGGCGGCAGCCATGCGTAACAGCGACAGACAGGAGCTGTGGCCGCCCAAGCCCGGCAAGGAGCTGCTGCAGAAGTTCCACACCTTCTGGGGACGCGGCAAAAAGCAGGCTGAGCAATGAAAACAAAGGCCTATCTTTATATCATCTCCGCTGCTGTCTGCTGGGGTTTAATCGGGCTCTTTGTCAGAACACTGGCAACACAAGGCTTCAGCTCCATGCAGATTGTTGCTCTGCGTTCGCTGGCAGCGGCAATTTGCGTCACACTGCCGCTGCTGCAGTCAGGTAGTGCCGCCCTGCGCATCAGACTGCGTGATCTCTGGCTTTTCGTCGGCACCGGCATCTGCAGCCTGGTGTTCTTCAACTACTGCTATTTCAACGCTATGCAGCAGACAAGTCTGGCGGTAGCAGCGCTGTTGCTCTACACCGCGCCTGTCTTCGTTATGCTCATGTCACTGCTGTGCTTCGGCGAAGCCTTCACGCGCACTAAGGCGCTCGCTCTGCTGCTCACCTTCAGCGGCTGCGCCTGCGTCACCGGCGTTTTCGGCAGCAGCCTTACGCTTACGCTCAGCGGCCTGCTCTACGGTCTGGGCAGCGGCTTCGGCTATGCGCTGTACAGCATTTTCGGCAAATATGCAGTGCGCAAATATTCGTCACTCACCATCACCGCCTACACCTTTTATCTGGCACTCGCAGCTTCATGGCCGTTGGCGGATTTTGATTATCAGCGTCTTGCAGCCATTGACCTGCCGTCCATCGTCAGCGTTTTAGGGCTGGGCCTGCTCTGCGCCGTACTTCCTTATCTGCTCTACACCAAAGGACTGGAACAGATTGAAGCAGGACAGGCTTCCATCCTCGCGACGATTGAGCCCTTTGTGGCTGCCGCCGTCGGTGTCATCTTCTTTGCGGAAGCACTGACGCCGGTGAAAATCATCGGTATGGGACTGATATTTGCGGCGATTGCCGTGTTGAATATCAGGAAAGTATAAAAATAATATAAAAAGACGTATTGCTTAAGGCTTCAAAATGTAACGAGGCCTTCCGTCAATACGTCTTTTTTTAATTATAGTGCAGAGGAATCAAAATTTCTATACCCCTTTACCCGCCAGCACGCCTGCTCCCGCAGCCACAAGTCCCAAAAGCAGGCTGCCGCTGCTGTACGCTGCCGCGGCAGCGATATTACCCTCCGTCAGCAGCATCAGGCTTTCATAGCCAAACGAGGAAAAGGTGGTGAAGCCGCCCAACAAGCCTACGCACAAGAACAGGCGCCAGGCCGCAGGCAGCAGACCGCGCTCCACAATCAGCGTCATCAAAAGGCCCATGCAAAAGCAGCCTATGATATTTATGGCGAAGGTTCCCCATGGAAGGGCGCTGCCGCTCGCTCTGCTGATAAAAATACCCAGCAGATAACGGCACACTGCGCCCAAAGCACCGCCGACTGCTACACTTAGTATCTCCATCATGCACTCTCCAGCTGCTCAATATATTGCAGCGTGCGCTGCCAGTCATTCTTCACCGCAACCAGCTTCGCCTGCAGCTGAGGCACGGTATAACCCTCACTGCGCAGCAGGCTCACAATATCGGCAAACTGCGCCTGCAGACCGGTCAGCCCCAGCGTTGCACACACACCCTTCAGATTGTGCGCATAGCGCAGCACCTCCTGCAGGTTACCTGCCTCCGCAGCCTCCTCCATCAATTTATAATCATCGCTTGTCAGCAGCTTGCGCAAAAAGCGCACATACATAGCTTCACTTTCCATAAAGCGCTCCTCCAGCGCCTCCTGAATATCAATCGCCACATACTGCGGCAGTTCCTGTAAATGCACGGCTTCGCACCCCTTTCTGCTCTTAATGCTGCAGATACGCACCCATCATCTGTGCCAGCAACTTCATCTGTACCGGTTTCACCATAAAATCATTCATGCCGGCAGCCATCGCGCGTTCCACGTCATCACTGCCGCTGTTGCCTGTCAGCGCCAGAATCGGCACCTTACGCGCATCCTCACGCGGCAAAGCTCTGATAGCCTCGGCAGCCTCACAGCCATCCATTTCCGGCATCTGCATATCCATCAGCACCATGCTGATGCTGCCCTCCTCCGAAGACTCAAACAGGTTCACGGCCTCCTTGCCGTTGCTTGCCGGCAATACCTCCAGACCGTTCATCGTCAGCAGCTCGCTGATAATCTCCATGTTGATACTGTTATCCTCTGCTACCAGGATTCTGCAGCCCGCAAAATCCTCCAGCTTCGGCATGCTATCCTGAGGCTTGCTTTCTACCTTTTTCACGATATTGAACGGCAAAGAAATAATTACGCAGGTGCCTTCATCAACACGGCTGCTGATATGAATGCTGCCATCCATACGCTCCACCAGGCTTTTGACAATCGTCATGCCTAAGCCGGTGCCGGTAACGCGCGGCACACCGAAACGGCTGTCGCGTTCAAACGGTTTGTAAATTTTCTCCAGGAATTTGGCCGACATACCGCAGCCGGTATCCTTAATGACAAAGGTATAATGCACACGGTTGCGCTCATTGCTCAGCTCGCGACGTGCCAGAAAGCTGATTTTGCCATGCGCCTTGGTATATTTAATCGCATTCGACAAAATATTATTCAAAATCTGCTGCAAGCCCTGCAAATCGCCGCTCACCATTTCATCTTCTTGCAGCATCAGCTGAGAGTCAAAGAACTTCTGCTCCAGCTCGGCCTGCGCCGCAAAAATATCGCTGGTATCCTGCGCTACCTTGGCAATCATAAAGGTTTCCTGCACATGCTCCACCTTGCCGTTGTCCAGGCGCGCCATTTCCAGGATATCGTTAATCAAGGTCAGCAGCTGCTGGCCGGCGGCGCTTATTTTGCGGATATATTCCTTCACCTGCACGCAGTCATCCTTGTGCAGCTCTGCCAGCTCCGCCATGCCGATAATGCCGTTGAGAGGCGCACGCATATCGTGCGACAATGCAGAGAAGAACATGTTTCTGGACTTGGCATTTTCGCGTGCTACCTGCAGCGCCTGCTCCGTCACCTGAATATGCTCCAGCTCCTTCTGCTTTTCGGCGTCTACCTCACGGAAGAAGAAAACCGCTTCGTCCTTATTCAGCAAATCATCGCGCATCAGGCGGACATTCAGCCATCTGTATTCCTTACCGAAGCGATAGCGGAACTCACCGCCGAAGTCATTGATATGACGCTCCACCAGATCCTTGATATGCTCACGCGCAAAGCTGGTCGCAAATTCTTCGGTAGCCTCCGGCTCCACATTCTTTATCAGTTCCTGCAGCAGCTCATCATAATCGCCCTCAGGCTCCTGAGGTCCTGGCGGGGTACTTTTCAGCATATAATAGCGTCCTGTAATATAATTAACTCTGAACACAGCTAGGAATGATTTGCTCATAACGCGGATAACCTCGTTAATGCTCTGCAGCTCCCTGTTCAGCAAATGCTCGCGCAGTGCCAAACCGGCAGCCAGCAGCAGGAAAATAGCCAGCGTCAGGCTGAACCACTGCATCAAATCCTTATAATCACCCATCAGGAAATCATATGGAATCGTTACAATAGATATCCAGCCCTTTTCCGAAACCGTGTAGTAAACCCCGCGCTTATTGCCTTCATAGTCGGTAATATAAGATACATCACTGTCAGAATCACGGATTTCCTTAAAGATTTTATCTACATAAGGTTGCTCTTCTTCTATCGACAGATTGCGGTCATTGATGGTAAACATAATATTACCGGACGGATCGCAAAGGTAGTAATAGCTGTCCTTCGGCAGCTTATTGTCACTCAGCAGGCCATTCAGACGCTCCGGATAAAGATTCATCGCCAGTACATTGTTATCGCTAAAGCGCACGGCCATCGTCAGCAGGCGCTCATTATTCTTGCCGTATTGATATAAATTAGTATAGGCTACGCCGCTTTTATTGCTCAGCGCTGCCTGATACCATTTCAGCGAAGCAACATCTGTCGGCTGTCCCTCCAATCGCTTGCCAATAAGATGCCCGTGTACTACAGCGCACATATCAAAGCGGCCCACATCAGCATTTTTTTCCATATAATCGGTAAAATGCGTCAGCGCCTCCTCCAGCTCTGCATCCGTCATATCGGGCTTCATTTCCAGCATATGTGCAAGGTTCTGCGCGGCACTGCGCAGCAGAATTTCCTGAGCTTTTATGCGTCCTGTTTCCCTTGTGGCAAAGCGGGCTGCCAGCTGCTGTCCCATAATATGCGAATTATCCAATATTTTTTCGCGCACAATATACAGGCTCACCAGGGAAACAAGCAGGAAGAAGGCGAAGATGCCTATGCTGTATAGAGATACCTTTATTCTGTTCCTAAAAAATTTAAAGTCCATAAGCCCTCCATTGAGCCACTGTCAACAAACATGTGCATATTTCATGTATACACATTTTATTATATAACACCAGGCACATCTCTACAAGTGCATACGTCAAAAAGCTGCCTGCGGAAGAAGTTGCTACGTCCGCAGGCAGCCGATTAGGTATTTATGTATATATATGCTTGTTGCGTTACTATTGTTGACTAAAATATTGCATTAGGTAACGATGAGGACAAAGTGAGAAGGAGGTTAGGCTTCTAATTTTGTTAGTGAAGAAAGAGTTATTTTCTTATACAAAAATTCCTGCACCGAAAATGAAAAAGCTGCCTGCGAAGGTAGTTATTACCTCTGCAGACAGCTGATATCATCTTGATGCGTAATTATGATTTTTCTTAAGTATAAGCCTTGGCCAACAGCAAATCTCATGGAATAAACAGTTAAATAAACAGTGACTCCTGTTCTTTATCTAAGCGTTTTTGCGTGAGCTCCAAATATTCCTCCACATTATCAATCCCTATAAAATTACAGCCGTTGCGCAATGCTTCAACGCCGGTTGTCCCCGAACCGCAAAACGGGTCCAGCACTATATAGCCGGCTTGCGTAGAAGCCTGCAATATTCTTTCCAGTAAATACTCCGGCTTCTGCGTAGGATGCTTGCCAAACTTCTTTTCCGAAGGCTTGGTAAGACTTCCTGTCCAGACGTCCTTCATCTGTTTTCCGCCATTTCTTTCTTTCATCATGGCATAGTTAAAAAAGTATTTTGCTTTTTTATCATCCTTGCAGGCCCAGATGATTGTTTCCGTAGAATGCGTAAAGCAACGGCAGGCAAGATTCGGCGGAGGATTAGTTTTTTGCCATGTGATGTTATTGATTATTCTAAAGCCTTCCTCTTCCAAAGCCATGCCAATAGAAAAGATATTATGGAAAGTTCCCGATATCCAGATAGTGCCGTTGGGTTTAAGCACTTTTTTGCAGAGGTTTATCCAGCGTCGGTTAAATTGATGCTTTTTAGCTAACATGTGCTCTTTATCATCAACCATATCCCACGCAGCTTTATTTACAGAAACCATTTTTCCACTACGGCAAGTAATGCCGTTATTACTTAAAAAGTAGGGCGGGTCTGCAAAAATTACGTCAACGGATTCAGGGCGAAGCTTTTGCAGTAGCTCAAACGTGTCGCCTAGGAGCAGTTGTGCATTTTCAGTTTGATAGAATACATATATTCCATTTTCACACAACTGCCTCATAACAACACTCCAACTCTGTCCATTTTTGTTTAATATATTAAACTTTAGTTATAAAAAAAATTGCTTATCGAACACTCTAACGCTTCAGCAATTCTCACCAATGTTTTCGTTGTAGTTACGGTGATTTTGCCATTTTCCAGTCCTACAATAATACTTTTAGATATTTTACTTCTTCTGGAAAGCTCTTCTTGTGTTAACCCCTTCAGTAATCTTTGCTTTCGTATTTGCAAAAGCACTATAATCACCTCTACGCTTTAGTTTAATATATTAAACTTCTTCTGTCAATAGAATGTCTTTAAAATCTTGAATTAATTATAAATGTATAATATACTAAGCGAAAAGGAGCTTTACATCATGGAACTGAAAACATTCATTAATTCATATCGGACAGAACATAATTTAACTATGGAGCAATTTGCTAAATCAGCTTCACTTTCCAAAGGATATATATCAATGCTAGAAAAAGGCTATAATCCTCAAACCGGGAAAAAAATTATACCCTCTATTAGCGCTTTGAACAATATTGCCATAGCAACAGGAACCGACCTGGACCATTTACTGAAAATCATAGATGACATTGAAGTTTCCCTAGATTCTCCGGCTCAGGATTTAATTATTTCTAATCCTCAAGAAGAACAACTGATTATAGGTTATCGAAATTTAACAACAGCCAATCAAAAAGAGTTGCTGGCATATCTTGATATGAAGCTCAATATGCAAACAAAATAAACATTTAGTGTTTTATTAATACAAGGTGAGCAAATGAACTGCAACTTTAACACTGCCTTAACGCAAAGCTATCACAGCCAATCGCAAATAATCCGTATCCTGACCGAAAGCTGGGTAAGCGAATATATGTATTGTCCCCACTGCGGAAATGCTTCGCTTAATCACTTCCCCAACAATAAAGCTGTCGCTGATTTCTACTGTCCTAACTGCAATAATGAATACGAGCTTAAAAGCAAAGCGGGAAGCATCGGTCACAAAATTTCCGATGGAGCTTATCATACATTTATTGACAGAATAACCAGCAACAACAATCCTGATTTTTTTATTTTGAATTACAGCAAGCAGCTTTTAACTGTAAACAATCTTTGGCTTATTCCTAAGCATTTCTTTGTGCCTGATATTATCGAGCAACGAAAGCCATTGTCCGATAATGCTCAGCGAAAGGGTTGGATTGGTTGTAATATTCTCATCGATAAAATTCCCAGTCAGGCCAAAATCGATATCATTCATAACAGTATGCCTGTACCCCAAGAGCTGGTTCAGGCGCAAGTACAACAGGCATCCTTATTATATATGGACAACCTAAGCTCCAGAGGCTGGCTTTTAGACATATTAAATTGTGTGAACAGCATCAAAACAGAAATGTTTTCGTTATCTGACATGTATCAATTTGAAGCATTACTAACAATCAAGCACCCCAATAATCACAATATCAAAGCTAAAATCCGTCAACAATTACAACTTCTCAGAGATAAATGCTTTATTGATTTTCTGGATAGAGGTATCTATAAGAAAATAGTAAAATAGTTTTTAGTTATTTTCTTGTCAGCTCTCTCTACACCACTTGAACCACTTGCACCACTACTTTTGGTGCAAAAATAAAAACTGCTCCACACCCCCTAATATATATCCCTGCAAGCAAAGTCTTCGTAAGGGTTCTAAAGCTTTATTTTATGCTATTTATAGCTAAAATAAGGCTTTTTCATTTATATTATATTAATGTTTTCGAGCCTACGGTTTTTTAGCAAAAACGCCGAAAAAGTGGTTCAACTGGTGCAACCGGTGCAAAACGCACCGTTAAATCAGCACAAAAAAGCTGCCTGCAAAAGGACCTCGTCCCTCCGCAGGCAGCTGTTGAGATATTGATGTATAAAGATGCTTGTGATATTTTTTAATTCCACGAAAGCTCCAAATCCTTACGATTCTCAACGCAATCAGTTAAGTAAAGATTTATCAAAACCTGATAAGGAATGCCCTTCTGAACCGCCAACGCTTTAAAATACTCTATTGTAGACGCATCAATATTAATTGTTATTTGCTTTTTCTTTTTCGCAAAAGGATTTTTTCTGGCATTAGTAAAATCATATTCTTCTCTCATAATTACACCTACCTTCTAAAGAAATCATGATACTGCTTAACTTCTCGCTTTGTAGCTTTTCTAGCAGATATAATACGTATCACTGTATCATTTTCACGATAACAATGACAAACAACCAACAAATTAGCTAAAGTACTAAAACCTAAAATAATGAATCTTTCTTCATTCTGCGAATGGTCAGGATCATCCATAACCAAAGCTTCAACATCATCAAATACTGTTTTAGCTTCTTCAAATGTTACGTGATGCTTAATTTTATTAATAGTATTCTTATTTTCATCCCACTCAAATCTAGGTATCTCTATAATTATATTATAATTATAGATGCCATCTTTGTCAATAAAACCAGTCATTAATTACACCTCCACATAAACAAAAAAGCACCTGTCAAGCTCGACAGATGCCACTGACTCTCACAGTCAGGCATGACCTCTCCTTATCGCGGAGCTACCCATGCAACTGCTATAAGTATAACATACAAGAATCTTTACGTAAAATGAAAATTCACTTCCCGCTGCACCACATGCACCACTTGCACCACTACTTTTGGTGCAAACGCAAAAACTGCTCCACACCCCCTAATATATATCCCTGCAAGCAAAGTCTTCGTAAG
>ERZ1034723.531-NODE-531-length-20461-cov-5.949378_pt1 | contig 20461 bp, 6 predicted proteins | sample MGYA00520637_ERZ1034723 | MGnify/ENA primary metagenome ERZ1034723 (study PRJEB33766, sample SAMN09781719) | gut metagenome | biome: gut microbiome | host: Homo sapiens | place: Madagascar | study: EMG produced TPA metagenomics assembly of the PRJNA485056 data set... | reverse complement strand
ATTCACGCTGCATTTATATTGTATAAGACACTCGGTTATCCCGAACTGGGGTAGAAATAACATAAACAATCCAAAAACTCAACACAATGAAAAGAACGCTTATCACTCTGGGTGTGTTCGCAGCCGTTCTGTGTACACTCGCCTTTGCCGCAACCGGTCAAGGCCCCATCAGTCAACTAAAGCAAATGTTAGGTTCTGCCTCCCAAAAGCAGAGCAAGTCGATAACCGAATTGAAGATAGACGAGGCGAGTCTTGCCTTGGCACGCAACAGAGTGCCCGACAGCGGCAAGACAGCCCGCATGAAGAAGCTGAAGAGCAGCCAGCAGACACAGGTGGTCGACTTGTGGAAGTTCGATGACGGCACATCGCTGGCGCACAATGGCTACGTGACTGTTGATCTTGCCTCTAATGTCATGGAGATTACAGGTAGCGATCTCAGCTTCAACGTCCTGCTTACGAAGCAGAAGGACGGCGTAGACTCATGGGTAGCATCATATAAGAACATGTACAACTTCAGCGGCAGGCTGGAAGCTGACGGCGACGCAGTCGTAAAGCCTTGCATTCTCTATTTAGCAGATGATGGAAGCACGCTGTATATCCAGAATTCGACGGAAGTGACGCTTAGCGCCGAGAACAACTATACAAGCGATTTCTTTGTAGACACTTGGGTGCCCGATGAAAAGAAGATGTATCTTGCATTCAGCGTTCAGAAGAGCGACAAGAGCACCGTCATCAAGTCGCACGACAACGCGTTCTATTCTTCTCGCGAAATTCTCGTGGCAGAGAAGTGGAGCGCCGAGAAGGATCTGCCCGGTCTTGGCATCACCAAGGACATGGCAGACAACGCCTACACCATAGTATGCCCCGACACCGTTACGACGCTCGGCCTGTATCTCGCCGGCGATACGTTGTGCATGGTGGGCATGAACACCACAGCTACCTCCGTTGTAGCTCCAAGCAGCGTGTTTATCAACGACAAGGAGTACCCAGTAAAACTGTTCGGCAAACCGAAGTTCAACTCGTTCGACTGGTCGGGCTCGCAGAGCGTCACCGCGCTCAACCTCAGCAATGTGAAGGATGTGAATCTGCTGTTCGGCGGTTCTTCCGTAACCGATCTCTATCTATCCGACTATTGCTCGATTAACAGCTACGGCTATCTGGGCAATATCTATCTGCACCTGCCTTACGGCTATTTGCGCTCGCCGTATAAGGACTTCAACTTCAAGCGCATCCTCATCGGCGACGAGCAGCCCGAGTATCCCGAGTCGGCATTTGACAACGCATGGATCATGCCCGGCGAGCGTGAGGGCGACTACTTCGGCGTAATGAACAACGCGGGCTACCTCAACCTGGTTGAGATCATCACGCAGGAAGAGAGCGTAGTTCTGCCGGCTACAAGCAGTTGGTATGGCAACAAAATATACATCACACAGTTCGGCGCACAGCACACCGCCACTCCGGAGGCGCTTTACGCCAAGGCGCCCAACCTCAAGTCGGTTGTTCTCCCCGAACGCTGTCAGAAACTCTTTGTCGACTGGGAGGCTGCGCCGTTCACCGAGCTTCACATTATGGGCGCTAAGCCCGAGACGCAGTACGCCCTGCCTTCGGGCATGAGCGTGTACATCGCTTCGCAGGAAATCTACAACGACTTCAAGTACGACGACACGTGGAACTCTGCCGAGCTGAAGCCCGAAGGCTGGGAGCTGAAGGTGCTTAAGGCTACGTGCGACGACGGACTCACCACGCTCACGCTCGACTACTTCGACGGAATGCTTGCCGTTGAGGGCATCCGCTCTACTGCCACCACTGTAACCATCCCCGACAGCGTAGTGCTCGACGGAGTGAAGCACAAGGTGGAGATATTCGGCAACGCAAGACTGAACCGCTTCGACTGGTCGGAAGCGCAAAGCGTGACCACGCTCAACCTCACGAACGTGGAGCAGCTGTATTTCAACTTCGAAGGCTCTGCCATCACCGACCTTTTCTTGAGCGGAAACTTCTCAATTAAGCGAGAAGCCGACCTGAGCCAGATTTATGTGCACATGCCTTACGGTGTGAACCGCAACAACTACGGACACCTCGGCGCAAAGCGCGTGCTCATAGGCGAGGAGAAGTCGTTCTATCCAGAGCCGAGAATCCAGGACAGCTGGGTGATTGCAGGCGAACGCGAAGGCGACTACTTCAGCATTATGCAGAACGGCGACCGCTTCTGTGTCGTTGAGATATTCACTGAGCAGGACAGCATACAGCTGCCCGAATCGACACCGTACGAGAACGGTAGCGTAATGCAGATCACTTCTGCCGGCAACAGCAGCTACTACGAAACCTCATACCGCATATTCGAGAAAGCGCCTAACCTGAAGTCGCTCGCCGTGCCCGCTGGCTACGACGAGATCTATCTCAACTGGAACAATTCAATGTGCCGTCTCAACGAACTGCACATGAAGGGCAACATGCCTACAACCAACTGGAATGTTCAGGCGTCTTACATTGTATATATCGGAGCCAAGGAGGCATACGACCAATATAGCGCCAATTCCAATTGGAATAGAGCCGAACTCATGCCCGAGGGCTGGGACTTCGACTGGCTCGCCGTGAACGTGCAGCGCAAGGGCGAGTTCGCACAGACCTACATCGAGATGACCGACGCCGACTGGAGCAAGGGTGTCAACGTGAAGGTGATCGGTGCGCTCAACGATGCCGACCTCTCAAACTTGAATAAACTCACGCAGCTGCGCCGTCTCGACCTCGCCGACGCTACGTTCCAGGCTCTGCCTCAGTCGTTCCTCTCAAGACAGCAGACCATCAGGGAGATTACGCTGCCCGAAAGCTGCAAGGCGATACCGCGCTCGGCTTTCAACGAATGTCAGCGCCTCGCTAAGGTGAACGCCGCAGGCATTGAGCGCATCGACAACTCGGCGTTCTACGACTGCTACAAGCTCGCCGACCTTGACATCTCTAAGGTAACATACATCGGTTCGGAGGCGTTCTACAACTGTCAGAATTTCGCACCTGCGGCGTTGTCAGACGCGCTGCAGACTCTCGGCTCAAGCGCTTTCAAGGGTACAGCAATAACCGAGATCACCGTTCCGCAGACCATTACTGCTCTCGAAAACAATGTGTTCAACAGCTGCAAGCAGTTGCAGAAGGTGACGCTCCCGCTGACGCTCCGCACCATCGGCAGCAGTACGTTCCAGAACTGCTCGGCGCTTAGCGAGATAGTAGTACCCGAGGCGGTTACGACTATCGGCGAAAACGCATTCAGCGGATGTCAGGCTCTCAGCAGCATCACCCTGCCCGAGACACTTACCAAGATTGGCTCGTACGCATTCTCAGGCTGTAGCGCCCTCACCGAGCTCACCATACCGTCGAGCGTTGAGGAGATCGCCTACGGCATACTGCAGAACTGCAGCGGTCTGCTCACCGTGAAGTGCAAGGCCATCGTGCCTCCGCTTGCAACCGGCAGCTTCACCGACGGCATGGACCTCAACCACTGTACGCTCTACATAGCTCCGTTCACCATCGACGCCTACCGCGACGCACAGTACTGGAACGAGTTCTACATCATGAAGCCGCTCAACGAGCCGGTGAAGAACATCTACGTCAAGCGACCGATGACGTTCGACCTCCAGTCGGGAGACAACGCCGTGCTGCAGGACAACCCGAACATGACGCTCGACTACTACATCGACAACTACTACTGGGGAAGCTCTGCAAAGAATAGCGTCGGACAGCTCACTGCTTCGGGCGACGGCACACTCTCGGCAGGCGTATTCACCATCAACAACTACTTCTACAACCGCAACAACAATAACATCAACGAGAACAACGGCATATACTACAGTAGCGACCGCCGACCGACACTCCTCAACAACGCAGAGAATATGCGCGCCGACAGTGTGCTCTGCAAAGTGACGTTCGAGAAGAACGAATGGCACTTCATCTCGTTCCAGTACGACGTGCAGATGAGCGATGTATACGCCCTGAACAACACCGACTACGTCATCCGCCAGTACAACAGCGCCAAGCGTGCGGCTGCCACCGGCGACCAGACCGAGCAGACAGGCGCCTCAAGCAATTGGGAGCCGGTGCCGGCAGACGGCGTGCTGCAGGCAGGCAAGGGCTACATCATTCAGGCTGCCAACAACACCACCAACGAGAACGGAAACTACAACGACGCAGTGGTGGTGTTCCCGTCGCGCAACACCGTTACGAAGAACCGCCTCTTCACCTCGAACGACATCATCGTGCCGCTTGAGGAGTATGCAGCCGAGTTCGCTCACAACCGCTCGTGGAACCTCGTGGGCAACCCGTATCCATGCTATTTCAGCATGAACCAGCTGAAGGACGAGTTCTACTCGCCTATAGTGCTCTGGACGGGCGACAACTATCAGGCTTACTCGCCTATTGACGACGACATCATCTTGCGTCCTTACGAGTCGTTCTTCGTGCAGCGACCGATAGACGTAGAGCAGATGGTGTTCGGCGCCGAGGGACGTATGCACTACAACGACGCTCTCAAGGCTACCCAGGCCGACTCTCAGAAGCCGGGTGTCAACTACGCTCCGGCACGCAGCATCGACGGCGCACAGCGCAACGTCTTCAACTTCACCATCGAGGGTTGCGGCAGCGACAACCGCACACGCATCGTGCTGAACGAGAAGGCTTCGATGGGCTACGACTGCTCGCGCGACGCAGCCAAGTTCTTCGCCTCTAAGCCGTCGGGCGCCGAGATATACGTAGACGCCGACGTGAAGTACGACATCTGCGAACGTCCGCTCGCAGACGGCACGGCACAGCTCGCCATCCGCACAGCCAAGGCAGGCGAATATACCATTACGCTCTCTGGCCGCTACACAGCCGACTGGACCGTGATGCTCACCGACCGCGAGACCGGCGCAACCGTGAACCTCTGCGAAGGCGCTTACACCTTCGAGGCAGCAGCCGGCACTACGGCAGGCCGCTTCCAGATAAACTTCAAGTCGCCTCTGACCGCTATCGACGCTATCGCAGCTGAGATAGGTGCCGACGCCGAAGTGACAGTAGTGAACACAGCCGGCATGACCGTCTTCAGCGGCAGCTACGCCGAGTTCAAGACAAAGGCACAGGCAGGCATCTACGTCGTAGTATGCGGCGAGAAGACATACAAGACAGTGTTAAAGTAAAAACCCCAGTCTTATGAAACACCTATTTATTAACATACAACGAACGGCCATGCTGCTCGCCCTGCTCATAGCGGGGTGGGTAGCCGGCTGCCCGCTGTCGGCACAAACCGTCGTCGAGCTGGTACCCGACCAGACTCTCGGCAACGGCACCGACGTAGCGAGCCTGGACGACGAGGCCACAGGCATCTCGTTCGTGTTCGACAAGAATACCAACTCGATACCTCCGAAGTATTACAATGGTGCAATCAGAGTGTACACCGGCAACACCGTCACCATGTCTGTTCCGGCAGAGTGCAACGTGTCGAAGGTGGAGTTTCTGACAGAGACATACAAGAACGACGCCACCACGCTCTCTGCCAACGTAGGCAGCGTGAGCTATGACGCCACAGCCAAGCTGTACACATGGGAGAGCAGCACGGCTGCAACCGAGGTGCTGTTCAGCATCAACAAGGGACAGTTCCGCGTGAAGAACATCAAGGTGTATCTCAACTCGACAGGCGAGGTGAAGCCGAAGCCGAAGGCGCCGGTCATCTCGCACGAGAGCTGCGAGTTCTACCGCACGTTCCAAGCGGTTATCACCGACCTCAACGAGCCTGCAACAACCATACGCTACACGCTTGACGGCACCGACCCGACGGCAGACAACGGCATGGTATATACCGCTCCGGTGGAGATTGCAGCAGGCGCGGACGCCACGCTAAAGGCGGTGTGCGTCAATGCGAACGGCGTGAGCACCATAGCATCCGCCACATACACCTACAAGGCAAAGAGTAAGCTCTCGTTCAGAACCAACAACAAGGGCGGTCTCAGCGCTCTCAACTATAACACATACAGCGCAGAATACGGCTCGTTCAGAGGCGATGGCGAAGCATACATCACCGACGGCTCGAACGTATATCTGAACGTAAACCTGAACAGCGGCTACCGTCTTCGCAGCCTTACGCTCGACGGCAAGCAGCTTGAAAAGCAGTACAGCGAATACCATTTCGTAATGCCTTCAGTTACCGACGTCACGGTCATGGCAGACATCGTGTACGACCCCGAATCGCCTTCCGATCCGCAGCCGCCGACGCCTCCTGTGAAGATGTATAAGGTCACTGTGGTATGCAACCCTATCGGTGCTGCTTCGCTTTCGGGCGCAGGCACCTACAAGGAGGGCGATTGGGTGAGCATCTCTGCAAACACCTACTCGGGCTACGTGTTCAAAGGCTGGACACGCGACGGCGAGACCGTCAGCACCAACAGCTACTACAACTTCGAAATGCCGGCTTCTGACGTGGTGTTCACAGCCAACTACGTCTACAACCCTACCAACCCCAAAGACCCCGAGCAGCCTAAGCTGAAGCGACCTCTGACAGCTATTGCGTCGCCGGCAGGAGCTGCAAGGCTCTCGCTCTCGGCTTCTGAGGTGGTGTCAGGAGAGACATTTACCGTCAGAGCTTATCCCGCAACAGGCTACCGCTTCAAGGGATGGGTGCTGAACGGTGTGGCGCAGGAGGAGAAGTCTACTTACTTCAGTGCTACTATGACTGACGCCGGTGCGCAGGTAGTGGCGATACTCGTCTACGACCCCGAGTCGCCAGGCAATCCGGGTGCCAACTACTACAACGCCGCTACCGGACTCGCTATCATCGACGACTTCACACCAGGCGAACTCTTCAATGCGCTCAGCGCCACTGTGGGCAGCGACAACTATCAGAACGTGAACCGACTGATTGTGAAGGGACGCATGGCAAATGATGACTTCTACAGTTTGAGCGGCCTCAAGAATGCTTCGGCTATCGACCTCTCGCGTACGGGAGGCGCTACGGAGGTGCCCTACCAGGCTTTCTATAATATGTCGGTTGCTTCGGTTGCACTCCCTGCTTCCATTTCAGAATTGGGCTACGAAGTGTTCGGCAACTGCCAGAACCTCATCGCGCTCACCGTCTACGCAATGGAGCCGCCGAGCTGCTATAGCGAGACGTTCCTCAACTTTACGAACAAAGCCAACTGCATCGTCTATGTTCCCGAAGAAGCCGTAGAACTGTATGCTGCCGCCGAAGGCTGGAAGGACTTCACCATTCAGCCTATCACCAACGACGCACACATGCTGCAGGTGAACCTGCCGGCTGAAGGCAAGGACGGACGCTACAAGAACAACACCATCGAACTGGTGAACATCAATTCGGGCGTGCGACAGAAGTATGTCATCACCGACCGACAGATATACACGTTCAGCGGACTGCGCAAGGACGAGCAGTATAATATATATATGTACTCGCGTGCAGGACTTGAGATCGGACGTATCGAGAACGTAACCATACCGGATGACGACATGGAAGTGGCGTTCGGCACATTGAAGCCTCTGCACAACGTTGCGGCAAAGGTGGTTTCGCCCGAAGGCGAGAACCTCACGTCGATGGCTACCGTAGAATGGCTCAAGCCGCTCGAAGACGGCACGACGGTATATCTGCGCAAGGCTGTATCGTTGGGCGAGATACCTGAAGGTCAGCAGCTCGTATGCCGCGTTACGCTCAGCGACAAGCTCGGCACAGCGTACAAGGCTCCTGCCGACACCGCAATCAGCGTGAGCGGTGCCAACAATATCTGCGTTGTAAAACTGCAGCCGCTGCGCACCATCACCCTTACCGGTACCGTTGTTGGCGATGACGACATATATATAGCAGACGCTTCGGTGTCGGCAACGCAGACGCTCAACGGCAAGTTCCAGAAGACGTTCACCACAAAGACCGACCGTCGCGGACAATGGACCTTATCTGTTCTGGCTGCGCCCGAGACACACCTCGTCGTAGCAGCTACGGAGTGCGTGAACAAGCTCGACACGCTCGGCGCATTTGCCGACGACGAGACACAGCGCGACATGGGCAAGGCGGTGATGAAGTCGATGGTGGGCGCACGCATCGCCTACGGATTCACGTATAAGGCAGCCGGATCGGAAGAAACGCAGAACTTCTACGCCGACCATCGCAATGTGACTGTCAGCGTGTTCAACGTGACGCAGAACCGCGAGCAGAAAGACCTCTCGGTGCAGTATCCTACGCTCACCGTGCTCGACGAAACCATGAACATCGGCGACCAACTGCGTCTTACCGCAGTGTCTAAGACCGGCGCATTCAGTCCGATAGAACGCATGGTGACGGTGGACGATAACCGCCGCGCACAGGCTACGTTCGACATCGTTGGCAAGGGCTGCATAGAAGCATCGTTCGAGATGACCGACAACCGCGCCGTGACAGCAATGCTCTATACTGACAATGGCGAATTGCTGAAGAAGACCGCATACGCTGAGGCTAAGGCTTCGTTCGCTGATGTGGACGACGGCGAGTACACACTCGTCACGATGGGTCAGTCGGAACTGATGAACTCCATCCTGCGTCTGTCTGCATTCGATGAGATAGGACTCAGCGAAGGCAAGGACTACGTGAAGAACGTGGTAAAGGTGGAGACAGGAAAGATTGCGACCGTGCACAACGCTACCGTTCCGGCATTCGACGAGAGTCTGTTCAGCTATACAACGGCTTCAACCTCGTTCTCTTCCAACAAGAGCAGCATCACCAACGGCAAGTATCTCACGCTAAGTTCGGTGGTCGACTTCAAGGGCGTATACAAGAGCGACATAAGCAATGTGAAGCTCGTTGTAGACCTTCCTGACGCATGCGACTTCGTGGAGAAGTCGGTCATTCAGGGTCCGAAGCTCATGCCGTACACACTCAGCGGCAAGCGACTCACCGTACAGCTCGGCGACAACTACCAGGCACAGACGCGCTTCTGCGTGATACCAACCGCCAGCAGCACGTTCAACGCCACCGCATCGGTAGTGTTCGACTACAAGGGCGCCACGCTCACGCAGCCCATCGGCTCTGCAACTGTGGAGGTGAAGACACTCGACATCATTGTGCCCGAGATAATAACATCGGCTACAATCAATGTGGCTGGTTCGGCACCAGCACGTTCTAAGGTAGACGTATACTCGGACAACGAACTCGTAGGTCACACCACGGCAAAGGCGAACGGCAGTTGGAGTGCAGAGTGTACGTTGCTCAATGTGTTTAATCTGAACGAGTATCCAATCTCGGCGAAGATTACGACCGAGTCGGGCAGTATGCTTCTCACCGAGACCAAGAACGTGACATACATCAGCAACTATCCGAAGATAAAGACGGTGACCATGAACACGAACCCGACAATCGTGTTCGACTTCGAGAAGGGCACCACCTCACACTCGTGGTACTACACGCCCGACAACGTGCTGTTCACGCTCGACTTTACCAATAACAGCGCCGATGTGCTGCAGGAGGTGTATCTGAACATCTTCGGCGAGGACGGTTCGGTGCGCACTATCGACTGCAGTTACGACACCCGCAAGTCGATATGGTTTGCCAACGTGAAGTTCGATACCTACAACGGCATCGTTAACCTCAGCGTCAACTACATTGCGAAGGGCGACTACAGCTACGACTCGGCTCAGGCTAAGCTCATCGCAAAGAAGTTTGAAGACCAGATGGCGAATGAGAAGGACAAGGCAGACGAGTTCAAGCAACTCGTTGACGACGCCTTCGTATATATCAAGCGCGACGACGTGACACGTGAGGAGAAGATAGCGTATATCACACGTGTCAAGAAACGTGTATACAAATACTACACCGGCAATGACGACGTTCCTGCCTACGGAAGTAGCGGAAACGTGAATCTCGGCATACTTGAAGACGCCGACTATAACGGAGGTAGTGCGATACTGTTCGGCGAACGCGAGGAGGACAAGAATCCGGATGCAGACCGATACATGCAGGATGCTCCGAATCCTTATGATACGAACGTGTCTTTGCCTGGAACCGACATCTCGGCTTCCGTCTCTTCTGACAAGGGATCGGCAGAATATGTATCGCCTGGCGATTACAACTTCGAGTCAATAGCCGAAGGCTTCAACGGCAACACCGACTTCACCGTCCGCAACTCTAACGGCGATGTGTGGAGTAGCCGAAACAACGACATTCCTGCCAGCTTCGACGCTGACTCGGATGAGGCTGTTGCTGCCTTCTACAATGCTGTTGCCAAAGAGCAAAGAGAGCTTTATGCAGAGTGGGCAGGCAAGGTTGGAGATATCCTAAGTGCAGCCGATTTGTCTATAGCACTGGGCGAGTCGATGCAGACAAGATATTTCAGCGACAATTTCGACCAGCTCGTAGCTCTTGCAGGCAATAAGAATCCGAATGTAAAGGCTGAGATAGAAAGCCTGGAAGCAAGTGTCGGCAAGAATCTTAAGAATCTCAAGAACCTTAAGATTGCTGGCAACGCATTAGGTGGAGTAGGCGCTTTTGTCGGCGGCTGGACTGTCGGAACTGATATCCTTGTCGGCTACGACCGTATGAAGGAATGGACCCGCATCATCGAGTCGGTAAAGGAGTCTTGTGCTGGCAATGATGTCGAGTCGATCATAGCATTGGCTAAAAAGTACAGAACATGGATCGTCGTAAGAGATGCTTCGAAGGGCGTTGGCGACTTGGGTAATACGGCTCTTGGCATTGCCGGAGTGGCATCCGCTCCTGAGACATTAGGCGCTTCGCTCGTCCTTAATCTTGTTTCGTACGGCATCGACAAGGGCTTGAGTCATTGGGAGAGCTGCTATGCTCGAACCAACATTGAGCACCTCACCGAGGTGAAGAGCCTTATAAGGCGCACATCCGACTGTCCTGACGACATGTTCAACGACGAGTATACTCCCAACCGTCCGCCGTTCGACCCGCTCACCATCAACCACGACCCTGCAGGCTACGTCTACGAGGCTGTGCCAGAGAATCGTGTGGAGGGCGTGCAAGCCACCATCTACTATAAGGAAGAAGTGGAGGACCTTTGGGGCGACAAGCACGAGGAAATCGTGATGTGGAACGCAGAGGAATATGCTCAGAAGAACCCGCTCTTCACCGACGAGGACGGTATGTATCGTTGGGATGTGCCGCAGGGACTCTGGCAGGTGAAGTTCGAGAAGGACGGATACCTCACCGCATACAGCGAATGGCTGCCTGTGCCGCCGCCGCAGTTGGAGGTGAACGTCGGAATCACTCAGAACAAGCAGCCTGAGGTCGTAGAGGCTCGTGCATACGAAGAGGGTGTAGAGGTGCAGTTCGACAAATATATGGACCCGACAACCCTTACTGATGCCAATATCAGCGTGACGGCTGGCGGAAAGAAGCTCGCGGGCGAGATACAACTCGTAGACGCGGCGCTTGCCGACGAATACGCTTCGCCCGACGATGCTGAGGCTGTGCGCTACGCTTCGCGCGTCAGATTCGTGCCCGAGCAGGCTCTCGCCACCACAACCGGCGAGATTCGCCTCATGGTAAGCCGCAACGTCAGGTCGTATGCCGGCATCCCGATGACCGAGACCTACAGTCAGACGCTCGACGTAGAGAAGGAGGTGCAGCAGATCACTGCCGAGAACGCCAAGGTGCTCTACGGAGCTGAGAAGGAACTCACCGTCTACGCTCTGCCGAGTGAGGCTGCTGCCGGACGCATCGTTCACATCGCCAACTCGTCGGATATGGTTGCGTCGCTCGACGCCACCGACCTCACTCTCGACGCAGAGGGCAAGGCGGTAGTGAAGATAAAGGGCGACCTCCCGGGACGCACCCAGCTCTCTTTCTCTATTGACGACGTTACGGCGAAGGGACAGTGTACGGTCGACGTGATGACCGAGATTGTCACCGCCGAGGCTCCTACCGCTTCGCGCGCCAGCGGCACTGCCGTATATCGCGGCACTAAGCTCGAACTGGCTACCGACTCGAAGGATGCTACCATCTACTTCACGACGGACGGCACATGTCCGTGCGACGAGAACGGCACCCGACGCAAGTACAGCGTGCCTATCGTCATCAATGACGACACCCACATCAAGGCCATGACAATGGTGGGCAGCGACGATGTGTCGGAGGTGAAGGAGTTCAGCTACACGCTGAAGAAGTCGGATATGGACATCGCTATGGCTGAGGGCTGGACGTGGATGTCGCACAGCTTCGCCGACGGTCTTACTGCCGCGCAGCTGGCTGACGACGCTGCCGTACAGCGTGTGCAGAGTCAGACGCAGGAGCTTGTACGCGACCCGCAGCTCGGACTCATCGGCACGCTCTCCGCTCTCGAAGCGTCTGAGAGTTACAAGGTGGAGACATCGGCTGCCGTTGCTTTGCCACGCATCAGTGGCGTGGCATGGAACCCGGCTACACCTATCGCTCTGAGCGACGGCTGGAACTGGCTTGGCTATCCTGTCGAGCAGACCATGACTCTCGATGAGGCTTTCGCCACTACTACGGTGGAGAAACTCGACGCTATCGTCGGTCAGGACGGCTTCGCACAGTACGACGGCGAACGCTGGGTGGGCACGCTCACCACGCTCGTGCCGGGCAAGGGCTATATGTACCAGAGCCAGACCGAGAAGCAGGTGGCTTACAATACCACCATCGTCTCGAAGGCTCACGCACAGCACACGCAGGGCATCGCCGACCGTCTGCCGCTTGCTTTCGACAAGCATAAGTATCCGTCTGTGATGGCTGTTGTGGCTGCCGTCTGCGACGCTGACGGCATGGCTGCCGACAATGCCGACTATCTGTTGGCTGCGTTCTGTGGCAGCGAGTGTCGCGGCGTCGGTCAGATAGCTGGCGGACTGCTGATGATGAACGTCTACGGCAACGTGGGCGACCGCATCATTCTCCATGTCACCGACTGCGACGGCGCTGACGTGCTTGCTACCGCGACGCTCGACTTCTCTGAGAGTCTCGTGGGCAGTATCGACGCTCCGTATGCTATCAACGTTGGCAAGACAACTACTGTCGGTGCTACGGCATACGACGGCGACGTGCGTCTCAGCGTGGTTGGCAAGCGTCTTGTCATCAGTGGCGTGGCTGCCGACGACGTTAGCAGTGTCGAACTCTTCGACATCAACGGTCAGAAGGTGATGCACGAGACACATATCAGCGAAAGTGGCATCGACATTTCTTCTCTGTCGGGTGGCGTCTACGTTGCTGTTGTATGCAGCGACGCACACTACACCTATCATAAGATTGCCGTACGCTAAACCATAAAAACGATACACAATGAAAAGTTCGATTATCAGACATACAATGGCGATAGTCGCGCTCCTCATGGCGCTCTTCCATAGTGTCGCGGCTTCTGCCGCCGACACATGGAGCGTCAATCCGAGCGCCTACCGCTACGACATGAGTCTTTATCTCGATGTGGTGTTCGGCACCGGAGAGAAGTTGGATTACACGCAGTACGACGTGGCTACGTTCGTCGGCGACGAATGCCGTGGCGTGGCTGAGGTGCTGCCTCTGCCCACCGGTGGCAACTGTCTCTATCTCCGTGCACGCAGCAACAGCGAGCGTGGCGAGTCGATGGTGTTCCGCTATCGCGACAAGGCTACTGGCGAGGTGAAGGATGTAGAGAATGTCAGTTTTGCATTCTCGTCTAACGCGCGTCTGGGCTATCCGTCTTCGCCCTACGAGGTGAAGATCATCATCTATCACGACGTTACGCTGTCGGCTGGCGAGGGCGGAACGGTCAGCGAGTCGGGCGGACGCTTGGCTGAGGGCACCACGCTTTCTGTCACCGCTACTCCTGCCGAGGGTCATCACTTCGTGCAGTGGTCGGATGGCGTTACTGACAACCCACGTTCTGTTGTCGTCGGCAAGGAGGATGTGACGCTTGCTGCCGAGTTCGCTCTCACGTCCTATCATCTCACCTACACTCTCGACGGCGTCAGCTTCAAGGAGTCGGACGTGCTCTACGGCACAGCTCTTACTCCCGTGCCAGCTCCCGAGAAGGAGGGCTACACGTTCTCAGGTTGGCAGGGTCTGCCCGAGACGATGCCGGCACACGATGTAGAGGTGACGGGTACGTTCTCTATCAACTCTTACCAAGCTGTCTTCAAGATTGGTGAGGAGGTTATCGAGAGCAAGACCGTCGTTTACGGCGAGGAAGTTGTCGCTCCCGAAGCACCAGCCAAGGAGGGCCACACGTTTGCCGAATGGCTGGACGTTCCAGCGACAATGCCAGCACACGACATCGTTGTTCTGGGTTCATACACCGTGAACAAGTACACGCTCACGTACAAGGTTGACGGCGCAGAATACAAGTCTGTAGAGGTTGACTACGGCACAGCTATCACCGCCGAGCCAGCTCCCGATAAGGAGGGATACACGTTCTCAGGTTGGCAGGGTCTGCCCGAGACGATGCCGGCTCACGATGTAGAGGTGACGGGTTCGTTCTCTATCAACTCTTATCAGGCAGTGTTCAAGATTGGTGAGGAGATTATCGAGAGCAAGACCGTCGTTTACGGCGCAGAGGTTGTCGCTCCCGAAGCACCAGCCAAGGAGGGTCACACGTTTGCCGGATGGCAGGACGTTCCAGCGACAATGCCAGCACACGACATCGTGGTTATGGGTTCTTATACCGTGAACAAGTACACGCTCACGTACAAGGTTGACGGCGCAGAATACAAGTCTGTAGAGGTTGACTACGGCACTACTATCACCGCCGAGCCAGCTCCCGAGAAGGAGGGCTACACGTTCTCAGGCTGGCAGGGTCTGCCCGAGACGATGCCGGCAAAGAATGTAGAGGTGACGGGTACGTTTTCAATCAACTCTTACCAGGCAGTCTTCAAGATTGGTGAGGAGATTATCGAGAGCAAGACCGTCGTTTACGGCGAAGAGGTTGTCGCTCCCGAAGCACCAGCTAAGGAGGGACACACGTTTGCCGGATGGCAGGACGTTCCAGCGACAATGCCAGCACACGACATCGTGGTTATGGGTTCTTACACCGTGAACAAGTACACGCTGACGTACAAGGTTGACGGCGCAGAATACAAGTCTGTTGAGGTTGACTACGGCACTACTGTCACTGCCGAGCCAGCTCCCGAGAAGGAGGGCTACACGTTCTCCGGCTGGCAGGGTCTGCCCGAGACGATGCCGGCAAAGAATATAGAGGTGACGGGTACGTTTTCTATCAACTCTTACCAGGCAGTCTTCAAGATTGGTGAGGAGGTTATCGAGAGCAAGACCGTCGTTTACGGCGAAGAGGTTGTCGCTCCCGAAGCACCAGCTAAGGAGGGACACACGTTTGCCGGATGGCAGGACGTTCCAGCGACAATGCCAGCACACGACATCGTGGTTATGGGTTCTTACACCGTGAACAAGTACACGCTGACGTACAAGGTTGACGGCGCAGAATACAAGTCTGTTGAGGTTGACTACGGCACTACTATCGTAGCCGAGCCAGTTCCCGAGAAGGAAGGCTACACGTTCTCCGGCTGGGATGGTCTGCCCGAGACGATGCCGGCAAAGGATGTAGAGGTGACGGGTACGTTCTCTATCAACTCTTACCGCCTGACTGTATACCTTGACGGTGAACTCTACTTAGAACAGACGCTGGAGTACGGTGCGCCGATAAGCGTTCCCGACCCGGAGGTTGCGGCAGACAGAGAATTCAACGGCTGGGACATTGAGATTCCGGCGACAATGCCGGCTCACGATGTTGAGGTTCACGGCACGACGACGGTAGTAAGCGGACTGGAAGCGATATTCGCCGATAGCGACACGCGCGTCACAATCTGCTCGATGAACGGCGTAGTGCTGTTCCGCAACACGACGGTGAAGGAGGCGGCACCGAAGCTGAAGCCGGGTCTGTACATCGTTAACGGTCGAAAGATGGTGGTGAAATAGGCTGCCGCTATTCGCAGACACACATAAGTCAAAAACAGAAAGGGCTGGATTCCATGCAAGGAGTCCAGCCCTTTTGCGTTTATGTGTCGGTAGAAGCCGCCAGTTACAGCTGTCTGCCGAACATTAACAGATTGATGCCAAAGATAACGGTTGTTACTAAGGCATGGTAACATCATTACAGATACGCGGTAACAATGTTCCCTGTGCGTGGTAATGATGTTCCCTGTGCGTGGTAATGATGTCTCCTGTGCAATAACTTGTAGTAAGCGCTTGCGAATGTAAGCAATAAATTATATCTTTGCACACAGTAATAAGAACAACGATATGGTAAAAAGACAAAGGAAGGGGTTCTGGGCGCGACTGTTGTCGCTCGTCGTGGTAGTGCTGATACTGGCTGCGGCGGCGATACTGCGCGATGGCAGGATATTAGGACACGACTTGCGAGAGGCGCATGAGGCGAAGGCGCTGAAGAACGACACGCTGGAGGTGACGCCCGACGGAGCGTTCGTGGTGAACACAAAGCCGCTGGCAAAGGACGTGCAGGGATACGGCGGACCGGTGCCGCTGAAGATACATATAAAGGACGGCAGGGTGGCGGCTGTTGAGGCTGAACCCAATGCCGAGTCGCCCGACTTCTTCAACCGCGCGAAGGAGCTGCTCAACCACTGGCAGAACAAGTCGGTGGACGAGGCGTTGGCGGAGGAGGTGGACGCCGTGTCGGGCGCTACATTCTCGTCGAAAGCGATAATAGCCAACATGCAGCGCGGACTGGCTTATGCCAAGCAGCGTGGTCAGTGGGGTGAGGATGGCTCGGTTGGTGCACTTGGGACAAGTGCACCCCCTATAGTGGGCGGCTCGGTTGGTGCACTTGAGACAAGTGCACCCCCTATAGTTGCGCTGATTGTCGTGCTGCTCGGAGCCGTCGTTCCGCTCTTCTACAACAACCGTCGACTGCATCTTGTGCAGCTTGCGGTGAACGTCGTGGTGCTCGGTCTGTGGACCGGCACGTTCGTCTCCTACACGCTCTTCCTGCGAATCTTCGCCGGCGGCGTGAGTCTTTCGGCGATTGGCGCACTTGCCGCTCCGCTGCTTATGCTGATAGTGGCGCTGATATACCCGTTGGCGGGTCGGTCGGGTCACTACTGCGCCAATATCTGTCCGTTCGGATCGGCGCAGGAACTCGCCGGAAAGCTCAGTCGACGCAAGCTGCGCATCACGCCGCGCGTACTGAAACTGCTCTCCGTGCTGCGCAATCTGCTCTGGGGCGTGCTCATGGCGCTGCTGCTCACCGGCACATGCACCGCATGGATCGACTACGAGCTGTTCACGGCGTTCCTCTATTCGTCGGCGTCGGTGTGGGTGATAGTGCTTGCGGCGCTGTTCCTCGTGCTGTCGGTGTGGGTGCCGCGCCCGTACTGCCGCTTCGTGTGCCCAACGGGAGCGCTTGTCAAGAGTGTTGAATGAGGAATGTTGAATGTTGAATTGTCGGCTGCGCCGATGTTGAATTATTCAATGTTGAATGAGGAATGGTCTCCCGTAGCGGAGGTCTCCGGCCTCCGCAGCACCAAGTGTAATAATTAAGAAAACAGTTATTGTAAGCATAGTTGCTTGCTGCGGAGGCCAGAGACCTCCGCTACTCGCCAATGAAGAATTATACAATTAAGAATTATGAATTTACAGAATAAGTCAATCGTTTTAAACGTAGTGCTCGCCATTGCCGTCGTGGTGCTTGGCGTGCGCTTGGTGTCGGGCGCAGAAGACGCCGGCGAGTCGCAAACGCAAGAGCAGGCTGTGCTCGACAATATCGCTACGCGTACCAGCATACGCGACTACGAGGCGCGCCCCGTTGAGAAGGAAAAAGTGGAGAAGATGCTGCGTGCGGCGATGGCTGCACCTACGGCGATGAACAAGCAGCCGTGGCACTTCGTGGTTGTAGAACAGCGCAGCGTGCTCGATAGTCTGGCGGGTGCCAATCCTTATGCGAAGATGCTGCTCAAGGCTCCGCTCGCCATTGTGGTCTGCGGCGATATGGATAAGGTGATAGAAGGCGGCGGACGCGACTTCTGGATTCAGGATGCGTCGGCTGCAACAGAGAATCTCTTGCTTGCGGCTCACGCTATGGGTCTCGGCGCCGTATGGACGGGCGCCTATCCTTCCGAGGAACGCAGCAAGGCGATAAGCGCAACGCTCTCGCTTCCCGACAATCTCGTTCCGCTTAACATGATCGTTATCGGCTATCCGGCGGAACATCCGCAGCCGAAGGATAAATTCAAGGAGGAGAACATAACTTTTAAAAGTAAAAAAGTAAAAAGGTAAAAAGGTAAAAAAGTAAAAAGAAAAACCAAGCTACAATGAAGAAAATTCTATTCTCTCTCGGCATGTTGCTGCTCACCGTTGCAGCCTACGCCGACGGCACAATCCTGTTCAGTACGGCGAAGGGCAGCATCGACGTCCCGCCTTATCGCATACCAGGCATCACTTGCGGCCACGGCGGACGACTCGTTGCGAGTGCGGCACGCCTCGTCTGCGGCACCGACCCCGGCTTCGGACGCGTCGACTGCGTGGTGAAACTGAGCTACGACAACGGCAGAACATGGAGCGAGCATGAGATTGACGTGGCTTGTGGCGACACTTCGCTCATCAACGCTCATAAGACTCCGATGGAAGCTGCCTACGGCGACCCGGCTGTCGTGATGGATCGCGAGCGCAACGAGGTGCTCATCATGGCTGTTGCGGGCTGTACGGTGTACGGCAAGCCCAGCACAAACAGACAGAACCCGAACCTCATTGCCGCAATACGTAGCACCGACGGTGGACGCACATGGCAGAAGCCGGTTGACCAGACCGAGGATATATACGGTTTGTTCGACAACGGCAATGTCGTGGACGCCGCTTTCGTCGGCAGTGGCAAGCTGTTCCAGAGTAGAGTGGTGAAGGTGGGCGACTACTATCGCATCTATGCCGCACTCACGGCGCGCCCCAACGGCAACCGCGTGATATATTCCGACGACTTCGGACGCTCATGGCACGCTCTCGGCGGCGCTGCTGCTCTGCCCGTGCCCGGCGGCGACGAACCGAAGTGCGAGGAACTGCCCGACGGTCGTGTGATAATAACCAGCAGAGCGTCGGGCTGCCGACTGCTAAACATCTACACCTACAGCAACACGAAGACCGGCGAAGGCTGCTGGGACAAGCCAGAGAAGGCTACGATGGACGGACTCGCGCTCGCGCCGAGCACCAACCCCACAAACGGCGAGATGCTCATCGTTCCAGCCATGCGCAACAGCGACGGCAAGCCGATGTACGTAGCGCTGCAGTCGGTGCCTACGGGCACGGGTCGCAACAACGTGAGCATATTCTATAAAGAACTTGCCTCACCCGACGACATGCGCAATGCGAAGGCCTTTGCCTCGGGCTGGGACGGATGCTATCAGGTGAGCTCTACGGTGTCGATGTACAGCAGTATGGATCTGCAGGCAGACGACCGCATCGCGTTCTTCTACGAGGAGACGCTCACGAAATGGGGCACAAAGCCCAACCCCGTCAGCACAAGTTTCCCGCAAGGCGAGGGCGAGCACAACTATGACGGCTGCGAACTCGTGTACAAGTCGTTCGACCTGGAGACGATAACCGGCGGAAAGTATTGCGTAAACCGACGCATCAACCGCGGCAAATTCCTGAAAGCCTACTATGAGGACATCGTGGACAGCTTCGTGCTGACTGCTGCGCAGAAAAGAAAGGTGAAGGATGTGATAAAGCGCTTGCCTGCCGAGCCTACATCTGCTCAGATGGATGCGATATTGGAAGGCGAAGTGCGATAGAGCAAGAAGATGTAAAGCGGCTCTATGCGCAGAAATAGAATGTAAAACGTAGCGGAGGTCTCCGGCCTCCGCAGCATGCAACAGTGTAGGTCTTTAAGTTGATAAAGATGTCTATCTGACTTGGTGCTGCGGAGGCCGGAGACCTCCGCTACTTTTTTTGACTACGGCAAGAATGCCGTAGCCTCCTATAGCTTCTCGGGGAGTTCGAACAGGCGTGTGCCGTTGCTGCCCTTGATGAGGATGTAGCGGTCGCGAGGCTTCTCAGAAGCAATAGCTTCCTTCACCTCCGCTACGTTCTCAAACTTGCGGAACGCAGCCGGCGTCGCTGTGTGCTCAAACTCCGAGCCAACGAGCCACACCTCTTCGAGCTTCATGCGGCTGAGCTGGTCAACGATGCGCTGATGCTCGTCGTGGCTCACGCTGCCAAGCTCCTTCATGTCGCCGATGATAGCCATCTTGTGGTCGGCATTGATAGCCTCGAAGTTGTTCAGCGCTGCCGCCATGCTTGTCGGGTTGGCGTTGTAGGCGTCGACGATGAGGCGGTTGCAGGCTGTCTGCTCAAACTGTGAGCGGTTGTTGCTCGGCGCATAGCCGGTCAGCGCAGCGTCAATCTTGTCTGCCTCCACACCGAAGTAGGTGCCGACGGCGATGGCTGCAAGCATGTTCGTGATGTTGTACGCACCGATAAGGTGGCTGTCAACATGGTGCTGCGCCTTGCCCTCAGCCGCCCACGAGAAGCTGAGCATCGGCTCGCTCTTTACGT
>ERZ1034723.530-NODE-530-length-20469-cov-15.511071_pt1 | contig 20469 bp, 20 predicted proteins | sample MGYA00520637_ERZ1034723 | MGnify/ENA primary metagenome ERZ1034723 (study PRJEB33766, sample SAMN09781719) | gut metagenome | biome: gut microbiome | host: Homo sapiens | place: Madagascar | study: EMG produced TPA metagenomics assembly of the PRJNA485056 data... | reverse complement strand
TGCCTTGCTACAGCATGCTCTCCGTCTTCGTCAGAATCTAACGAACCATTGCTCTCTCAACAATCTGACTTTTATAATCTTATAAATGTCTTCTTGAACACTTTTCCCTTCCGCAGAATCTCGAAATTCTTTAAACTCTTCTTGAAACAAACCTGCTTTGTTAAATTCGATTCTTAAAACTCTATTAATTATTTCAGAAAGAACTATCTCATTTATGACTAAGTTTACATTGTTTTTCATGAGCGTTGCTAGGATAGAACCATAATCGTCGGCTTCTTTAGAGTCAGTGGTTGTTGGCCAAAAAATATATATCAAGGGATTTGCATCAAAGAAAACAGTTCTGTTTTTTAAATTAGGAATGTTTGAAGCTGTGTACCTCATTCTCATTTTGATTCCTCTAAGATTTCATTCAATGAGTTTCTAATTCTGTCAGGATCTGAATAAAAAGTTTTCGCCGTTTCAACAACTCTTTTTAATAAAACTGCGTCTGTTGAATCTATATCTATTACGGAAAGATATGTTTTTATATCCTCGTCAGAAAAGTCCTTGTATAAAATTCCAATTGCTGTATTAAGAAAAGCAGAAGTTAGCATTTTTACATTAAGAAACGAAAGCTGTATTTTCTTTTTATTGCTAATAAAATCCCTTATGATAGTTGAGACCTTTAATCCATCTTCCGCCTCAACACATATTTCATTTCCCACTATTTGATAAACTGATTTTACTATAGCTTGTTCCATATTAGTTCCTCTTTAAAAAATATCATTTATATTTATTTCAGTATCTAATTTATATAAATATTCATCATCTGTACGAAATTCCATATTCACTACAGTTCCGGGAAATGGATAGTTAAGCATTTCAAGCTGTTCGCCTTCTTCTGAAAGTTGATAAAAACCATTGTCGCTTATTACTTGAAATTTTCCTTTATTCAACTTGATAAACTCTGTAAGAATCGCTAATCCTAAGCCTCCAGGAATATCCTTTTTGGTTGTGTTGTTTGTTCCTAAAGCCCATTTTATCGCTTGTAGTGAATTCAGATTAACATTCATTGAACTATTTATTTTATTCTTAAAACCGATTCCTGTATCTACTATTGTAAATTCAATTTTTTGCTTTTTAGGATAAAACTGACCGCAAGTATATATAAATTTTGTATTGCTGTGCATTTGCGCATTAACAAAAACTTCGTAAATTGATTCTTTTATTTTTTTCTTTAATTTATCAGACATATCTGGAAACGATTCTTTTCCGAGCAGTTCATCCATCACATAAAAATTAAAAAATCTCCCTTGATTTGGTTCAAGTTTTAAATATCGGCAAGTAGTTGAATACACATCATCAGCTTTTTCATAGCCATAATTTGCAAGAAAACCGTTTTTTTTTAGTATTGTTAATACGCCTTCCTTGTTAGATGTAATTTTAATGGAATTAGTAAAATCAATTTTATCAAGCAAGCCTGCAAGAACAGCGCACATATTAGCACCAAACCAATTATTTAATGAAACAGAGATATTGCAAAAGACAAAATCCTTTATACTGTTATAAAACTTTGTGAATTGATTGTAGCTTTCTAATTTTGTGTCAATATCTGATAAAATAAATTTATCCATATTCAGACTATCGGTAATAAAAAAAACACTTTAGAGAATTTTTTTTGCTCTAAAAAACAAACTTTGTCTTATTCCAGAAAACTGCAAATATTGACACCATAAAATGTATTATAGTATCCTTTTGTCAGGCGGCGCAAAATGAGTTTTGAAGCAGTTGCTGAAAATGTTGCTACAATGACAGAGACAATCAATACAGAAATCATATTACATCTAAATGGTGGCTTCAAAAAATTATACGGGGGTAAAAAATGAAAAACTTGAAAAAATGTTTTGGTTTGGCTGGCGACCGCAAGAGCGGGCTGTCTTTTGCAACTTTTGCTATCTGCGCAATTATACTTTTTGCAGTTCCATTGCAGATTTCATGCTCTGACTCAGGAGACGACAATGGAGATTCAAATCCTAGCGAAACAAAGCCAGACCCTGTCAAGGCTGCCTTGGCAGAGGGCGTTACGTATAAAAATGTTGACAAGCTTATGATCGCTGTTCCAGGAAAGGAATTTTCTATTCTTGCAACTGAGGTTACACAGGAGCTTTACGAGTCTGTAATGGGCGAGAATCCTAGCAAATTCAACGGAGAAAAGAATCTTCCAGTGGAACAGGTGAGCTGGTATGACGCAGTTTATTTTTGCAACAAATTAAGTGCTAAGTGCGGTTTGACTCCAGTCTATGCTGTTGCTGGCGAAACTGATGTAGGAAAATGGGGCTATGCTCCGCATAAAAAAGAAAAAATAACAGGAACCGTAAGCCAAAATGAAAACGCCAGCGGCTACCGCCTGCCTACAATGAAAGAATGGCAGTATGCGGCAAAGGGCGGACAGAACTATAACTACAGCGGCAGCGGCAATCTGGATGAAGTGGGCTGGCATAGAGAAAACAGCGGAAGTAAGACACACCCTGTAGCGCAGAAAGACCCTAACGGCTACGGACTTTACGACATGAGCGGTAACGTGTTGGAATGGTGCTGGGATTCCAGCATCAGCAACAGCGACAGCGACAGACGCTACAACTGCGGCGGCAGCTGGAGCAACTTCGCCAGCTACTGCGAGGTGGGCTACGAGCACTGGAACCGCGCCGATAGCCCCAACAACTTCCTTGGCTTCCGTATTGTCTGCTCAACAGGCAAGTAATAGGCGAGCTGCAGCGGTGTAGTGCCGGTGTAGCGCAGGCGGCAAGCCGTAGCGGAACAGGCACGGAACAGCTGCAAGCGAGCAGGCGCTATTGTAAAAAAAAGACAGATTCCCGCATCGAGTGCGGGAATGACAGCCTTGTTAGCATAGGAATAACTGTTTAGTAGCTGTTTTTATAAAAACTCGACATTCGACCAAATACAGATTTTTTTAGTCTTGTAATCGGTTCAGGCGGAAATCAAGAAACAATGAACTGGTTTAATCATAACTGGTTTTATAACATGAATGATTCTATGGCTGAACGTCATTTGGTTGAGCAGCTGAATATTATAAAAAATAGGCAGGAGTTGATTTAAAAAAATGAAGGGGCCGAATAATTCCGCCCCCACAGCTAAGTGTCCGAAGACATCCTAACTCAATTCATTTATAAGATTACAAAAGAAAGTCAGAAAAATCAAGTGTTTTATTTGTACAATAAAAGCAGTTTTTCTGCGATAGCTTTATCCTGTGTTCCAAAAATCAGGTTTTGGCTTACAGGAAGCCTTTCTGTCATTTTTTGAATTTTTTGATATTCATTCACAAAACTTTTTGCTCTTTTTGATTCTTTGTTGTATTGAGGTTCTGTCTCATCTTTCAGGGCAAACGCATTATAAATAATTTAAGTAAAGTTTGCGTGAAGGAACGGCTCCTGGGGCAAAAACACTCTGATTGCTGCGACCGCGTGAGCGGGGAATTCTATAGTTACTTTGCAACAATCAGAGGATGTCCAATAAGTTCTGAATGTCATTGCTGAACAATTTCTAAATGATTGTAATATATGCATTTAGAATTTCGGGTCAAGTCTATAAAAGCCTATGAATGACAAAAAAGATACTTATTGGACATCCCCATTATTGCGCGATTTTGAACCAGAAAACCGTGTCTGGGAGCCAGTTTTATGCTGAATACATTTATAATGCGTTTGCCCTGTTCTCATCTTTTCTTTTCATTGCAAACATCAAAAAAAAATATTATAATTTTGCCTTATAAAAAAATTGCACAAGTCTGTGTGTAGATAGAGGTTACGATGAAAGCTATTGAACTTGAAAAATCCTACAATCCAAAAGATTTTGAAGATAGAATTTATGCTGAATGGGTTCAGAAAGGATGCTTTAAGCCTGCGTCCGACAAGGATTCTCCGGTGCATGAATGTTACTTGAACAAGTCTAAAAAATCTTCTGTTTCAAAGTATACGGTCGTAATTCCTCCGCCAAATGTTACAGGTGTTCTTCACATGGGGCACGGGCTGAACAATACATTGCAGGATATTGTTGTGCGCTACCACAGAATGAAAGGCGACGACACTCTTTGGATTCCTGGAACTGACCATGCAGGAATTGCCACTCAGAATGTTGTTGAAAAGCAGCTTAAAAAAGAGGGAAAGACCCGCAATGACCTTGGACGTGAAAAATTCCTTGAGCGCACTTGGAAGGTAAAGGAAGACCATCATAATACAATTGTTAAGCAGCAGCGCAAGCTTGGAAATTCCGTTGACTGGAACCGCGAGCGTTTTACAATGGACGAAGGTCTTTCTAAGGCTGTTCGCAATGTTTTTGTTACTCTTTATGAGCGCGGCCTTATCTATAAAGGACACTATCTTGTAAACTGGTGTCCTCGCTGCGGAACTGCTCTTGCTGATGATGAAGTTGAGCACACAGACACAGACGGCTTCATGTATCACATTTATTATGAATTTGAAGACGGCTCTGGAAAAATTGAAATTGCCACAACCCGCCCGGAAACTTTGCTTGGCGATACTGCGGTTGCTGTAAATCCAGAAGATGAGCGTTACAAGTCTGTCGTTGGAAAAAAACTTAAGCTTCCGCTTACCGGCCGTGTAATCAGCTTGATTGCAGATTCTTATGTTGACAAGGAATTTGGAACTGGAATGGTAAAAATCACTCCGGCGCACGATCCTAACGACTGGGAAGTTGGAAAAAGAAACAATCTTGAAGTTATAAACATTTTAAATCCAGACGGAACTTTAAACAATAACTGCCCGGAAAAATACCGCGGATTAAAATGCCCGGAAGCACGCAAGCTTATTATAGAAGATTTAAAGGAGCTTGGACTTTACAAGGGCGAGGAAAAAATCAAGCATTCAGTTGGCCATTGCTACAGATGTTCAACTGTCGTAGAGCCGTATTTGAGCGACCAGTGGTTTGTAAAAATGAAGCCGCTTGCAGATAAAGCTCTTGCCGCCTGGAAGAATGAGGAATTTGTTTTTTATCCGCGCAAATGGGAAAACACATTTACTCACTGGATGGAAAATATCCGCGACTGGTGCATAAGCCGTCAGCTTTGGTGGGGACACAGAATTCCTGTTTGGTACTGCGAGTGCGGAGAAACAATTGTCAGCCGTGAAGACCCGGTAAAATGTCCTAAGTGCGGCGCGGATGCTTCCCATTTAAAGCAGGATCCTGATGTTCTTGACACTTGGTTCTCTTCATGGCTTTGGCCGTTCAGTACTCTTGGCTGGCCTGAAAAAACTTCCGACCTTGAGCATTTTTATCCAACTACAGCTCTTGTTACAGCTTATGATATTATTTTCTTCTGGGTTAGCCGCATGATTATGGCAGGCCTTGAGTTTACAGGAAAATCTCCGTTCCATGACATTTATATTCACGGACTTGTTCGCGACAAGCAGGGCAGAAAAATGTCCAAGTCGCTTGGAAACGGAATCGACCCGCTTGAGATTATCGACCTTTACGGCGCGGATGCCCTTAAATTCACTTTGAGCTATATGTGTGCGCAGGGACAGGATGTTCTTGTAGACAAGGATTCATTCAAGATGGGAAGCCGCTTCTGCAACAAAGTATGGAACGCAAGCCGCTATATTCTTGGCAATCTTGAAGGCAGAACACTTATTCCTGTTGCTGACTCAGACCTTAACGAGCTTGACAAGTGGATTTATACTTGCCTTGACAATGCCGTAAAAAATGCAAGGGCTGCTTTTGAAAGCTACCGTTACAACGATGGAGCTTCTGCAATTTATGAATATTTCTGGAACGATTTCTGCGACTGGTATGTTGAAGCTACAAAACTTTCGTTTAAGAATGGCGATGACCACGAAAAAGACCGGGCGGTTTCTGTTCTGCTTAATGTTCTTGAAGAAAGCCTTCGTTTGCTTCATCCGTATATTCCTTTCGTTACAGAAGAAATTTATTCCAAGCTGCCTTTGGCTCAGATTGTAGAAAACCGCAAGAAAGCCGGCGGGCAGAAAATTCTTCCTTGCGAAGAATACACAGGACTTCTTGTTACAGCTCCGTATCCAGAGGAAAAATCAAGCCGCATAAACAAAGAAATCACAGAGCGTTTTGAAACTTTAAAGGAACTTATTAGAACTTTGCGCGGACTTCGTGTTGAATGCGGAATTGATCCTGCAAGCAAGCTCCATATTGCCGTAAAAATTTCCAAAGGCTCAAGCGCGGAAGTAATAAAAGAAAAGACAGACATGGTTTGCCTTTTGGCAGGAATCAGCAAGGTTGACTTTGTGGAGTCGAACCCTGAAAAATCAATCGGCGCTGTAGGAAAAGGATTCGAAGCGTTCCTTTTGGTTGACGAAAGCGTGAACAAAGAGCAGCTAAGGCAGAAGTTTACACGCGACATTGAATACGAAACGGAAAATGTCCGCAGAAGCACAAACAAGCTGAACGGAAAATTTGCCGAGCACGCTCCAGCCGAAGTTGTTCAGGAAGAAAGAAACCGCATGGAAGAAGCCCAGCGCCGCATAGAAAAGCTTAATTCGTACTTGAAGAATTTGTAGCGGAACTTTTTCAAAAGATTTGCCTTCAGGAGGATTCTTATGAAAAGAAAATACGAAATGGCGGTGGAAAAGCCACAGCAGATGGACAACGAGCACATGCTTCAGCTTAAGAACATCTATCTTGCGCCTTATATGCAGATTGCCACGGCTTTGATTGGCAAGGCAAGGTTCGCAGGGGGAAATATGTTCCGCCATCAGCTTGATACAATGAGCATTCTCATTGACTACGGCTACATCGACAATATCCTTTTGAAGGCAAGCTGTGTGCATGATACAATAGAAGACATTCCTGGATTTGATGAGAATCTTATCCGCAATGCGGATTCTGACGGTCCTGAAGTTCTTGAGCTTGTAAAGGAAGTTACAAAGAGGCCGGGGCAGCTAAAGAGCGAATATTTAAAGTCGATTATAGACAATGGTAGCCAGCGCGCAAAAATTCTAAAATGCGCCGACAGAATTTCCAACATGATAAGCCTTGGCTTTGTAACGAGCAATGAATTTATTGAACGCTATTGCGATGAAACTGAATATTTTATTCTTCCTATTGCCGTTGAAGTTGATTTCAATATGTACCAGGAGCTTATAAGTCTTGTTGTAAGCCGCCGCGAGCATCTTGAAAAGTCCGGCTATTTCGACAGGAAAGAAGAAAGGGATGAGTAGTCCTTTTGTTTGCGCTCTCCAAATTCTTATGCTACAATTTTTTAAATAGAAAACGGAGATTTTTGCGCAGTGTCCTCGTATACGATTATTGTTCCAGATTCATCCTATCTTGCCCGTATCTGCGGAACAAATGACAGCAACCTAAAACTCATGGAATCTTTTCTTGGAGTTCCTGTTTTTGCCAGAGGAAACGAGCTTTCCATTGACTGCGGAGATTCTTACATTGAGCAGCAGTTCCGTTTTGCAGTTGACCGCATTCTTGATGAGTTTTCTGTAGCAAGTCAAAATGTTACTGATTCAGAATTGATTCAGTCTGTCTTGAATAATGAAGCTGCTTTGGATTTGTCTATTTCCATTCCAGGCGGAACAAAAAAGGTTTTTCCGCGCACAAAAGGCCAGTCTTCATTGATTTTAAAGATGCGTAGTTCTGACTTGGTTTTTGCTAGCGGACCTGCTGGCTCTGGCAAGACTTTTCTTGCTGTCGTGGAAGCTTTGCGGCTTTTGCTTTCCCACAAAGTAAAGTCCATGGTTTTGACGCGTCCTGTTGTTGAAGCCGGAGAGAGTCTTGGTTTTCTTCCGGGAGATTTGCAGGACAAAATAAATCCATATATAAGGCCTCTGTTTGATTCAATAAATGCGGTTTTACCTTCAGATACTATAAAAAGACTTACAGAAAACGGTATAATAGAAATTGCGCCGCTTGCCTATATGCGTGGACGGACTTTAAGCAATAGCGTTATAATTCTTGATGAAGCCCAGAACACAACTTCTGAGCAGATGAAAATGTTTTTAACTAGAATGGGAGAGAATTCTAAAGTTTTTGTAACAGGAGATCCTTCGCAGGTTGACTTGCCCAAAAGGACTCCTTCTGGTTTTCTTCATGCCTTGAATCTTCTTAGAGGCGTGGAAGGAATTTCTGTTGCTGAGCTGACTTCGGAAGACGTTGTAAGAAACGGGTTGGTTAAAAAAATTATACAGGCTTATGAAAATGAAGAAAGATGAAAATACACAGACTTTTTTTTCTGTTTTAACAGGAGCGTTTTCAAAATATCTTAAGAAGAATTATCCGATGGTTATTTTGACCTTTGTGACTTTTCTTATTACAGTTGCACTTGTCTTTGTAAAGATTTCCACATCCTCGACAGTTTCTTCTTTTAATATAAACGACTATGAAATCGGGCAAATTTCCGATGTTACAATAAAGGCTGTAAAGTCGCTTCCTTCTGACTATGAAAATCCAGTTGAAGTTTTAGCTGGCGAAAAAGTCATAAGAAAAGGATTTCCGATTACTGAAGAAGGCTATGCAAAGCTAAAGAAAATGTCGGAGTCTGCCGTTTACGTTGACTACAGGGCTTTTGCGAATTCTGTAATTTACCATATATTGATGTGCGCATTGTTTTTCGTTTGCTGCAGTAAAATTTATTTTAAAGCCAAGATGATTGAATTCAATGAGCTTGTTACCGAATGCTGCTTTTATATTATAATTTTTAGCTCCGTGATTTTTGGCTCCAAGTCCATTTACTTTGCATCTCCTTATGCAATCTGCGCTGTTATTCCGTCTTCTGTTTGCGTGTTTCTTGTGGCGATTTTGTTCGGGCAGCTCAATGCGGTTTTCTTTTCTCTGATTATTTCGCTTTCAGTTTTAAATGCGTCTTCTTATCAGATTGTTCCGTTCTTGTTTGTGCTTTCAACTTCTTTTGCTTCCGCGCGTCTTGTAAGAAAAATCAACAGAAGAACAGACATGGTTTTGGTTTCTGTGCTTCAGTCTTTGCTGAATGTTGTTTTCCTGATGATTTTCAAGATTATTTTCAGCGATTCTTTGTATGACGGGCTTGGCGCGATAGTTGGTGTTGCCCTGAACGGATTTTTTTCCGGCATTCTTTGCCTTGGACTTCTTACGCCTTTGGAGCTTTTGCTTAACTCGGCTTCTCTTTTCCGCCTTATGGATTTGAGCGACTTGAATAATCCTACGATGAAAAAAATGCTTGTTACTGCGAGCGGAACTTATAACCATTCGCTTATGGTTGCCAGCCTTGCGGAAGCTGCGTGCAATGAGGTGGGGGCGAACCCTCTTCTTGCCAGAGTCGGCGCATATTACCACGACATTGGAAAACTTGATAACCCTGAGTATTTTGTGGAAAATCAGACTGCCGGAGAAAATATTCATACGGAAATAAATCCGTCGCTTTCTGTAAGTATAATCAGAAGCCATGTTAAGCGCGGTGTTGAAAAGGCACGTGCGTTGCGTCTTCCAAAGCAGATAATCGACATAATAAGCGAACACCATGGAAATCAGGTTATTGCGTATTTTTACAATGAAGCAAAAGCGATTGACCCGGATGCAAACCCGGAAGATTATTCTTACACTGGAAATCCGCCTACAACAAGAGAAAGCGCGATTGTCATGCTTGCCGATACTGTTGAAGCCGCCTGCCGCAGTTTGGAAAAACCTTCTGTTCCGCGCCTTGAAAAATTTATAACTACATTGATTTACGGAAAAATCGAGCATAAGCAGCTTGAAAACTGCAATCTTACATTTAGAGATATTACAAAAATTCACGATGCTTTTGTCCAGATTCTTGCAGGCTACTATCACAGCCGCACAAAGTATCCTGACCAGAAAGACCCTGATACAAACGAAGTTCATCAGATTCCGCTTCCTCCTCAGACGCAAGTTCAGCATCAGGGAAATTCAGATTCCGCAGAAAAAGATAAAAGCGTGAAGGAAGAAAAAAATTCCAAGAAGTCTTTAAAAGACAAGGCTGAAAAAATCATAAAGGAAAAAAAGTAATGGGAAACCAGATTTTTGTGGGCATGGAAGACGGAAAAACTTCTCCTGTCTGGATAGACAAAATTGAGCCTTTTGCGCAAAAAGTCATGCAGAAATGCGGGTGGGACGGCGAGGAGTTTTCTATTCTTTTTTGTTCCGATGAATATATTCAGTATTTAAATAAAACTTACCGAAATATAGATAACCCTACTGATGTCTTGAGCTTTGAAAACGGTGAAAAATATACTGACGAAGACAATGTTGTTTGGCTTCAGGCTGGCGATATTGCGATAAGCGTTGATACTTTGCCCAAAAATTCAGAGTATTTTGCAGTGAGCCAGAATGAGGAATTAAAGCGGCTTATAATCCACGGAATTCTTCATTTGAACGGATATGACCACGGAGAAGAACACGTTGAAAAAAACGTGGAGCCAAAATGCGAAATGCTTGTTTTTCAAAAAAAACTGATGAAAGACTTTGAGCAGGAAATTTTAATAGAAGAAACTGAAAAATAGGAAATTGTATGTTTGGACTTAAAAAAGAAAATTCAAAGAAAAACGAACAGAAAATCTCTGCCGCAGAAGAAGCCCAGCAGGAAATTTTAGCTGAAGAAAAAAACGATATGATTCAGGGAGTTGAAGAGCTTGCGGTAACGACTGTAAAGGAAGTAATGGTTCCTAGAATCGATGTTGATTTTATTTCAATGGAAACTCCAGAAGAAGAGCTTTTAAAGAAAGTTACAGAAAGCGGGCATTCACGCATTCCGGTTTATTCCGGTTCAATAGATAATGTTGTTGGAATTCTCTATGTAAAGGACTTGATAAAAACTCTTGCGGAAAAACTTCCAATTGACTTGGAAAAAATAATCCGCAAGCCTTATTTTGTTCCAGAAAGCAAGCACATCGACAGCCTTTTGCGTGAATTTAAAAGACGGCACGTTCATATTGCTGTTAGTATTGACGAGTACGGCGGAGTTTCTGGGATTGTCTGCATGGAAGACATTATAGAAGAAATTGTTGGTGACATTCAGGACGAATTTGATAATGAGCATGAGGACATAATTTCGCTTTCTGAAAATGCCTGGATTTGCGATGCGCGTGTTGACCTTGACACTTTAAACGAAGAAATCGGCTCGGACTTTCCTACAGAGGACTTTGATACTTTAGGCGGATTTGTGTTCGATTTATTCGGAAAAATTCCTGTAAAGTTTGAAAAAATTTCATGGAACCAGTGGGATTTTATTATTCAGGAAATGGAAGGACACAAGGTTGACACAATAAAAATAATGCGGAAAAAAGAAGACTAAATTATTTTTAAGAGTTTCCACGGAGTTAAAATGAAAAGAAATATTTTTCATAGTTTTACGCTTGCTTTTCTGATTTTGATTTTTGCATATCCTCTATGCGCCCAAAAGAAATCTGCTCTGGAGCTTTTTAATCAGGCGCAGGAACTTCAGCAGCAGAGCAGGTGGTTTGACGCAGTTGACCTTTATCAGGAAGCTCTTTTGCTGAATCCACAGTACGGAGACGCTCTTTACAATCTTGCGCTTTGCCATTATGCGCTTGGAAGCTATGATCTTTCCGTTCAGTATGCGGACGAGGCTTCTAAATATGCGCGCAACTTCAGCGATATTCAGAATTTAAAAGGCTTGTCTTTGATTTCGCTTGGAAGAGTGAACGAGGCAAAAGATGTTTTCAGTCAGATTTTAAAAAAATATCCAAACGATGTGAACGCGAGATTCGGTCTTGCCGAGCTAGATTTGCTTGACGGTCGTCTTACTGTTGCGGAAAGCCGTTATCAGGATGCTTTAAAACGCGACGCTTCGAATAGAAAAGCTCTTTTAAGTCTTGCTCTTGTAAGCGCGGAAATGGGAAAGCCAGAAGTTTCTGAAAACTATATAAGGCAGGCGCTTTCTTTTTACAGCGGAGAGCCGGAAGTTCATTACATGGCGGCTTACCTTTCTGCAAAAAACGGCGACTACAAAACTGCAGAGCAACGTGCAAGAAGCGCAGTTCTTATAAACGGAAACTTTGACAAGGCATATTCTATTTTGGCTGGAATTCTTTATGCGCAGAAACGATACAATGAAGTAATTGATATTTGTGATTTTAGAATCGGACGGAACAGAGATTCTGTTGACGCTTGGTATTTAAAGGGTCTTTCACTTCAAAAACTTGGCAAAAACGAAGATGCGATTGAAACTTACGAAACTGGACTTTCAATTGCGCCGCAAGATGAAGTTATGCGGAATGCTCTTGAGCAGCTTGCAGGAAGCTATCTTTCAATTGAAGATTCAAGGCGGAACATCTGGGCTGTTTTTCATTCGGCAAAGGCAGAAGAATATGGTCGCAACTTTGATGGAATTGCAGAACGCTACGAGTATCAAAAGGCGCTTTCAGTTTCTCCGCTTAACAATAAAATCAGGCAGTCGTTTGCCGATATGCTTGAGCGCGACGGACACTACGAGCTTTATCTTCAGCAGCTGAAATTCATAAGAGAAAATGAAACTTCCGCAGAATCAGAAATTCAGACAAACGAAAATTCACCTGCGGCAAAAAGAACGCGTGAGCAGATAAAGAATGATGATGCGATTGAAGTTTATGAAAGTCTTTTGCGGAATAACATTGCTTCCCGCTGGAATGTGGATCCGTTTTATTTGGATAAGACAAGATGGAACATAGGAATTTATTATACAAAAAAGCCAGTCCAGCTGTTCCATACTGACTTGGAGGAAATTTCCGCGCTAGCTGCAAAAGATGTTTTTAACGGAGTTCCTTCCGCTTATGTTGATGTTCAATCTGAGCCAGTTAGCGGTTACGGCGAGGCGTTCCGGCTTGCAAGAAATTCCGGGCGCGACTATTTTGTTATTTTTACTGCTTCTGAAACTGAACGTACATATTCGCTTGATGCCGTTATTTATTCGGCTAGAACAGGAACGAAGACTTCCGAAGTTCACGTTTACAGAACTGGGAACGACTGCATGGCGCGCGCTTTGCAAAGATTCCGGCAGGGTGTTTTGGATATTCTTCCAATCCGAGGAAAAGTTTTGCGAAATGTTCATGGTCAGCTTCTTGTTGATCTTGGAAAAAATGACGGAGTTTCAAAGGATTCAGAGTTCGATATTGTCCGCAAGGGATGTGTTATTACAAAAGATTCAGGACCTGGAGTTTCATATAACAAAAAAGATTTTCTTGGAACATTCAAGGTTGAAAATTCGGATGAGGAAATTTCAGAAGGTGTTTATAAGAAAAACGGATTTTATGACACGCTGAATGTTGGTGATGAGATTGTTCTTACAAAGAATCCTGAAAAAAAAGAAACTTCTGCGTTGGATAACCGGCCGGCTGCAAATGTAAGCGGAGAGCCTGCCACAGAAGAAGCAAGAAAAGCTGAACTTGAATCTTTAAAAGAATCGCTTCGTCCGGCTTCAAGAGAAAGCGATTTGATTCACTTGATAAGAACGATTATTTAGCATGAGTTTCTTCATATTGAAAAGTTGAAACAATTGCGGATTTGTTATATTATTTTTGCAACCTAAGTACAAAATTCCATGGAGGATATTTTATATGATTAAGACAGTAAAAGATGTTGATCTTAAAGGCAAACGCATCATCATGCGCGTTGATTTCAACGTTCCTATGAAGGACGGAGTTGTTCAGGACGACACACGTATCATGGCGGCTCTTCCTACAATCAAATATATTCTTGAGCAGAATCCGCGCTCGCTTGTTCTTATGAGCCACCTCGGAGATCCTAAAAAGGACGTCAAGAAGGCTCAGGAAAAGGCAGAGAAAGCCGGAAAGACTTGGACTGACGCTGACTCGGAAAAATTCATCAACGGTAAGAACCGCATGGCTCCAGTCGTAAAATATTTTTCTGAAAAGCTCGGAAAAGAAGTTGCATTCCTTCCTGACGCACTCGGACAGAAGGCTGCAATCGACGCGCTTCCAGAAGGAGCTGTCGCAATGCTTGAGAACGTGCGCTTCCACAAGGAAGAGACTTCCAAGAATGCGGCTGAACGCGAGACAATGGCAAAAGAACTTGCGACTTACGGCGATATTTTCGTAAACGACGCTTTCGGAACAGCACACCGCGATCAGGCTTCCACAGCTACAATCGCAAAATTCATGAAAGAGCAGCCTGTCGGCGGATTCCTCATGGAAAAAGAAGTTAAGTATCTTGAGCCGATGGTTACAAATCCTCCAAAGCCAATGGTTGCCATTATCGGCGGCGCAAAGGTTTCCTCAAAAATCGCCGTTCTGGAATCACTTCTCAAAAACGCAAAGTATCTTGTTATCGGCGGCGGAATGGCATACACCTTCCTCAAGGCACAGGGACACAATGTCGGAAAATCTCTTGTTGAGGACGACTTTATCGACACGGCAAAGAAGCTTCTTGCAGACGCTGACGCAAAGGGCGTGAAGATTCTTCTTCCTGTTGACCACGTGGGAGCAACTGAATTCAGCGCGGATGCAAAACCTGTCGCAGTTGACGGAGTTGACATTCCGTCTGACCTCATGGCGATGGATGTAGGACCTAAGACTGTCGAGGAATACAAGAAGGCAATCGGCGAGGCAAAGTCAATCGTTTGGAACGGACCTGTCGGAGTATTTGAATTCGACGCGTTCGCAAAGGGAACTGAAGCAGTCGCACATCTTGTTGCGGAAGCCACAGGACGCGGCGCGATGACAGTTGTAGGCGGCGGAGATTCTGTTGCCGCTGTAAACAAGTTCCACCTTGCGGACAAGATGAGCCACGTCTCAACAGGCGGCGGCGCTTCACTCGAACTTCTCGAAGGAAAGACATTGCCAGGTATAGCTATTTTGGCTACAAAGTAATTGCGGAATTCCGTTTAAAAACATAATGTCATTCTCCTTCATGACAGGGGAATCCGGCAGAAAAAGTAAAGCTCTGCGCAAGCCGCAGGGCTTTTTTTTAAGGGATATAAAAAATGAATAAAACTGTAAGAATTATGTTAAAGCCTAAAGAAGACCGTGAGATTTCTCAGGGATTTCCATGGGTGTACGATAATGAAATTTCAACTGTAAAGTTTCCGCTTGAAGAAGGCATGAAAACTTCGTCTCTTGAAGAATGCGCTGTAGAGGACGGAACTATTGTTGAAGTCTATTCTAATGCCGGTGGATTTCTTGGCAGCGGAGTAATAAACAAAAAGTCAAAAATTACTGTGCGCATGATTTCTTCATTGCATGCGGATAAAATTTTGGAAAACATGAAAGGCTTTTGGGCAAAAAAAATCCGGGATGCTGTTAATATCAGAAATCTTAGCTTTAAGAGCGATGACAGCTGCCGTCTTGTTTTTGGCGAGGCTGATTTTATTCCTGGGCTTATCGTGGAAAAGTATGTTTCAAAAGGCAAACTGTATCTTGTTGTCCAGTTTTTGGCTCTTGCGTGTGAAAAGTTCAGAAATGAAATTCTTAGCTCGCTCAAAGATTTTGTAAAGCCTGATTTTATTTATGAAAGAAGCGATGCCGCTGTTAGGGAAAAAGAAGGGCTTGCAGAAAAAGCAGGCTGGATTGGCAAGACAGGACAGGAAGTAATTGAAATAGAAGAAAACGGTGTGCTTTTGCTTGTTGACATTGCCCATGGACAAAAAACAGGCTACTTCCTTGATCAGAAATTCAACCGGGAAAAAATTAAAAAGTTCTGCCACGGAAAAAAAGTTCTGGACACTTTTACGCATACAGGAGCGTTTGGTCTTAATGCTGTAAAGGCTGGCGCGCGCGAAGTTGTAAGCGTGGATATTTCGCAGGAAGCCGTGGACATGGTTGAAAAAAACATTTCGCTTAATGGTGCTGAAGAAAAGATGAAGGCTGTTTGTGCTGATGTGTTTGCTCTTCTTAAGCAGTATGAAGCTAGCGGCGAAAAGTTCGATGTGATTATTCTTGATCCTCCGGCATTTACCAAGAAAGCTGGAAAAATTGAAAAGGCTTACGGCGGATATAAAGAAATAAATTTGCGTGCCATGAGAATTCTTAATGAAGGTGGAATTCTTGTTTCTTGCTCTTGCTCTCATTATTTTGATGAAAATACATTTTATTCAATGCTAATGCATTCAGCGATGGATAGCCATAAACGTGTTCAGGTTTTGGAAAAACTTGGAGCGGCTCCTGACCATCCAATTCTTCTTGGCTATTCTAAGAGCGAATATCTTAAATGCGCCGTGTGCCGGGTGATTTAATTTGATGCAGGAAAAAAATGTAAACTGCGTAGTTCTGCTTGGGCCTACCGCCGTGGGAAAAACTGCCATTGCGGTGCGCCTTGCAGACAAATTCGGCTGGGATGTAATTTCCGCGGATTCAAGGCAAGTGTATAAAGGTCTTGATCTTGGAAGTGGAAAAGATTTGTCTGAATATTTCGTGAATGGAAGGCAGATTCCGTATCATCTTATAGACATTGCGACTTTGGACTCTGAATACAATGTCTTTTGTTTTCAGCAGGATTTTTATAGAACTTTCAATTTTCTTAAGGCTCAGGGAAAATTTGCGTTTGTGGCAGGCGGAACTGGAATGTATCTTGATTCCGTTGTGCGTGGCTACAATCTTCTTACCGTTCCAGAAAACTTTGAGCAAAAAAAGGAACTTGAAGAAAAATCTCTTGAAGAGCTTGGAGCTATGCTTTTGTCTCTTAAGCCTGAACTGCACAATAAAAGCGATCTTGCTATAAAGGAACGTGTGGTAAAGGCTTTGCAGATTGAACTTTTCAAAACAAGTCCAGAAGGAATAAAGGCAAGAAGTGAGCTTTTGAGCCGCCCTAAAATTGAGCCTCTTGTAATCGGCACAACTTTAAACAGGGATGAGCTTTATAAAAATATTGAAATCCGCCTGCGCCAGAGAATTCAAGAAGGCATGATAGATGAAGTTGAAAATCTTCACAAGCAATATTCATGGGAACGCCTTGAAAAACTCGGGCTTGAGTACAGATTTGTAAGTTTCTATCTGGAAGGAAAAATCAGTTCAAAAGAAGAAATGGAAAGCCAGCTGTGCGCTTCTATACGTCATTTTGCGAAACGGCAGGAAACTTGGTTCCGCGGAATGGAGCGTAAAGGCGTAAAAATACATTGGCTTCCCCGCGAAACAAGCAAGGAAGCTAGGTATTTTTCTGCTGTTGAATTAATTGAAAAGTATGTGCCTGAATTTTAGGCGTTTACTGCCATCTTTGCAACAGGCTCTTCAATTTTTGTAAGATAACCGGTTCTAAGGCAAGATTCGAACAATGTGCGGGAGATGAAGTCTGTTGTTATTTCATCGTATCCGTCTTTATCTCTTACAATGCGCACAACGTATCCATCTTCTGTTTCTCTTAGGACTGCCATGTAATCATTTGTCTTTGCTATGGTTTTAAGTGTGTAGTATGCCATAAATTGCACCTCGCTTTGGTATTATAAGCAATGCTGCTTGAATACGGAAAAATTCCTTAGCTTTACTATATTTTCGGTTTTTTAATGAATGTGTTTAGCTTTTTATTTATTTGGAGGCTTTAATGTTTTGCGATTCCCATTTGCACATCGCTGAATGTGAAGATTTTGTTCCGGTGCATTTTTGCTGTTCATGCGCTCATTCAAAAGAAGAATTTTTTATTCAGGAAGAAATTGCTTTAAAAAGCGGTGGAAAAGTTTTATGTGCATTTGGTATTCATCCGCAGAAAACTTTGCTTGAAAATATTGATTTTTTGGAAAGCCTTCTGGTTCAAAAAAGAATTCTTGCAGTTGGAGAAACTGGTTTTGACTTTTTTACGCCGGAATTAAAATCTTGCGAAGTTCAGCAGAAAAAGGCATTTGAAATGTGCCTTGAACTTGCCACGGAGCATAAAGTTCCTCTTGTAATCCATGACAGAAAGGCGCTGGATCTTGTGTTCTTTTATTCTTCCGCTCTGAAAAAATGCACTTCAGTTGTTTTTCATTCATTCGCTTTTACTGCAAGAGATGCTGTTTCAATTTTGAACCATGGAATAAACGCATACTTTTCTTTTGGAAAGCCTTTGATGAACGGAAATAAAAAATCAATTGGGTGTGTAAAAGAACTTCCGCTAGAAAGAATTCTTTTAGAAACAGACGCTCCATACCAGACTTCAAAAGGAGAAGAAAAAACTTCCCCGCTTCAAATCAAGCAGGTTTATGAAAAGACTTGCGAAATCCGCGGCATGAATATGGAAGAACTTGAAAATTGCGTGCTGAAGAATTTTTTTAATGCGTTTGGCATTGCGGGTAATATTTTCTAGCAATACATAGCTTTATTTATCAGGAGTATTTGTAATGTATAAAAGTTTGCAAGGACTTAAAAAATTTCATTGACCAATAAAGTAACTAAGTTCCCCGAACAAAGTAACTATATTTCCAAATTTAGTTACTTTATTTTAAAACATAGTTACTATATTTACTCAACGGACTGGGGCAGGGCAAACACATTATAAATAATTTAAGTAAAGTTTGCGCGAAGGAACGGTTGAGCCGGCAGCATATAAGCATGTGGTTCTTATTTTCATGCCTGGCAGCAAATAGATAAAGACAAAACTTATAAAAATGTGCCGGAATTCTGCTACAGCGTAACAAAAAAAATTGCAGAAAAAGGCTACAACCTTGTTCCAGGTCGATACATTGAATTTGAAAACCGAGATGAAACTCTGGATTTTGACACAACAATGAAAAATCTCCAATCAGAACTTGCAGATTTGCTCAATCAAGAAAAAAAAACTTGCCTTGCTCAGTGTGTTCAAGAATTTGGGCTACGAGATTAATCTGTAGGGGATGATTATAGAAAATGAGAACAAGGGCGATATTGTAATTTACCAGACAAAATAATTCGCATTATTTTCCAATACCACAAAGTGTGTTATAATTTTTCTGTAGGAATCTGCTTATGTCAAATCAAGAACAAAACCAAATCCGATATACAGTTGCATGTGTGAATGAATTTGCGCGTGCTAAGTCGCTTTCAAAAACTCAGGCATTTTTGTATCTGCTGGAGCACAAGGCATTGGATTTTCTTACGGAATTTTATGATGTTGAGCATACGCTTTCTTTTGATGACGCGGTTTCTGATATGACTCAGATTTGCCAGAAAAACGGAGGCAAGATTCAATGATGATTTGGCTCTGCTTTTCAGGCAGTTTTCTGACGGGCTTATTTCTGTTGAAACTTTGGTAAATGAAATGGAATTCAAGAAATTGACAGACCAGTATTCGTTTCATACTGAAAAAGCGTTGTCATATCTTTTAAAAATTGGAGTTGAAAATGTCTAGGCAGGAACAACTGATTGAATATATCACGGATGACATTGTTTCTTTTATAATGGAAGATTTCAAGGTTCCGGTTCTTGAGGCAATGCAACGGCTTTACACATCAGAAACTTTTTCAAAGCTGAACAATGTTGAAACAGGCTTGTATCTTGAAAGTTCCGCTTATGTTTATGATATTTATAAATCCGAAAAAGAAAACGGCCGGATCATTCAGCAGGAAATTTAAATAAACCTGAGACAGTCAAATGCAATCCGGCTTAAATCTCAGGTTCAAAAAATTCTTGTTTCATTTATAGCCAGATATTATTCTTCGTAATTGCGGATTATAAGGCGTTCGGTAAGGATTTTTGTTTTTTCCATTTATGCTCATATTAATAAAGTTTAGAGATGCCTGTCAATTTTTTTAGCCAAAATACCGGTTTTTTGCTATAATGTCCGCATGATTCAGATTTTTGGAACAACGAAAAATTTTGACACAAAAAAAGCGCAGATGTGGTTCAAGGAGCGGAGGATTCCTTTTCAGTTTGTGGATTTAAAGGAAAAAGAGATGAGCCGCGGCGAATTTGAAAGCGTAGTGGAATCGGTTTCGCGTGCGGCCGGCTCCAGGGAAGAGGCGGTTGAGCTTTTGGCGGACAAAAACTCAAAGGATTACGCATCGTTCGCGTATCTTGATGACTCTGACAAGGAAGAAAAACTTTTTGAAAACCAGCTTCTTCTGAAACTTCCGGTTTGCCGCAACGGAAAAAACGCCGCCACCTGCGGTCTTGAAGTGAAAATCTGGGAAGGTTGGAAATGACGCCCGGAAACTTCGTGCCGGAAAAAGTTTTTGATAAGAATCTTCCGCGCTGCAACTGGTGCAATCTGAAAAATCCAGAATATGTAGCCTACCACGACAATGAATGGGGAAAATTTTCTGAAAAAAGCACGGACGACAAATATCTTTTTGAAATGCTGACGCTCGAAAGTTTTCAGGCCGGGCTTTCCTGGGAATGTATCTTGAACAAGCGGAACGATTTCCGTTCTGCATACGATGGGTTTGACCTTGAAAAAGTGTGCGGCTACGGCGAAGAAAAAATCGCGGATCTTTTGGAGAATCCCAAAATCGTTAGAAACCGCTTGAAAATAAAGGCAAGCATTTCAAACGCAAGAATTTTCAGGGCGGTTTGCCTTGAATACGGAAGTTTCTTTAATACCATAAGAAATCCACAGGCTATGCCTGTGGTGCGGTAAAGAGTTTTA
>ERZ1034723.517-NODE-517-length-20808-cov-5.123115_pt1 | contig 20808 bp, 15 predicted proteins | sample MGYA00520637_ERZ1034723 | MGnify/ENA primary metagenome ERZ1034723 (study PRJEB33766, sample SAMN09781719) | gut metagenome | biome: gut microbiome | host: Homo sapiens | place: Madagascar | study: EMG produced TPA metagenomics assembly of the PRJNA485056 data set... | reverse complement strand
TTTAAGTTTTTTATTTTTTTCCGCGATTACCGCTGCGTGCAAAAAAACAACGCAGTCACGTTGCCGTTTTACGGAATACGTAACTGCGTTTAAGCTTGCACTTATTTTATACTTCCGGCTTGTTCTCGCCGGCAGCTTCCTTAGCCTGCTCCTGCTGCAGCAAAGCCATAAACTGCTCGCCGGTAATAGTTTCCTTCTCCAGCAGGTACTGTGCCAGTACATCCAGCTTATCTCTGTTGTCCTGCAAAATCGTGCGTGCCTTTGCGTGAGCCTCCTTAATCAACGCCAAAACCTTGGCATCAATCTTGCCGGCTGTAGTTTCACTGCACTGCAGGGCAGCGTCACCGCCCAGATAACGATTGGCCACAACCTCGGTAGCCATCATATCAAATTCTTCCGTCATACCCAGACGCGTTACCATGCTGCGTGCCAGCTTGGTTGCCTGCTCGATATCATTGGAAGCGCCGCTGGTAATGCTGCCGAAAACAACCTCCTCGGCACTGCGGCCGCCGGTCATGGTTACAATCTTGTTGAACAGCTCTTCCTTGGTCATCAGCACGCTGTCATTTTCGCTGATTTGCATGGTGTAGCCCAAAGCTCCGTTAGTACGCGGAATAATAGTAATCTTGTGTACCGGAGCACTGTGCTTCTGCATAGCAGCAACAAGCGCATGGCCAATTTCGTGGTAGGCAATAACCTTTTTCTCTGCGGGAGAAATTACCGCACCCTTACGCTGATAACCGGCGATAACGGTTTCAATGGATTCCTCCAGATCTTCCTGCTCCACCACGTTACGATGCATTTTTACAGCTCGCAACGCACCCTCGTTGATAATGTTGGCGAGCTCCGCACCGCTGGCTCCGGCTGTTGCCCGCGCCAACGTACCGTAATCGATATTGTCTGCCATACGCACACTGCGTGCGTGAACCTTCAGAATAGCCTCACGCCCCTGCAGGTCAGGCAGCTCAACCGGAATACGGCGGTCAAAGCGTCCCGGACGCAAAAGCGCCTTATCCAAGGATTCCGGACGGTTAGTAGCCGCTAAGATTACTACGCCCTTGCTGCCATCAAAGCCGTCCATTTCACTAAGCAACTGGTTCAAGGTCTGCTCGCGTTCATCATTGCCGCCGAACTGGCCGTTATCACGGCGTTTGCCGATGGCATCGATTTCATCGATAAATACTATGCAAGGCGCCTTTTCCTGCGCCTGCTTGAACAAATCGCGCACACGGGCAGCGCCCATGCCGACGAACATTTCTACAAATTCACTGCCGCTGATGCTGAAGAACGGCACCTTGGCTTCGCCAGCTACCGCACGCGCCAGCAAGGTTTTACCCGTACCGGGAGGGCCTACCAGCAAAGCACCCTTCGGCATATTAGCACCGATATCCTTGTACTTGCCTGGATTATGCAAAAAATCCACCAGCTCCATCAGTGCTTCCTTAGCCTCGTCCTGACCTGCTACATCGGCAAAGCTTTTGCCTGTCTGCGCTTCCACATAAACTTTGGCATTGCTCTTGCCGAAGCTCATAGCGTTACCGCCCATGCGCTTGCCCATGAAGTACATAAACAGCTGTCCAAGTCCAAAGAAAATCAGAATAGGCAGTACCCAATTGGTGAAAAAGGTTACAAGCGGACTTTGTTCCTTAGGCACAACCTGCGTAAATTCTACCTTACTCTTCATCAGGCGGTTGGCCAGCTCCGGGTCCTCCACCCTGCCGGTAACATAAATTTCCTTTTCGTTGTTCTTATCAACCGCAGCCAGACGCTTATCGGTAATTTCTACCTTAGATACCTTGCCTTCATCCACCATCTGAAGAAAATTATTATAGGAAACCTCCTTCATTTTCGGGTTGAAGAACATTGGCATGATTACGGAATTGAATACCAGAATCAAAACCAGCATCAGCATATAATAATACGTCAATGGCCGTTTTTTATCATTGTTATCGTTCATCATTTCATCTCCTCGCTATGCTTTATAAGTATTATTGTATACCTATTTATAGCAATAAACAAACGAAAAAAATGTGAAGCTGATTGTATCGTCAACACAAAAATTGTTAAAAAATCACACTCTCCTCGTCCCCTGCAAGAATACTTGTATACATGCGTCCTATCCCTTGAATTTACATGCCGTTTTCTATACAATTAGCATGTAACTATCTAAGGAGGTCAAACTTATGCCTAAAATTAATACAGTTTTAGTTGCTAACCGCGGCGAAATCGCCATCCGCGTTTTCCGCGCCTGCAACGAATTAGGAATCCGTACTGTTGCTATATATTCCAAGGAGGACACCCTGTCCCTGCATCGCAACAAAGCCGACGAGGCCTACATGGTAGGCGAAGGCAAAAGTCCGACCGACGCTTATCTTGATATCGAAGACATTCTGCGCGTAGCTAAGGAACACGACGTAGATGCCATCCATCCCGGTTATGGCTTTTTATCTGAAAACAGCAATTTAGCTCGCCGCTGTGCTGAGGAAGGACTGATTTTCATCGGCCCGCGTCTGGAGCACCTGGTAATGTTCGGCGACAAAATCAACGCCCGTAAACAGGCCGAGCTGGCAGGCATCCCCATGATTCCCGGCAGCAAGGGTACGGTAAACAGCCTCGATGAGGTACTGGCCTTTGGCGAAAAATGCGGTTATCCTATCATCATTAAAGCAGTCAACGGCGGCGGCGGCCGCGGTATGCGCGTTGTTCACAGCGCCGAAGAAGCCATAACTGCCTACGACATGGCTAAAAGCGAAGCTAAAAAAGCCTTTGGCAATGATGAAATATATCTGGAAAAATATCTGCAAAATCCGAAACACATCGAAGTACAGATTATCGGCGATACCCACGGCAATTTAATGCATCTGTTTGAGCGCGACTGCTCCGTACAGCGCCGCCACCAGAAGCTGGTTGAAATTGCTCCGGCCTTCGCTCTGCCTATAGAACAACGCAAAGCTATCTGCGAGGCTGCTGTCAAGCTGATGAAAAATGTTGACTACATCAGCGCCGGCACCGTAGAATTTTTGGCTACTCCCGACGGCAAGTTCTACTTCATCGAGGTTAATCCCCGCATTCAGGTTGAGCACACCGTTACCGAGCAGATTACCGGTATCGACATTGTACAGACACAAATCAAGATTGCCGAGGGCTACAACCTGCACGGCCCGGAAATCGCCCTGCCGCAGCAGGATGAGCTGACCACCATCGGCCATGCTATCCAATGCCGTATTACCACCGATGACCCGTCCAATAACTTTATGCCCGATACCGGCAAACTGATTACCTACCGCAGCGGCGGCGGCTTCGGCATCCGTCTGGACGGCGGCAACGCCTTCACCGGTTCCGTCATCACTCCGTATTACGATTCTCTGCTGGTTAAGGCTACCACCTGGGGCCTCACTCACCAGATTGCAATTACCAAGATGCTGCGCTGCTTAAAAGAATTCCGTATCCGCGGCGTCAAAACCAATATCCAGTTTTTGGAAAACGTACTGCAGAACCCGCACTTCATCAAGGGCGATTACACAACCGACTTTGTTGATAATACACCGGAGCTGTTTGTCTTCCAAAAAACCTTGGACCGCGGCAACAAGCTGCTGAACTACATCGCTGACATTACCGTCAACGGTTATTCCAACGTCGGCGTACAGCCGAAGCCTGACTTTGCACCGCTGAATATGCCCAAACCCTACAACGGCATTCTGGCGCTGGGTGCTAAGCACGTTCTGGATACCCGCGGACCTGAAGGTCTGGCTGAATGGGTACTGGCACAGCAGGAGGTTCTGCTCACCGACACCACCTTCCGTGATGCGCATCAGTCCCTATTCGCAACCCGCCTGCGTACTGCCGATATGCTGCGCGTTATGCGCGACACCGCCGGTAAACTGCCCGGACTCTTCTCCTTTGAATGCTGGGGCGGCGCTACCTTTGACGTAGCCTATCGCTTCCTCGATGAAAGCCCCTGGCAACGTCTGGCACAGTTCCGCCAGGCTGCTCCGAACATTCTCTTCCAGATGCTGCTGCGCGGTGCCAACGCCGTAGGCTACACCAGCTATCCGGATAATGTTGTTAAGCAGTTCATCAAGCTGGCAGCAAAGAACGGTATCGACGTTTTCCGTATCTTCGACAGCCTCAACGGTCTGGACAATATGCGCCTGTCCATTGACACCGTCCGCGAATGCGGTAAGGTAGCAGAAGCAGCACTGTGCTACACCGGTGATATTCTCGACCCCAACCGCGATAAATACGATTTGCATTACTACATCAATATGGCTAAGGAGCTGGAAAAAGCCGGCGCCAACATCATCGCCATCAAGGATATGGCAGGCCTGTTGAAACCGGAAGCAGCTTACCGCCTTGTAAGCAGCCTAAAATCCTATGTCAACGTACCTATCCATCTGCACACCCACGAGGGCAGCGGCAACGCTATCTACACCTACGCGCGTGCTATTGATGCCGGCGTTGATATCGTAGATACTGCTATGAGCGCCATGAGCAACGGTACCTCCCAACCCAGCGGCAGCAGCCTGTACTACGCACTCAGCGGTCATCCGCGTCAACCGCGTCTTGACGTAGACGCTATGAACGAGCTGTCCCGTTATTGGGAAACCGTGCGCCCCTACTACAAGGCTGCCGACAGAACCGAAAACTTCCCCAATCCCGAGGTTTACGTACACGAAATGCCTGGCGGACAATATACCAACCTCAAGCAGCAGGCACAGGCTCTGGGCCTCATCCATCGCTGGGAGGAAATCAAGGATATGTATCACCGCGTATCCATGATGTTCGGCGATTTAATCAAGGTTACTCCGTCCTCCAAGGTTGTCGGTGATATGGCACTCTTCATGGTGCAGAATGAGCTGACGGAAGAGGATGTTTACGCTAAGGGCGATATTCTGGACTTCCCGGCCTCCGTTGTGGAATTCTTCGAAGGACGCATCGGCACTCCGTACCAGGGCTTCCCCGAAAAGCTGCAGAAGCTGGTGCTCAAAGGACGCGCACCTATCAGCGAGCGTCCGGGCGCTGTACTGTCTCCGGTAGATTTTGAGGATGTACGCGCTAAGCTCAAAGAACTGGAAGCACCTACTACGGACGAAGCAGTGAGCGCTTACTGCCTCTATCCTAAGGTATTCACCGACTGGGTAAACCGTTACAACCAATTCGGTGATGTATCCGTTCTCGATACTCCTACCTTCTTCTTCGGCATGACTCCGGGCGAGGTTATCAAGGTTGAGATTGAACAGGGCAAAGTGCTCGTTATCAAGCTGGACCACATCTCCGAAGCCAACGCTGCCGGTATGCGTACCGTCTTCTTCGAATTCAACGGACTGCCACGTGAAATCGAAATCAAGGACCGTAACGCCAAGACTACCACTGTTACCCGCAAAAAAGCCGAAAAAGGCAACATGGGTGAAATCGGCGCTTCCCTTTCCGGCTCCGTTGTCAAGGTTCTGGTAGAAAAAGGCCAGTCCGTTACCAAGGGCACTCCGCTGATTGTTACCGAAGCTATGAAAATGGAAACCACGCTTTCGGCACCGATTTCCGGCATCGTCAGCGCTATCCATGTAGCTGCAGGCGAACGCGTAGAAAGTGGCGACTGCCTCCTGGAAATCAAAACTCAAATGTAAATTGCATACGCTTAAACTTAAGGCTGCTGCCGTGGCGGATTTCCGCTGCTACAGCAACCTTACTTTTTTTGCTGGTCATTATTTTTCCTCTATGTTATGATATAGTTACTCTTTGCTTTTTTTAAAACAGCATTATTTGCTGCAATACATATTTTTATTACGAGGTGAGCACATGAAGCAGACAATCTATCAATACGTAAACAGCCATCTGGACGAGCATGGCCGCTTTACTGCTACCAATCTGTGCGATGACCGCTACGCCACAATTCCCCGTCCCCTTGGCTCCGAGGATGCCTTTCACTATACAATGGGCAACCTGCCCAATCCCAAATCCGCCAGCGTACTGCTCAAGCTGCTGCAGGCTTATCTGAACGAGCCTACAACCCAGCAGCGCAGCAAACTGTACAACGAGCTGAAGGGCATGGCCTTTGCGGAATATTGCGATCCCTTTATCGAAGCCTTAGACCAAAATGATATCAACAGTGTTGCCTTTGACCTGGCTCGACGCTTTTTCTACAACGCCGATGGACGTGAGCAGGTTAAATTCGCCCTGCTGCTTTTCGGCATGTACGGCATGGAAAAAATTTGTCAGCAGGAGCCGGAGCTGTGGCAGGATTTGCTGCGCATAGCGCACTGCGAGGAATTTACCTTCGCCTTTTTATATTCCTGCCGCGTAACAAATTTCAACCCGCAAAACGCTATCTGGGAGCTTATCCGCTGTACCAGCGGCTGGGGCAAGGTTTTCAGCATTACCGACTGCCACTGCCGTGATGAGGAGGAACGCCTCTGGCTGCTGCAGAACGGTCCCGATATCGATGTAGAATATCCGCCACTGTCCGTCAAATTCATTAGAGAAACACACTTAGAGGAACAGCTGGCACATCCGCTTAACTACGCACAGTATAAAAGCGCTGTCATCATCGTGGGCAATTATCTGATTATGCTCAACCATTTCCCGGCAGAAGTAATCGAAGAGCAGTTCAACATCAGCGATATTCATCTGAACAAGTTGCTTACCTGTCTGCTTGAACAGGCGGAAGCACATGTCAGCAAACCGGAGGATGTACTTGATTTAATCAGCTACGTTACGGCGCTGCAGCAACTTTGCGATGAGCAGAACCATATGCAGCTCACGCTTAATCAATGCCATGAACAGATTGCTGCCTGCGAAAAAATCATCTACCGCAAGGACTGGCAACCGGAAATAGAAAATAATTTAATCAAGGATGATAAGCTCGATTACCAGCTGTGCAACCTGGCAGTGGAGCTTGATATAGACATTTGGCCGCGGCTTTTCGATTTTTGGCTGGCGCATCCGGACGAAACACCGCTGTTCCCGTACCTGCTTTCCTACGAAGGCGAGCAGCGCTCCGAGCGTGTACTGCGTCAAATCGAAGCGGATCTGCCCCGCTACTGTGTAGAACAAAACGACCTGCTGGTACCGCTGCGTTATCTCAACACACATCCGGGTGAAAGCGATGCTATTATCTGCGCTGCCCTGGAATCTATCTTCGATTTGCCGCGCGGCATCGCCTGCGGCATTGTCGATGACTGGGGACAGGAATTTATCACGCCTGCCATCCGCCGCTCGCTGATTAAAGCACGTCAGCTCAGCAATAACGATGTAGTTACCGCGCGTATCGACTGCCTGCTGGCAGGCAAGCATTTCGACATCGGCAAGTTTCTCAACAAACGCAAATAAGCAGACTGCTATGCAATGTTATTGCTTAGCTTAGACAGTTATTGCTAAGAAAAGCTTTCTCAACACATAACAAAATCGGTTTCCCTATCGGCTTTAAAGCCTGGGAAACCGGTTTTTTAGTATGCACTTATTTACTTTTAGCCGCAATAGCCATGCGGATGACCCTTATGCCACTTCCACGCAGTGCTGATAACCTCATCAACACTGCTGTGCTGCGGCTCCCAGCCAAGCTCCTCGCGAATTTTAGCCGAAGAAGCAATGAGCACTGCGGGATCACCGGCACGACGCGCCTCCTCCACAACGGGGAAGTCAATGCCGGTAACCTTTTTGGCGCTGTCAATCATCTGGCGTACACTGAAGCCGTTTTCACTGCCCAGATTATACACACGGCTGCTGCCGCCGCTCAAAAGATGCTTAAGTGCCAGCACATGCGCCTTCGCCAAATCGCAGACATGAATATAATCACGCACGCAGGTACCATCAGCCGTCGGATAATCGGTACCGAAAATAGAAACCTGCTTGCGCACGCCCTGCGCCGTTTTCAGAATCAGCGGAATAAGATGGCTTTCCGGGCTGTGGTCCTCGCCGATATCGCGTGTCGGAGAAGCACCGGCAGCGTTAAAATAACGCAACGCTACATAACGCATATCATAGGCATGGTCATAATCCGCTAGCATGCCTTCAATCGCCAGCTTGGTACGGCCGTAAACGTTGGTCGGTGCCAGACGGCTGTCCTCGGTAATAGGTACTGCTTCCGGCTCACCGTAAACAGCTGCGGTAGAAGAAAATACCATGCGATCCACACCGGCACCACGCATAGCCTCTAAAAGATGCAGGCTGCCTTCAACATTATTAAAATAATATTTCGCCGGGTCGGTCATAGATTCACCTACCAGACTGCTGGCAGCAAAATGAATCACCGCATCAATTTTAAACTGCTCCATAATGTGCTTGGCAAAGCGTACATCATGGATATCGCCTTCTACCAGCTGTACCTCGTCAGGCACTGCTGCCTCATGGCCGGTAGAAAAATTATCATAAACAATAGGAGTAAAGCCGCTCTTCTGCAGCTCCTCCACTACATGGGAGCCAATATAACCTGCTCCGCCGGTAACAAGGATATTCATTAATTATTTGCTCTCCTTTGCAACGATTCCCTGCAGATAGGTCAGGAACTTGTCACGCAGCTCAGGACGCTTCAGCGCCATTTCTACGGTTGCCTCCAGGAAGCCCTGCTTATCGCCCACGTCATAACGACGGCCTACAAAGTCATAAGCATACATCGGCTGCTCCTTAGCCAATACCTTAAGCGCATCGGTCAGCTGGATTTCATTACCACGGCCGGGCTGAGTTTGCTCCAGAATCGGGAAAATTTCCGGTGTAATTACATAACGGCCCAAAACCGCCAGACGAGAGGGTGCTTCCTCTACCGCAGGCTTTTCTACCATATCATTTACCTTGACAGTGCGTGCTTCACCAGTCGGTTCACCGGCAACAATGCCATAAGCAGATACCTTCTCCTGCGGCACCTCCTGCACACCTAAAACGCTGGCACCGGTTTTATCATAGACATCAATCAGCTGCTTCAGCGCAGGCACCTTGCTGTCAACAACGTCGTCACCCAGCAATACAGCAAAGGGCTCATCGCCCACAAAATGCTTAGCGCACAAAATAGCATGGCCAAGTCCACGCGGTTCCTTCTGGCGGATATAGTGAATGCGAATATCAGAGATTTTGCGTACCAGCTCCAGCTCCTTGGTTTTACCGCTGGCCTCCAGATTCAGTTCCAGCTCAATACTGCGGTCGAAATGGTCCTCGATGGCACGCTTGCTGCGGCCGGTAATAATCAGAATGTCCTCAATGCCGGAAGCCAGCGCTTCTTCGATAATATATTGGATGGTCGGTTTGTCGACAATAGGCAGCATCTCCTTCGGAGTTGCTTTGGTAGCAGGCAGGAAGCGTGTTCCCAGACCTGCTGCCGGAATAACAGCTTTGCGTACAGGTTTAAACATTTTATCTTTTCTCCTTGTATATACTTAATTTTCAAATCATAGTGACTCAGTCAGCGGTGCTTTACGGGAAGCATATAAAATCAAGCTTCCTCGCCGCCGATAACTGCTAAAAGCTCTGCAGTCTTAGCCGCCAGCAGCTCCTTGTCACCCTTAGTTTCTACGTTCAAGCGCATTACAGGCTCCGTATTGGATACACGCACATTAAAGCGCCAGTTATCATAAACAACGCTCAGGCCGTCCAGGTGATCCTGCTCGCCGTCAGCATATTTTTTGCCCAGCTCTGCCAGTACTGCTGCGGAATCTGCCACCTTGCGGTTGATTTCACCGCTGCAGGGATACATATCAACGCGCTCGCCTACCAGCTCGCTTAGCTTTTTGCCGCTGCGGCACATCAGCTCGGTAACCAGCAGCCAGGGAATCATGCCGCTGTCGCAGCAGGAGAAATCGCGGAAATAATGATGCGCACTCATCTCGCCGCCGTACAGCACGTCATTGTTGCGCATGCATTCCTTCATAAAGGCATGGCCGCTCTTGCAGCGCACAGGCACACCGCCGTCACGCTGCAAAATAGCTTCCGTATTCCAGGTCAGGCGCGGGTCAAACATAATCTTCGCACCCGGCTCCTTGTGCAGGAAAACCTCCGCCAGCAGGCCGACAATATAATAGCCCTCGATAAAATCTGCCTTCTCGTCAAACAGGAAGCAGCGGTCGAAATCGCCATCCCAGGCAATACCCAGATCTGCACCGCTCTCGCGTACAACCTTGGCCGTAGCCTCACGGTTAGGCAGCAGCAACGGGTTGGGCACACCGTTTGGGAAGGTGCCGTCAGGCGTTTCGTTCAGCGTAATAAACTCAAACGGCAGATGCTTCGCCAGTTCCTTCAAAATCGGACCGGCACCGCCGTTGCCGGGGTTAGCAACAATTTTCATCGGCTTAAGCACGCTTGTATCAACATAGGTCAGCAAATGCTCGATATAGGCAGGCATAATATCCATATGCTCCACAGCACCCATGGTCTTGCCTGCTACCACCTGATGTGCAAACGGCTTTGTAGTAGCAACCATCTCACCAATTTCCTTCAGACCGGTATCGCTGGAAACAGGACGCGCATCACGACGCACCAGCTTCATGCCGTTATATTCCTTGGGATTATGGCTGGCAGTAACCATGATACCGCCGTCTGCTTTCAGATGAGCGGTAGCAAAATAAATCATTTCCGTACCGCATTGGCCGATATCAATAACCTTGGTGCCGCCATGGCGCAAGCCCTCCGTCAGTGCATCCACCAATGCTCTGCCGCTCAAGCGGATATCATGTCCGACAACAACAGTTTCCGCAGCGAACATTGCCGAAAAAATTCGTCCCATACGGTAAGCCATTTCCTCGTTAACTTCTGTGGGGTAAACGCCGCGTACATCGTAGGCCTTAAAAGCCTTGTTCGTAACTTGCATTTGTCTATTCTCCTTTTTTATAGTGTATTTATCAAAATTTCATGCTTCAAGAACCATTTTATATTATTCTTCATAGACTAAAAAAATCCTGCCTGCATCGCAGACAGGATTTGCATGCTACAGCTTTGCTCCGCTCGAACGGATAACTTCTTCCGCTGCCTCGCCAAGATACCAACGGATAACGGAAAAGAAAGGCAGCGTCACACCATTATAATCAGGCACCAGACAGATAGTTGCCAGCATTTCCAGAACTTCATCCAGCTCACGGCCCTTACTAAGCTCCTCACTTATCTGGTCCTCCAGTGTATGGATTACCTCTCGGCGCATGCGCATCAGCCGCGGCGCATTCAGATTCAGCTCGCGGATAGTGCTGCGCGCCTTACCCTGCAAATCTTTGGGGCAGGTATCTTCGTCTACATACATCCGCCCGCTATGCTCCGCATAACGGAACAGACGGATTTTGCCGGGAATCTTCAGCGGATTGAGGATATAGTTTGTAATTTCACGCCCACCCTTAGGCACATCGCAGCTACGGTCACGCTTCTGGCTGGAATAGCGCCACTCGGAATCAGGCACATAGGGCTGACTGCCGCCGTGGCACACGCCTAACAGATTGCGCCAATCCAGATGATAGTTGTGCCCATGCTCCTGCGTGGCGTTTTTCGGATAAAAATGCTCCACGCGGAAGTCATCAACCTCGCCTTCCTCCTCCGCCAGCTTAATACCGACCTCACAGTAGGCGCAAAGTCCGTGCTGGTCACGCAAAATTGCTTCCCGCACCTGTTTATAGCCCTTGCGGCAGCGACGGCGGAAATGCTCCCAGGTTTCCTCGGGATTATGCAGCCTGTACTGCCTGAGAAGCTCAGGTTCTTCCTTGCTTTTATAAACACGTTTCATGAGCGCCTCCTGCGGAACTGACGCATACGGATATCCATATCCGCACGCAGCAGAGCAGGCTCCTTGCCCTTGGACCATTTATCCAGCTTTTTGCGCAGCTTCAGCGCCTCCGGCGTATCCCAGGCATCCTCGCTCACCAGCTGCAGATAACGCTTTAAATCCTGCACAATCGGCAGAGCTTGCGGACGTGGGCTCACATTCTGAATATCCTGCAGCAGCTGATAGCTGTTGGCGCCCAAGGAAAAATCTACGTGGCGCACGCCTTCGAACTGCTTGCCCCAAGCCAATACACGTATGCTCTCTGCCGGCACGCTGCTAAGCACCTGCGCACTATGCGTAGTCACCACAAACTGTACCATCGGGAAGGTTTTCTGCAAATCCAACAGTACCGTCTGCTGCCACAGCGGGTGCAGATGCATTTCTACCTCATCAATCAATACAAGCCCCGGAGTCTTGGTTACCGCATCCTCACGCAGCTGCGGATTCAAACGCGCCATGCGATAGGCCAGGTCAGCCACCATGCTGATAATACTGCGGAAGCCGTCGCTCAATTCATCTACCACCATTTCACCCATATCGGGATGACTGACAACAAAGCATTTCAGGCGATAATTATAATACAAATCACGCAGGCCGGTACTTTCCAGACACACGTCTACAGCGTTCTGAATCGCATTCTTCAACATCACATTGCGCTTCACCTCTGCGCTGTACTGCTGCTCTGACTGCGCACACTTGGTAACGTACTCAAACCATTTCCCGAAGGTGCTGTAGGAAGAAGACGGCTCCAGACATTCCTCGTAGCCTACATTGCGTTCCATCAGCGATTTATGAAAATTTGTCATCAGCTTGCTGTCTACCCAAATGCGCTGAGTACCGTAATAGGCCAGCACCGGCAGCAGCCTGTTGCCGTTCTCCTTGGCATCGTGTGCCAATGCGCAACCACGTTCGCACAGCTCAGCAGCATCATCCTCAGGCACATTCCCCTCCAGCAGGCGGCGGGTACAGGTAAGCTTTTTGCCGTAAACCTCACCCTCCAGCTTAATTTCTACCGGATAATGGCATTCCATACCATCAATATGACGCATATCCTTTTTATAAACAGGCACACGTCGCACATCCTGAGGAGTAATTTGCCTGCCGCTGGCATCAAAGCTGCGCAGATAGGGCTCCAGAGCAATTGCCAGAGCATCAAAAATCGCCGTCTTGCCCTTGCCGTTTTCACCTACAATAACTGTCAGCCTAGGTTCAAAATCAATATCAAGCTCATCGTAACAACGGAAATTCTTCAGCCTTAATCTTTCTATCTGCATAATCTGACCTCCGTTTCTGTATCTCTGCTTACATTATAGCATTATTTGCATCCCATACTAAGATTTTTTACAGTTTTATTATGATTTTTTTGTAGCAGGGTGTATAATAAATAAACATCATCAGCAATTACTTGGTACTTGCCAACAATTACGCAACCGAAAGGAAAAACTGTTTATGAATATATTTCTTCTGCTTACAATCGCCATGCTCATGATTATCCTCATGCTGCGTCGTCACATTCCCATCGGCCCCTGTATGCTCACCAGCGGTATTTTTATCTGGCTGATGAAAGCACCGGAGCTGCCGTATCTGGTGCAGGCATTACGCGAAACCTTAACAATACCGCGCACCTATGATATTCTTTTTGCCCTCTATTTTGTCATGTGCCTGGAAATCGAGCTGCGCACCAGCGGTGCATTGGCAGGTATGGTGCAGGCGCTGCAGCGCATCTTTTCCAGCGCTAAGGTAACCCTGGCCGTGATGCCTGCCTTCTTAGGCCTGCTGCCGTCACTTGGCGGCGCACGCTTCTCGGCTCCTATTGTAGAGGAAGCCAGCAAAAATATCCCTATCGAACAGGACCACAAGGCAGCCATCAATTTCTGGTTCCGTCACATCTTTGAATTTTCCAGTCCGATTATCCCCGGTATGATTATGGCCTGCAACATCGCCGGCGTCAGCTACGGCGAATTCATCCTGCATCTGGCCTGGCTCACCGTACTGGCCTTCTCCGCCGGCTGGTTTGTTCTCATCCGCCCCATCAAAGGGGAAAACAGCCGTACCGAAACCATTGCCAATGACAGTCAGGGTACGCAGGATTTATGGCTGGCGCTTTCGCCTGTCATTATCACCTTTATCCTCGTAGTATTCTGCGGCTTTAATGCCTCCGCCGGCATGGGCCTGGTCACAGCCTGCCTGTTTCTGGTACTGCGCTTTACTAATCGCGAGGTTGGCCTCAAGGATGTTGTTATCGGTGCGCTGGACATCAAAATGTTTCTCAATGTGCTCTGCATCCTCTACTTCATTCAGATCTTGACCGTCACCCACGTGCTACAGGAAATCGTCGCAGCCTTCCAAAGCTCTCCGCTGCCGGTGCCTGTTATCATCGCCTGCGTCAGCTTCATCATCGGCGTGCTTACAGGTATGTCGCAAGGACACGTGGCCATCGTTATGCCCATTGTCGCCGCTATGCAGACAGGCAGCCTGAACCTGGCCGGCGTTGCCATGGCCTTCGGTATTGCCGGACAAATGCTTACCCCGACGCATATGTGTCTTGTTATCACCGTCGATTATTTTAAAGCCAACTTTTTCAAAACGCTTAAGCCTGTCTTGCTTTGCGAAATCATCATTCTGACTCTCTTTACAGCTTATACATATTTCACATGGTAAACTTTCAGTGCTTAATCAGCAGCAAGCAGTGTTCGGATTAGTCCTCAAAACACTGTCCGCCGCAGATTAAACACTTTATTTTTATTATTTGCTTGCAGTAGCGCAAAGATTAAGTGTATAATAGTGTTATCTATTCTTAAATTTTGGAGGGGTGTTTGTGAATTATACAGAAATGGTAGTATTCATTATCTACCTGTTGTTCATGCTATCAATCGGCATTTGGTTCTTCTATAAAAATCGTCAGGGTGGTGAAAAAACCTACTTTCTCGGCGGCCGTCAGATGGGACCGTGGGTAACCGCTCTTTCTGCCGGTGCTTCTGATATGAGCGCCTGGGTGCTCATGGGCTTGCCGACATCTATCTACGCTCTCGGCCTCGGTCAGGCCTGGATCAGTATCGGCCTGCTCACCGGCTATTCCTTAAGCTGGATTTTTCAGGCACCGCGCCTGCGCCGTTTTTCCATTGTGGCCAACGATGCCATCACTATTCCGCAGTACCTCAGCAACCGCTTTTTATCTAAGTCCCACGTGTTGCAGGTAATCTGTGCAATCGTCTTTCTCATTGCCTACACTATTTATTCCGCTTCCAGCATCAAGGCTTGCGGTACTCTGTTCAACACTGTTATAGGTATTGACCAGACCTATACAATGTATGTGGCAGCCTTCATCATCATCGGCTACACCTTCTTAGGCGGCTTTTCCGCTGTTTGCTGGACAGACTTCTACCAAGGCCTGATGATTCTCGGTTCTCTGCTTATTGCACCTATCTTCGCAGTATCCTTGATCAATCCGCAGGCAGTTGCCGGCATTCCGCCCGATTACTGGAATCCGGTTGCCAAAACCTCTGATATTATCTCCGGCTTCGGCTGGGGCTTGGGCTATTTCGGTATGCCGCACATCATCATCCGCTTCATGTCCCTCAAATCTCAAAAGGAAATGAAGAAATCCGCTGTTATCGCTATCAGCTGGACCGCCCTCATCTGCTTCTTCGCTACTATGGTAGGCGTAGTAGGCCGTATGTATCTGGGCATGGATGAAAACATCAACCAAAACTCTCTGGTATTCATCGCCATGGTTCGCAGCATTTTCCCGGCTCTGATGAGCGGCATCCTGCTTTCCGGCGTATTGGCAGCTTCCATGAGTACTGCTTCCAGTCAGCTGCTCGCTTCCGCTTCTGCCTTTGCCAGCGACGTTTATAAGCCTGTAATCCGTAAATACCAGTCCGGCGACAAGGAAATGCTTTGGGCAGGCCGCATCGTCGTACTCGTTATTTCCTTCGTAGCGCTGCTTATTGCCGATTCCCCGCGTGCCGGCAGCATCATGGAGCTGGTTGCCAACGCCTGGGGCGTATTCGGTGCAGCCTTCGGCTCTGCTATTATGCTCAGCCTTTTCTGGCGCGGCTTCACCTTCCAGGGTGCAGTAGCCTGCATCATCGTCGGTGCTGTTGTAGATATCGGCTGGTACCTGACTATGGCAGCCTCCACCGGCATCTACGAAATTATCCCCGGCTTTTTTGCCAGCCTTGTAGCAGGCGTCATCGTTTCCCTGCTCAGCGGCGGTCCTTCCAAGGATGTTGCTGAACTTTATGATAAAGCCAACAACTACGTTGAGGAATAATTGTAAAGCCTAAAAAATTAGCCACATAAAAAAGTCCGATTTGTCATCACAGACGAATCGGACTTTTTATATTCTCAGCAAAATTTCAAGCTAATTTTACCCAAAGAGGCAAAAGCATAGCATTTTCACTGCACTCATATTATAATAAAAGTGACCAATAAATTTGCTGAATACATTATGTAAGGAGGTTCTGCCATGCGTACTTTTCTGCCATTAGCCTTTTGGTACTGGCTCTATAATCAGCTCTTCTTCTTTTTGGGTGCCCTTGGCTTTTTTGCAATACATTTTCTTGTTGCTTTCATCGGCTTCGGCGGCATGGATACTCTTGCCAGCGCTATTTTGACAACACTTTATGCATTTATTCTTTACAAGCTCTTCGGGCGTTTTCTCTGGCGCAGCAGGCTGCAGCAATATAATCCCGGCAACACACAGCTGCTTTGCGCCTCACTGTTGCCGCTGATTTTAGGCAGCGTTGTTCTCACCGCCAGCTTTGCCATAGCAGACGGCAAAATCTACAACACTATGACTGCCATGCCTGTGCTCGCAGCCATCAATCTCAGCCTTTCCTACCTGCCGCTCGCCAAAAGCGTCTGGACTATGCTCATTTTAGGCAGCATCTTCAACATCTTCACCATCACCTGCTTCTGGCGCTACTGCCGTAAATATCTTCAGCAGGAAATTCCCTGGCTGAAGCTGTTCACAATAATAGCTATCTGTCTGGCAGTCTGCACCATCATTATTTACAGCATAACCATTATGTATCTGCCTGATGACAAAGTAGTAGGATGAGATAGTCAAAATTTTATCATCATTAATCCAAACATCTTATGAAATTTTTGCAAATATACCTCTAACCATATTTTCTATGATATAATAAGTCTAACATACAAATTTAATACTGTTGTCGTTCTCTTAGGAGTATTGTAGTACCAACTGCAATACTCCTTTTTTAATAGCATCATCAATACGTATTGTTTTTATACGTGCTAAATGATACAATTATGAAAAGAGCAATATCATGAAATTTAAAGAACTGGAAAAGCTACTGAAAAAAGCCGGTTGGACATTATATTCGACCAGAGGCTCCCACTTTTATTACATACATCCACGCCAACCTAATAAAGTAACTGTTCCTAACCATAAGGGAGATATTCCCATAGGCACAGTTAAAGCTATTTTCAAACAAGCCGGTTTAGATTTTCAGAAAGGGTGATTTTATGTTATCAATGTATCCTGCGTGCTTTTATAAAGAAAAAGACGGACAATACACCGTAATTTTCCCAGACCTTAACCACCTCGCAACCTGTGGTACGGATTTACAAGATGCTATGAAAATGGCAACAGACTGCCTGGCAGGCTTCCTTTACGAAGCAAAGCTCAGCAATGAGGCTGCTCCTACACCTTCTGAATTAAGCACTATTGATGTTAATGAAGAATACAGCGATTATGCAGAAGCCTTTGTTAATATAGTAAGTGTTGATGTAGAAGCATACGCAAAAGAGCACTTTACTAAAGCAGTCAAAAAAACTCTCACCATCCCTAAATGGTTAAATGATGCGGCAATTGCTAGGAAACTTAACTTCTCCAAAATTTTACAGGATGCTCTCAAGAACGAGCTCAATATCGGATAAAGCAAAAATCACAACCGGTTACATATATAACCGATTGTGATTTTTTATTATAGTTTCAATATTTACTTACCGGCAATTTTGCCGTAGCATTCCGGTCTGCGATCGCGGAACAGTCCCCAGCTCAGTCTGTCCTCAGCCAAGGCCGCCAAATCATACTCCGCATAAAGAATTTCTTCCTGATCACGCGATGCATCCTGCACAAGCTCACCGGTACCGTCGGTCATAAAGGAAGAGCCGTAGAACAGCAGTGAGGACTGCTGGCCTGCATTGCCTTCGCAAGGCTCCACAGTTTCCAGACCGATGCGGTTTGCTGCCACCACAGGCATCAGATTAGCTGCACTATGGCCTTGCATAACACGACGCCAATGCGGCATGCTGTCGCAGTCTAAGATAGGCTCGGAGCCAATCGCCGTCGGATAGAACAAAAGCTCTGCTCCGTTCAGCGCCAGGCAACGTGCTGTCTCAGGAAACCACTGATCCCAGCAGATACCGATACCGACACGGCCATACTTGGTATTGAAAACCGTAAAGCCGCTGTTACCCGGTTTAAAGTAAAATTTTTCCTGATAAAAATGATCGTCAGGAATATGTGTTTTGCGATAAACGCCTAAAATCTCACCGTCAGCATCAATGCAGGCGATGGAATTATATAATTCGTTGACATCACGCTCAAAAAAGCTGATAGGCAGAACGATATTCAGCTCTTTTGCCAAACGCTTGCCCATCTGCACCGCAGGATTTTCTTCCGTAGGCAGTGCATACTGATAGAAATCATAGCGACGCTGCTGGCAGAAATACGGACGCTCCCACAGCTCCGGCAGCAGAATAATCTGCGCACCGTTCGCTGCAGCTTCGCGCACCAACGCTTCAGCGTGCTGCAAATTTTCTTCTACGGTCGGCGCACAGCGCATCTGCACTGCTGCCACCTTTACCTTGCTCATAAGCACACTCCCTTCGGAATTTGCTGTGTAATGCAGTGAATATTGCCGCCACCGGTCAAAATTGCCCGCGCCGGTATCTGCACTACCTTACGCTCCGGACAGAGCTTGGCAAGAATTTCCGCCGCCAACGCATCGCTGGCCGCATTCTCACCGCCAAAGGCAGGCACTACAACACTGTCATTACTGAAATAAAAGTTTACATACGAAGCCGCCAGACGTTCACCGGCTTCGCGCATATCCTCACCCTCGACAAAGTCGAAGCCTGCTACCTCGTCCTCCGTGATGCACACAGGCACCGCAGGAACAGGCAGCTTATGCACGATGATTTTGCGTCCCTTGGCATCCGTCAACTGCTCCAAAGCATCCAGGCTTGCCTTGCTCAAAGCATACTGCGGATCAGCTTCGTTATCTGTCCACGCCAGCACCACCTCACCGGGGCGGATAAAGGCACAGACATTATCTACATGCTCGTTGGTTTCATCGTTATAAATACCGCGAGGAATCCACAAAACCTTTTCCACGCCCAGGTAAGTCTTAAGCTTTTGCTCAATCTGCTCTTTGGAAAGGTCGGGATTGCGTCCTGCGCTCAAAAGACAGGCTTCTGTTACCAATGCCGTACCCTCGCCGTCGCAGTGAATAGAACCGCCCTCCAGCACAAAGGGAACAGCATCATACAGCGCAGCACCATAATGCTCGGCAAATTTTTCCGCAAAAGCATCGTCCTGCTCATAATCGGGATACAGGCCGTCTACCTCGCCGCCCCAGGCATTGAAGCGCCAGTTCACACCGCGCAGCTCGCGTCCCTTTGCGCCGTCGCGCACAACAAAAGTCGGGCCGATGTCACGCGCCCAGCTGTCGTCCGTTTCCATAGCAACCAGCTCAACGTTGGCCACACCTGCAAGATATTCCTGCGCCACAGCAAAGTGCTTAGCACCGCAGATAACATAAACCTTTTCGCTCGCCGCAGTCGCCTTAATCACAGCCGTAAACGCTTCGCAGGCCGCCACTGCGCCAAAGCTCCAGGAGCCAGGACGCTGCGGCCACACGATAATGCAGCCGTCATGCGGTTCGTATTCGCCGGGCATATGAAAGCCGTCGGCAGCGGGAGTAAAGTTTTTCTCTAACATCATGACAAACGTCCTTTAAAATCTTCATAACCGAAACGGCGCACCAGCTCCGTAGTACCGTCCTTGTGCAGCAGCACAATATCAGGCAGCGGAATGCCGTTAAAGGTATTATTTTTAACCATGGAATAAATCGCCATATCCTCAAAAATCAGCTTATCGCCAACCTTGATTTCCTTGTCAAAGCTGTAATCGCCAATCACGTCACCTGCAAGACAGGTCATTGAGGATAAACGGTATTTATATTGCTTTTCGTCAGCCTCATAACCGCCGCGCAGAGGCGGACGGTAAGGCATCTCCAGCACGTCAGGCATATGGCAGGCAGCCGAGGCATCAAGGATAAGAATATCCAGACCGTTATGCACAATATCCAACACCTCTGTCACGAGATAGCCGGCATTGAGCGCCACAGCCTCACCGGGCTCCAGATATACCTCAACATGATAGGTATTACGAATATATTTTACTAAATCAATCAGCGCTTCCACATCATAATCACTGCGCGTAATATGATGGCCGCCGCCCAGATTCAGCCATTTAAGCTGCTTAAAGTACTTGCTGAACTTCGCTTCGAACGCCTTCCATGTCGTCAGCAGGTCATCAGAGTTCTGCTCACACAGCGTATGGAAATGCAGGCCCTCGATTTCCGGCGGCAAAACCTCCGGAAAGTTCGCCAGCGTTACGCCCAAGCGTGAGCCATAAGCACAGGGGTCATAAATTGCATGCTCACCCTCCTGCGTCGAGCATTCCGGGTTTACGCGGATACCCACGCTCACACCGGCCTGAGCGCAGACAGCCTTATGCTTTTCAAACTGCGCAAAGCTGTTGAAAATGATATGGTCACAGATTTGCACCAGCTCCTGCATATCCTGCTCCTTAAAGGCAGGTGCAAAAACATGGTTCTCCTTGCCCATCTCCTCATGCCCGAGGCGCGCTTCATAAATACCGCTCGCCGTCGTGCCTGCCAGATATTCGCCCATCAGCGGATACAGGCGGAACATAGAAAAGCATTTCTGCGCCAGCAGAATATGCGCACCGCTTTCACGCTGCACATGCTGCAAAAGGCGCAGATTATTAAGCAGCTTGGCTTCATCAACCACATAGCAGGGAG
>ERZ1034723.507-NODE-507-length-20963-cov-7.190310_pt1 | contig 20963 bp, 16 predicted proteins | sample MGYA00520637_ERZ1034723 | MGnify/ENA primary metagenome ERZ1034723 (study PRJEB33766, sample SAMN09781719) | gut metagenome | biome: gut microbiome | host: Homo sapiens | place: Madagascar | study: EMG produced TPA metagenomics assembly of the PRJNA485056 data set... | reverse complement strand
TTTTATTTTTTGTTTTTTATTATTTTTTCCTTCTTGTTCTTAGTGTGCCTTGCTCAATGGCCACTATACTTTAGGTTGCAAAAATACGTAAATTTATCCACATATTGAAATTTATAGCCTACTTTTTTCGTTTTTTGCGCTTTTTCTGCTAACTTTGCAGTTCAATAGTGGCATAATACGTATGATTTTAAAGAATATCTCGATAATTAATTACAAGAACATCAAGGCTGCCAATTTGGAATTGTCGCCCAAGATCAATTGTCTCATCGGTCATAACGGTGTGGGCAAGACCAATTTCCTGGATGCCATTTACTATCTTTCGTTTTGTCGCAGTGCCTACAATCCTATCGATTCGCAGGTTATTGCGCACGATGAGAACTTCATGGTGATAGAGGGCAACTATCTTGATGAGCGAGAGAATGTCGAGAATATCTTCTGCGGTATGAAGCGTGGAACGAAGAAGCACTTCAAGCGCAACAAGAAGGAGTACAAACGACTGTCACAACATATCGGATTGATACCGCTCATCTTTGTCTCTCCTTCTGATACGGTACTCATTGAGGGAGGAAGCGAGGAGCGACGCCGCCTGATGGATGTGGTCATCTCGCAGTACGACCCTTCCTATATTGAGGCATTGGCCAACTACAACAAGGCTTTGCAACAGCGTAATGCTCTGCTCAAGATGGAGGAGGAACCTGATGTGACGCTGATGGAGATATGGGAACAGGAGATGGCTCGCAATGGTGAGCTGCTCTTTCAGAAGCGTGAGGCTTTCGTCAAGGAACTGATTCCTCTGTTTCAGCAGATCTATCGTCATATCTCTGGCGACCGCGAGGTGGTGAGCCTGCGTTATGTCTCTCATTGTCAGCGCGGTCCGCTCCTTGATGTCATACAGCGCGACCGCTTCAAGGATAGGGCTGTAGGTTATTCGCTTCATGGTGTGCATCGTGACGACCTGGAGATGCTGATAGGTGATTTCCAGATGAAGCGAGAGGGAAGTCAGGGACAGAACAAGACCTTTGTCTTGGCTCTCAAGTTAGCCCAGTTTGATTTTCTGCGACGCACGGTATCGAGTACTACGCCCCTCTTGCTGCTCGACGATATCTTCGACAAGTTGGATGCCCAAAGGGTAGAGGCGATTGTCGACTTGGTATCGGGAGCCAATTTTGGACAGATATTCATCACCGATACCAATCGCGACCATCTCGACCGCATCCTGCACGAGAGTGACGGCAATTACAAGATATTCCATGTAGAAGGTGGAAACATAGACTTGGTTCACGAAGAATAGTAGAAAAACCTGCAAAGCAAAGAAATATGTTCAGACGAAAAGTACGTTCCTTATCAGATTTGTTGCCCGAGGTATTGAGGCGCGAGGGACTGGAGACCCCGCTGCAGCAGAAGCGTCTTCTTGCTTCCTGGGATCAGGTGGTGGGTGAGCCTGTAGCCAAGTACACTGGCGACAAGTTTATCAAGAACCAGACTCTCTTTGTCAAGATACTCAGTCCGGCCTTGCGTGCCGACCTCTCGCTGAGTCGCAGCCTGTTGGTCAAGCGGCTTAACGAGGCCGCGAAGGCTTTTGTCATTTCCGATATCAAGTTCTATACGATAGCATCCATCTTGATATCGGTGGCTTCGGTGGGCACGGTCTCCGTCTTCTGAAAGTCGAAGCATATACCTATTTTATATAGATGGGGCATCTTGCAGAGCATACGGTCGTAGTAGCCTTTGCCTCTGCCCAAGCGATGCCCCGACTTATCGAAACTCATGCCCGGGATGATGCCTGCTTCTATCTTCCCGTATTCATCTTCTGGCAGCAGTCTGCCTACAGGTTCCATGATGTGGAAACTACCTTGTCTTAAGTCTTTCGAGCCTGTATATTCTCTTATCTCCATGTTTTCTCCGTCTACGACAACAGGCAGGAATACCTGTTTGCCCTGATTGACCAGTTCGTCGATAAACTGATGGGTATTCACCTCGTCGGGAAGCGAGTAGTATAGTAGTATGCTGCGGGCTTGCTGCAGCCGGATGTTTCTGCGCAGCCGGTCTAAAACAAGAAGCGACAGTTCTTCGAGCTGTTGCCCGGAGAACTGTCGCTTTCTCTCTCTGATGATACTTCTAAGTTCTTTCTTATTCATTTTTCTGCCTTCTTATGCCAAGCGGGATGGGCTTCTGTGCAACGAACGGTAGTTGTAGGGCACATTTGCCATAGCTACCTTCTGCTTCTTTTTGTAAACAGGCTTGGTGGCAGGAACGGGCTTCTTGGGGAAAGCCTCGTTCTTTTGAAACACCTCCATCGTTTTGTTGATAACAGGATCGTCCTGGTTGATGTATTGATTCCAAGCCTGGTCGTTGAGCATGTTATAGATCACACGGCTGTTGATGTAGCGTTCCAACAGTTTGTGCGACTTGCGGATGAGCAGGTTGCGGCGCTGCAGACCGTGCTTGTCGGCATAGGTGGCAAACTTGTCAACCATGTTCTGCTTGTCCAGATAGTCGGCCAGCTCCATCATCTCCTTGAAGTTGTTCAGCTTAGGACGGTTGTTGTCGGTATAGGTGAAGGCGAACTGCAGGATGAGTCCGCTCATGCTTGCCTGCTTGAAGTAGGATGTCATTCCCAAAGTATCCTCGGGTACGAAGATGTCGGGAGTGATGCCTCCTCCGCCATATACGGTACGTCCCAATCCCGTGTGATAGGCCGGACCCGTATGCTTGATGCTGTCTTGCGAGAAGAACTCGCCATGCTCATAGCGGTTGAGCAGGTCTTGCTCATAGTCCTTGTCGTCACCCAGGGTGTAAGGTTTCTGTATGCATCGACCCGATGGGGTGTAGTAGCGTGCAATGGTGAGTCTTATCATGCTGTGGTCAGGGAATTCTATCTGTTGCTGTACCAGTCCCTTTCCGAAAGAACGTCGGCCTATGATGGTGGCACGGTCATTGTCCTGCATGGCTCCTGCAAAGATTTCGGCAGCCGATGCTGAGCCTTCGTTGATAAGTACGACGAGCGGTATGTGCTGATAGGATCCCTTGCCATCGCTGCGGAAGTCCTGTCGTGGCGACTTGCGTCCCTGTGTGTAGACGATGAGTTTCTTGTCGGGCAGGAACTCGTTGGCCATGTTGATGGCTGCTGTCAGGTATCCGCCACTGTTGTCGCGAAGGTCGATACACAGGTTCTTGAATCCCTCTTGCGAGAGCTTTGCCAGGGCGATGAGCATCTCTGGATAGGTATTCTCGCCGAAGTTCTTGATGCGTATGTATCCGGTCTTGTCGTCGAGCATATAGGTTGCCGTGATGCTCTTGGTAGGTATCTCGCCTCGGGTCACGGTGAAGGTCTGTACCTTCTTGCTGCCGTAGCGCACCACACCAATCTTTACCTTGGTGTCTTTCTGTCCCTTGAGTCTGTGCATGGCTTCCTCGTTGGTGACGATCTTGCCTACGAAAGGCTTGCCGTCTACCGCCACAATCTTGTCGCCAGCCAACAGGCCGGCCTTCTCAGCAGGTCCGTTCTGTATCACATTCTGCACGTGTATGGTGTCATCTCTGATCACAAACTCGATGCCCACACCGCAGAATGATCCTTTCAGGTCGTCGGTGGCAGCAGCCACATCCTTGGCACTGATGTAAACGGAGTGTGGGTCCAGTTCAGAGAGGATGAGCGGTATCGCCTTGTCTACCAAAGAGTCGATATTCACCGCATCCACATACTGGTCGTCGATGATGTGCAGCAGGTTGTTGAGCCTGTTGCTTCCGCTGTTGATGATATTGAGCCTGTTTCCTGAGAAATGGTTCGAGAAGAACGAGCCGATCATGATACCTATCACCACGCATACAGCCATGATGATGGGCATGAAACGGTTGGTCTTTTTCTTATTGATGTTCATATATTTATTGTCTTATGTTCTTGGTTCGGCTTCTTCCTGCGAAGCGTCGTCGGGGTTGAGATATACTACCTTGATGCCAGCTCGCTCCATGAGTTCGATGCCGTCATTGAGTCGGTATTTCTCGGCATATACCACGCGCTTGATGCCCGCCTGGATGATGAGTTTGGCACACTCGATACATGGCGAAGCCGTGACATAGAGTGTACTTCCGTCGCTGTTGTTGCTGCTTCGCGCCAACTTGGTGATGGCATTGGCCTCGGCATGCAGCACATAGGGCTTGGTCACGCCGTCTTCCTCGCATACGTTCTCAAACCCACTGGGTGTGCCGTTGTAGCCATCGCTGATAATCATCTTGTCCTTGACTACGAGTGCACCCACCTGTCGGCGTTTGCAGTAACTGTTTTCTGCCCAGATGCGTGCCATGCGCAAGTAGCGCAGGTCGAGTTTCTCTTGTTTGGAAAGTTGCTCTTCCATGTTTCTGTTGTTATGATTCTATATTTTTCTTTATCTCGTTGCGCTCCAGCAGGGCATCGATGGTAGGCTCTTGTCCGCGGAATCGCTTGTAGAGTGTCATCGGATGCTCGGTACCACCCTTTGAGAGGATGTTGTCTCTGAAGCTCTGTGCTGTCTGCTGGTCGAAGATACCGTTCTTCTTGAACACGCTGAAGGCATCGGCGTCGAGCACCTCTGCCCATTTGTAGCTGTAGTAACCAGCAGCATAGCCTCCTGCCATGATGTGCGAGAACTGTACGGTCATACAGGTATTGGGCAACTGTGGTGTGACCATGGCCTTTGCCCAGGCTTTCTTCTCGAATGGGATGATGTCGTCGTCGAAAGCTTCCTTCTTGGTGTAGTAAGCCATGTCGAGCAGTCCGAAGCTCACCTGTCGCAGACATCCGTAGGCAGCCATGAAGTTGCGGCTCTTCACGATGCGCTCTATCAGGTCGTCGGGCAGAGGCTCGCCTGTCTGATAGTGGAAGGCGAAGGTGCGAAGGAAGTCTTTCTCCACAGCATAGTTCTCCATGAACTGCGACGGCAACTCCACAAAGTCCCACCATACATTGGTTCCCGACAGACTCTCAAATCGGGTGTTGGCAAACATGCCGTGCAGGCTGTGTCCGAACTCATGCAGAAAGGTCTCCACCTCGCCAAGGGTCAGCAGGGCTGGCTTCTCGGCTGTAGGTTTGGTGAAGTTCATCACCACGCTGACATGCGGACGTATGTTCTGTCCCTTATGGTCTATCCACTGTCCCTGGAATTCTGTCATCCATGCACCTCCCTGTTTGCCCTTGCGTGGGAAGAAATCGGCATAGAATACTGCCAGATAGCTGCCGTCCTTGTCGAACACCTCGTATGCTTTCACGTCGGGATGGTATACGGGTATGTCCTTGTTCTCCTTGAAGGTGATTCCGTAGAGTTTTCCAGCCAAACCGAACACGCCGTCGATTACCTTGTCGAGTTGCAGGTAGGGGCGCAGCATCTCTGCGTCGAGGTTGTATTTCTCCATCTGCAGCTTGTGCGAGTAGAAGCTCATGTCCCAGGGTTCCATCACGAAATCATCTCCCTCAATGCGTTTTGCTAAGGCTGTTATCTCGGCAACCTCCTTCTCGGCGGTAGGCTTGTAGGCATCTATCAGGTCGTTCAGCAGTTTGTACACATTGTCGATATTGCTTGCCATGCGGTGCTTGAGCACGTAGTCGGCATAGGTGTCGAAGCCCAGCAGCTGTGCCAGCTCGCGTCTCAGGTTGATGAGTCGCTTGCATATCTCGAGGTTGTTGGCATCATTGTCGTGTATGCACTCGGTATTGCGAGCCATGTACATCTTCTTGCGGAGCTCGCGCTGTGTAGAGTAAGTCATGAAGGGAGAGAAGACAGGGAAGTCGAGGGTGAAGATCCATCCTTCCTTCTCCTGTTCCTTGGCATTCTGCTCGGCTGCAGCAATGGCAGTCTCGGGCAGTCCGTCGAGTTGAGCCTTGTCGGTGATATGCAGCTGGAAGGCTTTGTTTTCCTTGAGCAGGTTCTGCGAGAACTGCAGGGTGAGCATGCTTGCCTCCTCGGTGAACTGGCGCAACTTCTCCTTGCCTTCCTCATCGAGCAGGGCACCGCTGCGTACAAAACCATCATAGCTTGTATCGAGCAACATCTGTTCCTCGGCATTCAACTCGCGGTTGGGATGGTCGTGTACGAACTTGATGCGTTCGAAGAGTTTCTTGTTCAGGGTGATATCGTTGGCATGCTTGGTAAGGATGGGGCTCATCTTCTGTGCCAAGGCTTCCATCTCGTCGCAGGTCTCTGCGCTCATCATGCATGAGAAAACATTGGAAACCCTGCTGAGCAAGTCGTAGTAGTGCTCGCCTTTCTCGGTATCCACGCGTGCCAGGGTGTTCTCGAAGGTAGGTTCTTCGGGATCGTTGACGATCTTGTCGGTGGCCTCATCGTCACGGCGTATTCCTTCCATGAAGGCCTCTTCGTAATCTTCCAGCCTGATACGGTCGAAGGGTACGGTGTCGTGAGGGGTGTTGTAAGGTGCGAAAAAGGGATTGATACGATTCTCTGTCTTATTTTCTTGAAGCATACTAACTTAGTGTTTTATTTTTGTGCAAAGTTAGTAAAAAAAGGTGTTATAATCTTCTTGTATCATATTATTTAACATACTTTTATCTCAACCCTTGCTGTTGGTAAGTTTTTCGAGTGCCTGGATGTGGATGCGCTCTCTGAAAAGTTGGATAAGTCCTTGGCTTTGCAAACGGTTGAGGGCTCTGGAGACATTCAGTCTGCTGTCGTTCACCTCTTCGGCTATGCGCCTCATCTTGATGTGGATTGTTTTCTCGCCTGTAGGGCTGACACAATTAGCCTCGAAGAAGCGTGTGATGCGTTCCTCTAAACTCTTGGCTGGCGTCTGCAGGGTACGGAGGCTGTGCTTCTGACTCTGTGTGGATATCAGGTTGAGCAGGTTGATGCGGAATATGTCGAAGAGGGTTGCCAGCTTCATGACGTCTTGCTTGGCAATACATAGCAGGCTGCAGTCGTGCAGGGCTGTATAGGTATGAGTGAAGTATGGGTACAGACCGAAGATGCGTTCCGACTGGAAGGTCTCGGGTGCCTGTATCTTCTCGTCGATGCTGTAGCTGTGGTCGGCAGACTCGGTCTTTACCATCACCTCGCCGTCGAGCAGGAAGTACAGGTGTGTGCAGAGTTCGCCTTCAGCTACAATCGTCTCTCCCTTACTTGCTTTTCTGAAGTCAAAGCGTGTCTGCCCTGCAGCTTGCTGCAAGTCGTTGCGGCTCATTCCCAAGAAGAGGGGCAGAGCCAACAGGCTGTTGTATATGCGGTTTTCGGGCATAATTTTTGAGGAGTTTATTCAGGAGTTTATTTGAGGAGTTAAAGGAGTTAAGGAGTTATCGCTCCCTTCGGTCGCTGAGGAGTTAAGACAATAGTCTTGAGGAAATGTTCAATGTTTTATGTTCAATGTTTTATGTTCAATGTTGAGTCCACAAAGGCTGTTGTCTTAACTCCTTAACTCCTTAACTCCTTAACTCCTTAACTCCTTAACTCCTTAACTCCTTTAACTCCTTTAACTCCTTAACTTCTCCTTAAAAATAATTATTCCAATATCTTCTCCTTGAGTGATGGCGAGTACCATACCTCGGTCTTGCCATCATCATTGGTATAGATGAGGTAAGCCATGAGTTCTGAATGCTGTCTCAGTATCTCTTTGGCTTTTTCGAGACCCATCACCATGAAAGAGGTGGCGTAGGCGTCTGCCGTGGCACAGTTTTTTGCCAAGACTGTGGCAGACAGCAGACTGTGCTGAACGGGGTAGCCAGTCTTGGGGTCGATGGTATGGGCATACTTCTTGCCGTTCTTATAGTAGAAGTTGCGATAGTTGCCGCTGGTTGCCATGGCTATATCCGTGACATTGAGCACCGTCTGCAGTTCCTGGTTGGTGTTCAGCGAGTCTTCGGTAGGTTTGTTCACGCCGATGCGCCAAGGTTGCTGTTTCTGGTTGATACCCTTGGTGACTATCTCGCCTCCTATCTCTATCATATAGTCGTTGATGCCTTTCTTGCTCAACAGTCGTGCCACCACGTCACAACCGTATCCCTTGGCTATGGCAGAGCAGTCGAGCATGATGCGCGGATCCTGTTTCTGTATGTGATTGTCGGAGGTGAGCTTCACCTTCTGGTAGCCTACTATCTTTCTCAGGTCGTCGATGACCTTCTTGTTGGGTTCCACACCTTTCTTAAAACCGAATCCCCATTCGTTGACCAGTGGGGCGACGGTAATGTCGAAGGCTCCGTGGGTCTCGTTGGAGATGTCCTCTGCCAAGAGGAAAACCTCTGTAAACATCGAGTTGACTACCGGGTTCTCGTTGCGGTTCACCTTCGAGATAATGGAGGTCTTGTTGAATGGCGAGAGCGACTCGTCCACCTTCTTCAGCTCAGCCTCTATCTCTTTCTTCAGATTGGTGTCGCTATGATAAGTGATGTGGTAGACGGTTCCGAAGATGAAACCCTCGTCGTGCTGATAGTTGATGTTTTCCTGTCCCTGCTTCAGGATGATGACCGTGCCGATGACGAGGAGCAGCAGGAAGGGAATTTGCCAGATGAGTTTTTTCTTGTTCATATTGATGGGATAGGGGTGATGGTTGATGTAAATGTGGGGTGAGAGTGATGCGGCTTTCTTGTCGCAGCGGGCTTACAGCTCGAAACTTACGTTGAAGGTTCCTCCAAAGCGTGAGCCTCCCTGCTTGCCAAAGCCGGGCACATACCAGGTGTTGCCATAGTCGCCGTCGTCATGGAAGAGCCTGCGCTTGTATCTCAGGCTCCAGCCCATTCTTACAGGACCCCATATCTTGGCATCCACACCGAAGACAAACTCAGCCCAGTGGTAGTTGCACTTCACACCGTTGACCTCGTAGGGAGTCGTACCGCCCCATATGGGGTCCTGGATATCCGGACCCTTGAGGTCGTATTTGAAATAGGTAAGGGCGTATCTCACACCGCCATACAGGCGATAGATGTCGTGCTTGTTGCGCAACAGGTTGAAGTCGCAGCCTATTCGTCCGTAGGGTGCCGTCGTCTTGTAGTTGATCTGGGTGCTTTCGTCTGTGCCGTCAGCTTTTCCTATACCTATTTCTACTACAGGGAAATACTTGTCCTTGAGGTTGACACGCAGTGCCGCCTCATACTGACCGTAGTCGCTGACCATGAGTTGAATGGGGCCAACCAGGTCTGCGCTTATTGCCACGTTTCTCAACAGTGGGATGGTGTCCTTGTTGGTGGCGGCTATCTTCTTGCCTGATGATCCCTGGGCATGTGTCGCCTGTGCGGGCATCAGCAGCATCAGGGCGCTAATCGCGATGACCAAAGTAAATATAGAAGTGTGGCTTCGTTTCATCATAAGTTACTTCTTTACAGTTGATGACGATGGAGTCTATGCTGTTGTGCGTAGTCTTCACGCCGGTGATGGTATGAAAAAAGGATGGCTTGCAGTCTACCGACTCAAAGTGTGGTGTGTTGGTCTTCTGCACCGTTACGGTGTCGCGCAGCAGTCGGTTGTCTGCGTTGCGAGTCTCAAAGAAGAGGCTGTCTTCCAACAGCGAGTAGCTCATGGGCAGTATGAAACTGTCCACATTCACGTCCTTGTTGATCAGCACACTGTCGGTTCCCTCGATACGGTTGGTCGAGATGGTGAGTGTGTCGGTCAGGGTTGTTATGTTGCCTGCCAGCCTGTACTTGGTGTACACGGTGTTGTTGAGCGGACAGTCGAGCGTACTGCAAGCTGCCATCAGCCCAAGGGCCATCATGAGTATGGGGATTATTTTCCGCATCTTATCTCTTTTTCTATTTGATAGTCGTTACGATTGGGGTTTTGTCGGCTCAACAGGTCGCCTAAGAATCCTGCCAGGAACAGCTGGCTGCCTAAGAGCATGGCTGTCAGGGCGATAAAGAAGTAGGGCGAGTCGGTGATGAGGTGTCCATACACGCCATGATAGAGGTCGATGCTCTTGTCGATGCCGAGGCATACCAGTGACAGGAAACCGATGAAGAACACCACGCTGCCCAAGAATCCGAACACGTGCATAGGTTTCTTGCCGAAGTTGCTCAGGAACCAGAGGGTCATCAGATCCAGATAGCCGTTGACAAAGCGGTTCCAGCCCATGAACTTCGACTTGCCGAACTTGCGGGCCTGATGATGCACAGGCTTTTCGCCTATCTTGTCGAAACCGGCATTCTTTGCCAGATAGGGGATGTAGCGGTGCATCTCACCATACACCTCGATGTTCTTCACCACGTCGCGGCGGTAAGCCTTCAGTCCGCAGTTGAAGTCGTGCAGGTTGTGTATGCCGCTCACCTTGCGTGCTGTGGCATTGAAGAGCTTGGTAGGAATGGTCTTCGACAGAGGGTCGCCCTCCTTGCGGTTCTGCTTGTAGCCCGATACCAGGTCGTAGCCTTCCTGGGTAATCATGCGGTAGAGCTCAGGTATCTCGTCGGGAGAGTCCTGCAGGTCGGCATCCATGGTGATGACCACATCTCCCTGTGCCTCTTTGAATCCACAGTACAGGGCAGGGCTCTTGCCGTAATTGCGGCGGAACTTGATGCCTTTCACCTGGTCGGCCTCCTCAGCCAAGTGTTCTATCACCTGCCATGAGTGGTCGGTAGAGCCGTCGTTGACAAAGATGACTTCGTAGCTGAAGTGGTTGGCTTCCATCACTCGCTTGATCCAGGCAAAGAGCTCGGGCAGCGATTCTTCCTCGTTGTATAGGGGTACGATAACGGATATGTCCATTTGTTTGGTGTGTTATTATTGGTTATTGATGTTCTTGATACTTACGCGTTGTGCCATGATGGCTGCGATGACAGGGCTGAGTACCACACCCACGATGAGGTCGGTAATCATAAACATGGAAGCCCATGCCAGTGGCTTCATCGAGAGGATGGTGTCGATGGTGGCCTTTGCCTCTGCCTCCGACAGATGGTACACTTCCTGCATCACGGGCTGGTAGGTGCTCTCCAATAAGGCCATGAAAGGACCCATGTCCATGAACGAGAACCACAAGTACTGTACCACGGTGAGCAGCAGAGTGGCATTGAAGAATGTCTGCATACAGTAGAAGGTGCCGCGGCGGAAGGAGATGGTGCCGTCAAGGGCATAGTCGCGGAAACTCTTCAGGCGTTTGCCTACCACAAAGGGAGTGCTGATCAACAGCAGGTTGCCTATCAGTCCCAAGAACGACTGGTCGGGCTTTACTGCCAGCATGGTGAATGCGAAACTAACTATCCATACAAGTCCTAAGATGGCTCCGTCCTGGCGGGCGAAAGCCCTTGTCTGAACTAAATTCTGTACATTAATCATTGTCTTATTTATGTATTATCGTGCAAAGGTAAGCAATTTTTAGCATATAGTGTTCAATGCTGCGATAATTTTATATATTTTTGGAGAAACAGAACTGTAGGAAACAAAAAAAGAGAACTTCTGTTGATGAAATTCTCTTTTTTGAGCCTCTTGTCGGATTCGAACCAACGACCCCGAGATTACAAATCACGTGCTCTGGCCAACTGAGCTAAAGAGGCGGGTGGACAAGCGATTCATATCGCACCGCTACAACCAAGTACCCTTGCTATGTTCCCATCCTGGGGGATTCCGAGGGAGCTGGTCGTATGAGACTTGTCCGTCTCTGCGTTTAAGCGGGTGCAAAAGTACTGCTTTCCTTTGAACCTGCCAAATATTTTCCGAGAAATATTCCTTTTATTAACTTCTGTTAAGGAAAAACTCCTTTAAAAGTCCACAACCGTGATTCCAGCACCACCAAACTGCACATGCTCATCGGCAAAGTGGGTGACATTGGGCACACTGCTCAGATACTGGCGGATGAGCTGTCTCAAGATGCCGTTGCCCTTACCATGGAGGATACGCACACGGGGCATTCCCACAAGGATGGCATCGTCGATGAAATACTGCACGGCATTGAGAGCCTCATCGCCACGCATACCTCTGATGTCGAGGTCTTGGTGGAAATTGGTCTTGTGCTTGTCTATCGTGTTGCGTGTCTCGGTACTGATGCCGTACGAGCCCAAGTTCTCCTTGCGTTGTTCTGTCTTGTCGGTCTCGGTGGTGGCGACAGCATGTTCCAGACGGTTGAGGCGCATCTTGGTACGCATACCTCCAAAGACAGCAGTAGCCATATCGCCCGCTATGCTCTCTATGGTTCCTATGGTGGAGAGCCCCTTGATGCGTACGGTGTCGCCTACTGATAGAGGACGGTTTTCCTGCTGCGTCTTGTTGACAGCATTGCGCAGCGCCGCCGCAGCCTTCTCTTGGTTCTGAGTTTTTTCGGCTTTATGCTTGGCATGTCGTTCCTTGCGTTGCTGTATCTGAGCTATCTTGCGGGCTATCTTGTCGTCGTTTTCCTTGGTGTCGATGTCCTGCATCTCTTCCTTGAAGGCGTCCAGCTCCTGACGTATGCGCTTGGTCTCCTCCTTCTCAGCCTGCTTCTCGCGTATTTCGCGTATGGCGTTCTCTATCTTTTTGTTGCTCTCCTTCAGCAGTTCCTCTGCCTGTTGTTTGGCTTTGGCGAGTATCTGTTTGCGGCTTCGTTCTATATCCTCGATTTCGCTCTCGTATCGCGAGATGGTCTTTTCCATGTCTTTCTCGCGCTGGTGTATGCTCTGTCGCTTGTTCTCCCAGTAGCGCTTATCGCGAACGATGTCCTGCAGATACTTGTCGCTCTGTATGTATTCGGAGCCTACGATGTCGCTGACCTCCTTGATCACCTCCTCGGGGAGTCCTATCTTGCGGGCTATCTCGATGGCGAAGGAAGAGCCCGGTCTGCCTATAGCCAACTGGAAGAGAGCTTTCATCTCGTGGCGGTCGTAGAGCATAGCACCGTTGGCCACACCCTCATGACTGTCGGCAAAATGCTTCAGGTTCTGATAGTGTGTGGTGATGACTCCATAAGCACCTTGCTGGCAGAAGCGGTCGAGCACAGCTTCGGCAATGGCTCCGCCGATGCCTGGTTCGGTGCCTGTACCAAACTCATCGATGAGGATGATGGTGTCGCCATTGGCAGCCTTCATCATATTCTTCATGTTGAGCAGATGCGAGGAGTAGGTACTCAGGTCGTTCTCCAGACTCTGTTCATCGCCTATGTCGATCATGATGTTCTGGAACACGCCCGTCTTCGAACGCTCGCTCACGGGGATGCTCAGTCCGCACTGCAGCATGTATTGCAGCAGTCCCACGGTCTTCAGACAGACCGACTTTCCTCCGGCGTTGGGACCTGAGATGATGAGGATGCGCTTCTCTTGTGTCAGCATGATGTCGAGTGGCACCACTTTCTCGCCTTTCTTCTCCAGCGAGAGTCTGAGCAGGGGGTGAATGGCTCTGGTCCAGTCTACGTGTGGGTGGGCTTCCACCTCAGGCTCTATGGCTTGCTGGGTCTCTGCAAGCTTCGCCTTGGCCTGTATCAGGTCGATGATGGCAAGGAAACGGTAGCTGTCTAATATCTCGCGTGAGAAGGGTCGCACCTTGTTGGTGAAGTCGGTGAGGATGCGTATGATTTCCTTGCGTTCCTCGCCCTCGAGTTCTCTCACGCGGTTGTTGGCTTCCACCACCTCGGTAGGCTCAATGAATACCGTTCTTCCCGTGGCACTCTCGTCGTGCACGATACCTTTTATCTTTCGTTTCAGGGTAGGGATGACAGGGATGACGAGTCGTCCGTCGCGCAGGGTAGGTGTGACATCTTTCTCTACCACTCCCTCGCTCTGTGCTGCTCGCAGTATGCCATACAGTGTGCGAGAGATGCTGCCCTCGGTCTTTGCTAACTCTCGGCGTATCTGCAGCAACTCGGGGGTGGCGTTGTCGCGTATCTTGCCAAACTTGTCGAGTATCTGGTCGATGCGTTGTATCAGTTGTGGGAAAGACATGACGTCAGCCGACAGGTGATGCAGTGCAGGGTAGGGATATTTCTTCTCTCTGCGCCAACTGTCTTCTTGTTCGGCCTCATCGTCATCGCTGTGGTTGAGTATCTTTACGATACCGTCGATGGTGCTCAGCGAGCGGCGAAGGTCAAAGAGTTCGTCTTCCTCCAAGTGGGTGTTCTCCACGCGGATGCGTACAATCGACTCTCTCACATCGTAGAAGTATTGCAGGGGGAAGTCTTCCACCTCCTCCATGAGTCTGCGAAACTCTCGGGTCTGCAGCAGCCATTCGTTCACCTCGTCGGCATCAGCGCTGAAGTGCATCTTCTCCACCTGTTCCTTGCCCAGGGTGGAGAGGCATCGCTCACGCAACAGGTTTCGAATCTCGTTGAATCCTATCTTTTGTTCAAAATTATCTGGATATATCATGTTGTTCTTATTTTCAGGCGGCAAAGTTACGAATTTTTTGAATGTTACCCAAATTTCAGCTACAAAAAACAAGGGAGCGAACCCTGTTAGGTTGCTCCCTCGTTGTTCTTGTTTCTATTATTGATAGTTCTTAATCCCAGGAATCCCAGGAATCAAAGTCGTTAAAGTGCTCCTTAGACAAATCTCCAGCTCCGCCTGTTAGATGGTCTTTGTCAGTGGTAATACCTCCGCCAGACAACCCTCCACCAGTATTATCTTCATTTTCAATCTTTGAATAGGTTTGCAGCAAACTTTCTGTCTGTAGTGGAACAAAAAATATTTGTGGCTGTATATATACTTTTTTATTCATTGCTTCAAATGTTTTTATTTGATATACTTCTTACCATTAATAATATAGATACCACTTGGCAGTGACTGGAAGCTGTTGGCATCCTCGCTAACCAACTGTCCGTTGATGTTGTATACCTTTCCGTTGGCTGGCATTAACTGTCCGTCAGCATCAATGATCAAGTCCTCGATACCTGTAGTCTCGCCATTATTGCCATCCACGTTGCTGCTGCTTACCACCTGCAACATGATAGGTTTAGCACCTTGGGTGTCGAGACGCTTCAGATAACCACGGAAGCCCTTCAAGGTACCACTCGCACCTACGAAGTTCTTGAATGTACCATCCTGATTACTGATAAAGCCGTCACCTTCCTGTACAGTCATATCGTTGCTGTAGCTTGAAGCCCATGTATAGTCGTTGCCTGTACACCAATCGTCAGGTTTGCCATTTGTGTTTTTGGTCGCCTCAATAGTTACGTAAGGATACTCTTCTACAGCAGCGGTGCTGATGCTCTTTACATCCTGGCTTGGCTTGATAAGGAATGGTTTGTTTGCCACGATGGTATTGTAAGCATGACGCACAAAATAAACTTTACCATTCTCTACACGGTCGAAGTAGAGGATCTGAGTGCCATTCTCATTGCCAATGCTGTATGTATTACCAAAGATGGCATCTACCTGATGCTTGTTGAGGCTGAAAGGAAGAACACAGGTTGTCCAAATTCCTGCTGTCATTTTGCGGTTAACTGTAACCTTTGCCACATGACCAGCCTCTGTTGCTGTGATAGTATTGGTCTGATCATCTGCATAAGATACCTCATCAACAGTTGGCTTTGTTTCATCCTCATCGAATGAGAAACCATAGAAGCCTATCTTAGAACCGAAGTTGTAGAGATAGTAAGTCTTACCTGCCTTTACATTAAAGGTATAGGTAACAGGTGAGTCAGCCAATACGCACCATCCTTGAGCACTCTTGTCACCTGGATGGTTTTTGATAGCGTTGTTGGGCATGATATCGGTTGAAAGAGCACTTGGATAAATGTTGTTCTTGAAACCTTCTTTTGACATTACGAAGCTTTCAAGACCATCAAAATGGCTGGCTACTTCTGTTTCCGTTGGAGCTTTGTCTCCGTTCAAGTCCCACCCGTATTTAGTCAAATCGTAAACTCCGCCAGTAGGCTTACCATTGGTAGACTCGATGCGAGCTGCTGAGGTTACGAAGTTGCCTGCCTCGTCCATGATAAATACACGACGCTGTGGGCGATAAGAACTCTTTCCGTTGCTGGTATCGAAGACACCATTCTGGAAGACGTGTGCTGTTACCTTACCGTTGGTCTTAGGATTGAACACCAAGAACGAACCAGAACAAGGAACGTTGAACATTGGATCCTTAACGTCGTTTGTGTATTTCTTGAAATCAGCAGTTCCGATAGTAGTTGTCTCAGGCATGGCATTGGAGCCGTTCTCCTGGCGAGCATTCTTGCTATTGAATGCTAATACATAGTAGTCGAATCCTGTCAACTTCCACTTGGCTTTGCTTGACTGTGTATCCCACTTATAGTCGTTGGATAGCTTTTCTGGATTTGTCTTGTTCTGATCGAGAATATTTGTGTCTGGTGTTCCGTTGTTAGGGAACATCCATCCACCGAGTGTTACAGACAAGGTTTTGTCTTGGTTCCACATTGTGGTGTGGTTACCATAAGTTTCACCAGTTTCAACAGTTGACTTTACACGATACATAGCAGGGTCATCAACTTCTACAGTTATTAAAGCTGTGGTGCTTTCTAAGTTTTCACCAGTGACAACGACTCTGATATTAGCTTTGCCTTCGCTGACTGCTTCTATCTTTCCTGTTGAGGCATCTACCTTTACGACGCCAGGAGATGTAGAGAACCATGAGGTGCTATATTTTGTATCGTCAAGAGTCTCTTTTGTTTCTGTAAGCAGAACTGTCAAGTCTGGTGCATCATGTGTAGTACCAGCATCCATTTTAATGCTTGTAGGATCTGGAGTAACGCTGATAGTCTTATACTTGCTGTCCACATTCAGAGTGAATGAAATTTCAGCAGGTTTATCATAAACATCGCCATAGTTAACATCACCAATTGTAGCAGCGTCAGCATTTACTTTAACAGTATATGTTCTTGTGGCACTTGGAGTAGTGAATGTAAGTTTACTTCCATCAACAGTAAGGCCGCTTATTGCAGGGTCAATAGTGTAAGTGTATGTAAAATAACTGCTTACATCTTCACCATTATATATCAAAGGAACTGCAATGGTTTTACTCTTGCCTGGCTGCAGGTTGATGGTGATGCCTTTGAATGATTCCAAGAAAACAGGCTTAATCTTACCTTCTGATACAGAGTAAGAGAACTGAAGAGTACCTACAGTATAATTGCTTCCAAGTGATGATGTTGGAGTCGCAGTAACGGTAATGAGGGATGTTCCCTTGATAAATTCTGTTTGTTCAGTATTTTTCTTAACAGAGAATTTGCCAGTCTCATTATCAACAGTCACATTGTCTCCACTAACAGCATAAGACAAGGTGTAGTCCTGACCTAACTTCAAGAGTTTGTCATTATCTCCATAAACCTTGATGACAGGCTGCTCTTCTTCCGCATCTGTGGTGTTGATAGTAACATCCATTACGGAAACGTTGAGTGGAGAAGGTGCCTTTACGCTCAACTGATAAGTGGCTGTAGTTCCTTCATAAGCATTTGCATCTTTAGGTGTAACGGTTGCTGTGATGGTTGCGATACCTAAGTTCTTAATTGTAATGGTATTACCACTCAGAGCAGCTACATTCTCTGCATTTGACTTGTAAACTACAGTGTATTTGTCTGCAGTAAGAGTTGTCTCTCCTGCCATAACAGTCAGATCTGGCAAGGTCACGGTTTTTGTTGTTGTGTTGACCACCACATCAGCATTGCGCTCGAAAGAAGCTGTCAGTCGAGTCTTATTAGAAGATGAAGCTGGGCGATTTACCTGAAGACTTGTCAAGCAAGTAGTACCACCACCATAGCGACCCAAATAGAGTGCATCGCAATCTTTTTCAATGGTATAAGTAAATTCAGAACTACCATCAGCAGATGTAGCCAAGATGTTTGACTTAAAGATGCTATTACCTTTTACATCAGAATAGATAATCACACCAGAAAGATTCTTGCTGTTGCAATAGCCGTTCAGCGTAATCACATCACCTGCTTTGAAGCCACCAGTCTTTGGTTTGATAGTGATGTACTTTCCGTCCTTTGCACTGAAGTTGCTGCTAAACGTTATGACATTATTAGCAGTTGTACATCTTGTTCCATCAATAGTTGTACCAACAGAGTTTGGGAAGTCGTAGATAACCCCGCTTTCGGTTGGGGTAACTGGAGCTTTAGCCTTGAAATTGGCTGTAAGAGAAATCGCTGCCGATACTGTTGTGGTATAAGTCGCATCTGTACTAACTTCAGCATTGCTTGCATCTGTCCAGTTTACAAACTCATATCCTTCGCTTGGTGTTGCGGTGAATGTAAGAGAGGCTTTCTCTTCTACTTCTGAACCTGAGTTTACAGTTGTACCTGAAGCATTTGCAATGGTTACAGAGCCACCTTCTCCTGCTGTTGCAGAAACTGCGTATTTCTTAACAGGACGAGTAATGGTAATAGAACTGATAGTCTTACTATTGTCTCCAGATTTTAAATAAAGAACAGTTGTTCCAGCAAGATTGTCATCTACTGTATAAGGACTATTGGCAATATTGTTTGTAGTATTACCATTAATGTCTTTTGTGGCGTATATTCTATTTCCAGAAGTTGCTATCGTAATAACATCTCCCTTTGCGAGTGCTTTATCTAAGGTGATTTTTACATATTGCGTACCTTTGTCTGTATATGTTATACTTCCGTTTACAATCATGTTTTGAGCAGAACTTTTGCCGTTATATACAGATGCAGAACCTCCTGTAATAGTTGCATATTTCGCCAAAGATAGTTCGCTTTGTTTTGCTACACTTGCATTTGCTCCTGTATTTACAGAAAGAGAGAAAATAGTTGTTGTCTCACCATTCTCACTACCACCATTATTATCTGTGCTCCCATTATCCGTATTTGAGTTACTTTTGGCAGTTACTTTTGTTGTGCTTGTCGTAATAGGGTTACCATTAGCAGTAGCTTCGCAGTAATAACTTCCACTTTCTGTTGGAGTATAAGTAGCAGATGTGGCATTTGTAATTTTTGCCTTATTCTTATACCACTGATAAGAAACGGTACCATCACCATAAGCAGTAGCATCAAGGGTACCTGCATTAGTAGCAGTGAAGTCATAGCTTGGAGCCAAGTCCTTGGCAAATAGAATCTGCTTGCTGTCTTGGTTCTGGTAAGCACGCTCGTACTCAGTTGCAGCCATAATGAAGCCACCGAGAACCTTGCCCTCGGTATAATAGTATGTACTTTTTGGATCAGAAGATGTTACGACACTTGCATCTTTACCTGTCAGGTAATAATCATCATTTCCCGCACGACCATCATTTCCTCCAAGACCAGCAGAAGTACAGCTATGAACCAACTGAATCGTATTGTTGTCAGTATTGTCATAAACCATAAATTGATTTACCAATCCTTCGTATGCTTTCTTTGCGATAGGCTCGTAAGTAGTTTTGTCGAGAAGTCCGAGACGGATAGCTTTGAGATAACCGGCAGTAAAGATAGAAGAACAAGATGCCTCAAGGTAATTACCAGTAAGTGAAGCTGGAACCTTATCCATCACCTGATACCAGCAACCAGTATCCTTATCTTGATAGTTTGCTATTCCTGCAGCAAGGTCTGTCAAATAACCTTTGAAAGTACTGTAGTAAGTATTGTTTGTTGGCATTACTTCAAGAATGTCAACCAAAGCGAGGAAATACCAAGCGTTGGCACGTCCCCAGAAGGACGCAGAGTGATAGACTTTGTCCTTGCTAATGCCAGCCCATGAAGAAGAAGCATTATCACCAGGATTAGCAGTAAAACCATGATAAAGCAAACCTTTATTGTTGTCGTAGAGCTGTGCCCATGTGATAGAAAATTGCTTAGCAATAATAGCCCAGTCATTGTCGGAAATATTTTTCGTATTGCCTGTATGATTGATAATCTGAGCAAGCAAAGCCGGTCCCATATACTGACCATCACACCACATCTGATCTGTATAGTCTGTAGATTTGTGGAACCATCCGCCAAACATCGCTTTCTGAGCATCGTTGGCATTGGAGCTATTCAGAGCGCTTTTTCCACTACCTATAACATAAGTTGAATTATAGGTTTTCATATGAGCGATAACATCAGAAATTGCAGTATTAGCAATTTTTGTTGCAGCATCAGACTTTAATTTTCCTGCAAGAATAGGAAAATACATCTTGGCAGCATTCATGTTGTCAAGAGTCATATCCGAATTAGTATAAGGTGTGCCAGTAGCATAACCTTGTGCAGCATAGAACCAAGGTTTTGACCAATCAAAGTCTTGATAGAAATCGGCTGCTTCAAGAGAAGCTTTACCTACAAGACCTGCTACATAGTCGAAAGTTCGAGTAACTTCAGTCTTTCCGTCAAGTTTGTACCAAGTAACGGTTGTCGCTTTTTTACCATTATTGTCGTAATAATCAAAACCGAACTTCTTTTGATTTCCATAAAAATCGTGAAGTCGTGAATTAATCGCCCACTGCGAATAGCGGACACCAGAATTGAATTTTACCCCCCCCATTGTTATCAGCCTTCACTCCAATGACGCTGAGGCATGGGAGTAAAAGAAGAAGAAACAGGCGAGCGAAACCGCCTCGGCTCATGTCGAGGAAGCGGAATGTCAGTGTTTTGTGTTTCATTTCCCTTTTATTTTTATTGTTTTAGTGCTTATTTAGCTGTTTTATATTACTCATACTTCTACTGTAAGTCTATGCACCGCTGATTTTTTTTTAGTTATTTTTGATGGTAGTCTGTTTTAAACATCCCAGTATAGCGGGTGCTGTCGAGAACTTATACGATGATTTTCGTGCAATTGATTGCACTTTCTTTTCGGCTGCAAAGATACAAAAAATATGTTAAATAGGAAAGAATCCAGTTTGTCTAAAATTAGATTTTTTACGTAATCGTTTGCGTGTGGCTTACTTTTGGTTCTTGCGATATGCCTTTTTTCTTATTGTCAAGCTTTCAGGTATTTATACGCCTATTTATTGGTTATGGAAGTTTAGCAAGTTTAGAAGTTACTCAAGTTTCGCAAGTGGTTTAAGTACGGGCTGAAAGGACGAAACCTCAGTTTAATAGTTAGCATGTCCCGGTAAGTCACTGAGATGTCTCAATGACTTACCGGGAAATCTCAGTAAGTCATTGGCAGGCCTGAATAACTTATCGGGCTTGCGACCATTTTGTGAAGTTGTGAACGTCTATTATAA
>ERZ1034723.505-NODE-505-length-21002-cov-14.299518_pt1 | contig 21002 bp, 15 predicted proteins | sample MGYA00520637_ERZ1034723 | MGnify/ENA primary metagenome ERZ1034723 (study PRJEB33766, sample SAMN09781719) | gut metagenome | biome: gut microbiome | host: Homo sapiens | place: Madagascar | study: EMG produced TPA metagenomics assembly of the PRJNA485056 data... | reverse complement strand
CTGGAGCAGGGCCGCATCATCGAGCGCGGCAGCCACGACGAGCTGATCGCCAAGAAGGGCAAGTATTACCAGCTCTACACCGGTAATCTGGCCGAAAATTAAAGAAAAATCGTAAAAAACGGAGCCGCTGTACAAAATGATGTGCAGCGGCTCCGTTTATTTTCAATTTGTTCAAATTCCTCACAAAGAAACTCCATTTTTATCCTGTACAATAAGGGTGCAGTCAGGGAGGAACAGAAAAACATCCTCCCAAGATGCCATGCAGGCAATGAAAACCGCGCATCTCCGGCAGAAACCGGGCGGCGCGGCCCCTTTAAAAAACACTGTCCCCTGCTGATGCGAGGCAATAGCCAAGGCGGCGGACAGACTACCAACCATCTCCTGACAGCCGCAAATGTTTGGGAGTTCTCATATACAGCCAGCGCCGCTTTCTCCTCCTTTCCACGGCGCTGGCTGTTTTTGTTTGGTTACGGATCAAACCTCTCAGTCTCGCTTCGCTCGCCAGCTCCCCTAGTAGGGGAGCCCTTGGCATTCCGTTGTGTTTGCATCGTTACTCAGTAACTGTTCTAGTACATGCTCCCTTAACCGTGGCAAATCTATTACATGAATCCCCATCTTTTCCATCCGATACAAGACCAGAGCGGGGCTCTGGTCTTTTTTTGCGGCAGAAGCCATAACGCTGCGTGTAAAGGCGATAATCCTGTCCTTTTTGTAGAAAAAGATCAGCTGCACATGGCCGGTGAACAGGGCAAACAGGGCTGTGCGCAGCTCCCGGGAGCCGAAGAGGAGGAGCAGGTCGCTCTCCTCTAAAAAGAGAACGTCTGCCCGGTCAAGAAACTGCAGGGCGGTCTGGCACAGGGCCTCCCGCTGCGGCCAGTAGGGCGCGGCCTGCGCCAGCCGGGGAAGATAGCAGCAGAGCGCCCCGGCATCCCGGGCGGCGGCAAGGGCTTTGAGGTGGGCCAGCCGCAGGGGGCTGTCCACCAGCCCGGCGGAGGAAAAGCAGAAGGCAGAGGCTCCCCGGAACGGGGCGGCTTCCAACTGCTCCGGCCCAAGGGCCAGCCCGGCGGTGTGGGTGCGATAGGGCAGAGCAGTATCCGCTCCGGTGAACACCACCGGTGTGGGGAAGGCATTCGTGAAGCAGAGCAGGGAGCAATCCACACCATCCCGGGCAAGCCGGGCCGCCAGCTTGCGGCCAAAGGGGTCGGCTCCCAGCTGGGCCAGCAGAGCCGCCTGCCCGCCCAATGCGGCGTACCGGCGGCAGAAGCCTGCACCCCAGCCGCCGATCTGCGCCCGGAATGTCTCCGTCAGCTCCGGAGCCGTGGCAGCGTTCAGCTCCAGCCAGACTTCGCCCAGACACAAAACGGACATGTGCACCCCTCCCTCCGCAAATAAAAATCGGGTTACAGTATACACGATTTGCCCACCGGATGCAACCGATCCGGGGCAAATCCTGACAGAGCGAAATGGTGCGGGCAGGAACAATCCGATTTTACAAAGACCACCTGTTTTTTACCAATGCCTGTTTTTCTTTGCCTAGGGTTTACCTAAGATTTTCCTTACCGTGGTTTCCCCTCTTCCTCCGAACGGGTACAATAGAACCGTTCCCAAGAAACATTGCAACAGGGCCCGGGAGGGCTCAGGATAAGAGAGGAATTATCGTATGAAAGAACATAAAATGTCCCGCCGCAGCTTCCTGAAAGTGGGTGCTGTGGCATCTGCCGCCGGTCTGATGACTGCTGCCCCTGTGGCTGCAAACGCTGCCGCTCCGGCTGCTTCCACCGCAGCTGACGAGGAAAACTGCTTTGATCTGTTCCGGAAGAAGCCAAAATACATCTTCCTGTTCATCGGCGATGGCATGGGCACTGCCCAGATCCAGTCTGCCCGGTTCTATCAGGGCACTGTCACCAACAACGGTGCCATCACCGAGGCTGAGCTGAGCTTTACCCAGTTCCCGGAGGTGGGCAGCGTGACCACCTATGACAGCACCTCCTTCTGCCCGGACTCCGCTTCCACCGCTACCTCCATCGCTTCCGGCAAAAAGACCGAGAGCGGTGTCATCAATATGTGCCCTTGGACCCGTGATGTGCCCTATGAGACCATTGCAGAGAAGCTCCATAAGCAGAAGGGCTACAAGGTTGGCATTGTTTCCACGGTAAATATTGACCACGCCACCCCTGCTGCCTTCTATGCACACCAGAAGACCCGCAAGAACTACTATCAGATCGGCGTGGAGCTGGCAAACTCCGGCTTTGAGTATTTCGCAGGCGGCGAGTTCCAGAAGGTGAACGGCGATGGCACCGGCCCCAACAACCACGAGGTGGCTGCACAGGCCGGTTACAACGTTGTCACCACCCAGGCCGGTGCTGCTGCCCTGAAGGCCGGGGCAGGCAAGACCCTGATCATTGCCGAGAATCTGGCCGACGGCAAGGCCATGAACTACGCCATGGATGCCGCTCCGGGAGAGTGGCAGCTGACCGACTATGTCCGCAAGGGCATTGAACTGCTGGACAACAGCAACGGCTTTTTTATGATGGTGGAGTCCGGCAAGATCGACTGGGCCTGCCACGCCAACGATGCCGCTGCCTCCATCCATGATGTGATCGAGATGCACAACGCGGTGCAGGCCGCTGTGGAGTTCTACGCCCAGCATCCCGATGATACCCTGATCCTGGTGACCGCTGACCACGAGACCGGCGGCCTGGGCATTGGATACAAGACCACCAACTACGATACCTTCCTGACCAACCTGGCCCACCAGAAGATGTCCTACGCAAAGTTCGATTCCACCTATGTGAACAACTACGTGAAGAATCAGACTCCCTTTGAGACCGCGATGCAGGACGTGAAGGCAAACTTCGGCCTGACCCTGCCCACCGACCCCGATGCCGCCAACGCAGGCAAGCTGCTGCTGACCGACTACGAGGTGGAGAACCTGCGCTCCGCTTACGAGCGCACCCTCAAGGTCGGCTCTTCCAGCCAGAGCAAGATGAGCCAGCAGGATTACGAGCTGTATGGCACCTACATCCCCTTCAGCATGGCCATCTGCCACACCATCAACCACAAGTCCGGTGTGGATCACACCACCTACGCCCACACCGGTGCCATGGTGAACCTCTACGCCCGTGGTCAGGGTGCAGACAAGTTCCGCGGCGTGTATGACAACACCGAGATCTTCCACAAGCTGGCTGAGCTGACCGATGTGCAGTAAATAACCAGCCCATTTGTACCCCAAAGCCCTCCGGGACGAGACGCACCGGAGGGCTTTTTGTGTAGGCCGGAATTGTGCACCCCGCCAAAAATCTGCCCCGCGAATTGGGAAAGATGATGGGAGTTGTGGTTGCAATGGGCCGAAAAAAGGCATATAATAAGACCATCAACAGAGTAAGGCCATGCGCGTTAAGTGCCGCATCAACGGGGAGTTGTGCTGCGGACGAAGGTAAGACCCGCGGTGCATGGCCTGCATCCCGCTGCTGCATGGACTTGGGTGCAGATGGGGCCGTCTGCGGCCCTGTCTGGATGTGAACCGTTGAATCACGCCCTCCTTTGTGCGGTTTGTCACAGGGGAGGGCGTTTTGCATTGCCCGCCCCGCGGTTCCCGAAACAGGGGAGGACAATTGATATGAACCATTCCAGAAATTCCGTCCGCAAGCTCACCATGCTGGCCCTGCTCACTGCCATGAGCATCGTGTTTGCCCGGGTGCTGAGCATTTCCACCGGCTTTGTCCGGTTCAACCTGGGCAGCCTGCCCACCCTGCTGGCCGCTGTTCTGTTCGGGCCGGTGGAGGGCTTTGCCGTGGGTGCAGTGGCCGATATGATCGGCGGCACCCTTTCCGGCTACGCCATCAATCCGCTGATCACGCTGGGGGCAGGCTCCATCGGCCTGACGGCGGGCCTTCTCTGGCGCGCCCTGCCCAACCTGCGGCTGGGCCTGCGCACCCAGATCAGCGTGTTTGCCGGCCATGCGGTGGGCTCCATTGTCATCAACTCGCTGGCACTCCACCTCTTCTATAACTATCCGTGGAGCGTGCTGGTGACCCGCATTCCCAACGCGCTGGTCCTGGCGGCGGTGAACACCGTGCTGGTGCGCCTGCTGCTGGAGAATAAAACGATCCGAGGCATTGCACAATGAACTATGAAGAAGCGCTGAACTATATCCACGCCGTCCAGTGGGCGGGGCACAAGCCGGGCCTGACCCGCACCCGGACCCTGCTGGCCGCACTGGGGAACCCGCACAAGCAGCTGAGATTCATCCATGTGGCGGGCACCAACGGCAAGGGCAGCACGGCGGCCATGCTGGCCTCCTGCCTGCAGGCGGCGGGTTACCGGGTGGGCCTGTATACCTCGCCCTTTATCAACCGGTTCAACGAGCGCATTCAGGTAAACGGCCAACAGATCCCGGACGAGGCGCTGGTGCGGCTGGTGGAGCGTGTGAAGCCCGCTGCCGATGCCATGACCGATATCCCCACCGAGTTCGAGATCATCACGGCATTGGGGATGCTCTGGTTCGCTGAGACGAAATGCGACATCGTGGTGCTGGAGGTGGGCCTGGGCGGCACGCTGGATTCCACCAACGTCATCGACCCGCCGGAGTGCGCGGTCATCACGGCGCTGGGCATGGATCATGTGAAGGAGCTGGGCCCCACCCTGGCCGATATCGCGTCGGCCAAGGCGGGCATCATCAAGCCGGGCAGTCCGGTGGTGAGCTATGGCGGTGTGCCCGAGGCCGATGCCGTCATCGCCCGTACGGCGGCAGAGCGGCACGCGCCGCTGACCGTGGTGGATCTCAACAGGCTGACCATCGAGGACGGGGATCTGGATGCTGTCACCTTTGATTTTGACGGCCTGAACGGCATCCGCCTGCCCCTGATCGGCAGCTATCAGCCCCGGAACGCCGCCACGGCCATTACGGCCCTGCGGGTGCTGCGCAGCCGGGGCTGGAACATCCCGGACAGCGCCATCCGCGCCGGTCTGGAACAGGTGCGCTGGCCGGGCCGGTTCGAGCTGCTGCGGCATTCGCCTGCCTTTTTGCTGGATGGCAGCCATAACGCCCACGGAATGCGGGCCACCGTGCAGAGCCTGCGGGACCGCTTTCCGGGGCAGAAGTTCGTGTTTCTGCTCAGTATCATGGCGGACAAGGATGTGGACGAGATGCTGGCATTGCTCCTGCCGCTGGCCGGGCAGTTCGTCACCGTGGCGGCCCACACCCCACGCGCCATGCCCGCTGAGACGCTGGCCGAACAGATCCGCGCCCGGGGCGGCAGGGCCGAGCCTGCTCCCACCATTGAAGCCGGTGTGGCCCGGGCGGTCGCCCTTGGGGGCACCGGCCCCGTGTGCGCACTGGGCACGCTCTACTTCTCCGGCGATGTGCGGGAAGCGTTTGCAAAATTGAACCAGTAAAGAAGAGGGGCTGCGGCACACGGGAAAAACCGGTGCAGCAGCCCCTTTTTTGCGGACTGGCTTACAAAAAAATGCCCCGCTGTTTTGTGATGCACAGAACAGCGGGGCAATATCATTTATGGGGCGGGAATGTGCTCAGGAGATGCGCTTCGGCTCAGGCCTTGCCTGCGCAGCCGAACAGCTCGATCTTCTCCTTGCACTTGTCAACGATGGCCTGAGCGCCGGGAGCCAGCAGCTTGCGGGGGTCGAAGCCCTTGCCCTGCTGATCCTTGCCAGCCTCGATGTACTTGCGGGTGGCCTCAGCAAAGACCAGCTGGCACTCGGTGTTGATGTTGATCTTGGAAACGCCCAGGCTGATGGCCTTTGCGATCATCTCATCGGGGATGCCGGTGCCGCCGTGCAGAACCAGAGGAATGTTGTTGGTGGCCTTGTGGATGCGGTCCAGAGCCTCGAAGTCCAGACCCTTCCAGTTTGCCGGGTAGACGCCGTGGATGTTGCCGATGCCGGCAGCCAGGAAGTCGATGCCCAGATCGGTGATCTTTGCGCACTCGGCGGGGTCTGCGATCTCGCCAGCGCCCACAACGCCGTCCTCAACGCCGCCGATGGAGCCGACCTCGGCCTCGATGCTCAGGCCCTTGGAGTGTGCCAGAGCGACCAGCTCCTTGGTCTTTTCCACGTTCTCCTCGATGGAGTAGTGGCTGCCATCGAACATGATGGAAGAGAAGCCGGCCTCAACGCAGGCCTTGCAGCCCTCGTAGGTGCCGTGATCCAGATGCAGAGCAACGGGAACAGTGATGCCCATGGAATCGACCATGGCGCTGACCATAGCGGCAACAGTCTTGAAGCCGGTCATGTACTTACCTGCACCCTCGGAAACACCCAGAATGACGGGGCTCTTCATTTCCTCGCAGGCGGTCAGGACTGCCTTGGTCCACTCCAGATTGTTGATGTTGAACTGGGGCACACCGTAGTGGCCATCGCGTGCCTTGATCAGCATTTCGGTTGCATTTACCAACATTATTCATTACCTCCGCAAAATCATTTTGGGGTGAAAAAGCCGTTTTGGATACAAGATTGCGCATCCTTTAACGAACCTAAGGGTAGTATACCCCAATTACAGGATAAAATCAAGGCGGTTCCCGCGGCGTTTTCAACACAAATTCACATTGGGCATTTTGATGTTGGAGATTCTGGCAAAAACCACTGGATCTCCCTTCAAAAAATTGTCATAATTCCGACTTGAATTTTACAAAAAGTACGGCGAAAAGTTTGCGTGTCGAACCCGGGATGTTGAAAACTCAGTGGAAACTGTGGAATTCCACCCGGAAAGTGGGCGTACAAACTTGATTTTTGAACATTTTCCACCGGGTTTTCAACATGTGGAAAAAATTGAGCCGAATTACCGATTGTATAGCCTGCTGAATGTGGAAAACTTTTGCCTTCGGCAAACATTGCGAAGAATGCCGGGGTATGCTATACTTTAGAATGTATCAGTGTCAAAATATAGTAAAACTGAAACGGAACGAAACCATGGCGCGGCTCAAACGGCCCGCCTTGCCATAGAATGGAAGGAGAACACATCAATGGACGAACAGAAAATGCCGCGCCGCCCCCGCCGCAGCAGCACGGAGGAGCAGCCCAAGAATGAGAGCCTGATCTACGGCAAAAACCCCGTGACCGAGCTGCTCAAGAGCGGTTCCGGCGTGGATACCGTGCTGATCGCGGAGGGCATGGCCCCCGCCGTGGCAGCTTACTATACCGCCATGGCCAAGGAGGCCGGGGCCACGGTCAAGCGGGTGCACCCCAACAAGCTGCGCCTGATGACCGGCACCGAGAGCCATCAGGGCGTGGCTGCCTTTGCCAGCGAGATCGAATATGTGACCGTGGAGGACCTGCTGAACGTTGCCAGAGAGAAGGGGGAGCCCCCTTTCCTGGTGCTGAGTGACGGCATCGAGGACCCCCACAATCTGGGCGCGGTGATGCGCTCTGCTCTGCTGTGCGGAGCCCACGGCATCGTCATCCCCAAGCGGGGCGGCGCGTCCGTGACCCCCACCGTTATCAAGTCCAGCGCCGGTGCGGCCGAGCGCCTGCCTGTGGCCCGCGTGGCCAACATCGGCGAGACCATCCGCCGCCTGAAGGATCAGGGGGTGTTCGTTTACTGTGCCGATATGGACGGTGTGCCCCTGCGCAAGAACAACCTGACCGGCCCAATCGCACTGGTGCTGGGCAGCGAGGGCAGTGGTGTATCCCAGTTGGTGAAAAAGCTCTGCGATGGTGTGGTGCGGCTGGATATGGCCGCTCAGGGCACCGGTGTGGACAGCTTCAATGTCTCGGTGGCAGCTGGCATCATCCTGTACGAGATCCAGAGCCAGCGCGCCGCAGAGTAAGAAACAGCGGCCAGACCGCCGTGACCAGAACAGGGAGGGACTAGGATGCCAAAGGATGATAAGCGCAAAGAGCTGACACAGGAAGAGATCGATGCGCAGAACGAGAAGTTCCGCACGTTTTTCAGTACCAGCGTGGCACAGGTGCCCGAAGAGATGAAGCGCCGCGATGAGGAAAAGGAGAGCACCGGCAGCCTGCTGGGCAAGCTCTTTCACCGCGAAAAGGCCCAAGAAGAGCCTGCCGCCGCCCCGGCCGTGCAGAATGAGCTGCCGCCCACGGGTGAGATCGTGCTGGGCCATGAGGAAGAAGCCGAGGCCGGCCTGGAGCTGGCATTGGAGCCCGGAGAGCTGGAGGAAGCAGAGCCTGTGGCTCTGCCCACCGCGCCGGAAGCCTCCGCAGAGCCGAAGCCGGAACCCCGGCCCGCACCCCAGCCCGAGAAAAAGCCGGAGCCGCCCCGCCGCCGGGAACCCCTGACCCCGCAGGAGCAGCAGGAGGATGCAGAGATGGCCGAGCTCAAGGCCATGCTCTATGGCACCCCCAAGCCTGCCAAGCCCGCCCCGGTGGAGGAGGTGCAGGATGCCCCCGAAGAGGTGCTGGCCGTGGAGCCGGAAGCTCCCGCAGCGCCCGAGGGCCCGGCCATCCCTATGGTGTTTGCCGAGGATCAGTCGGTAAAGCAGGCGAAGTCTGCCCCGGAAGCCGCGCCAGAGGTTGAGCCGGAACCGGAAACGGCGTTCCAGTTCTTTGGCAAGGGCGCGGACGAGAACGAGCCGCAGGCCCCTACCCGCACCGAGGCCCCCAGCAAGGACGACAGCATGAGCCTGCCGCTGATGGGGCTGGAAGAGGACGAAGCACCCGCCCGGCCTGCCGCCCCGGCAGAGGAGACCCCGGCCCAGCCTGCTGAGGAAGCGGCCCCTGCCGCACCGGAGGCTGAGGAGAAGCCTGAAGAGGAAGCCGAGCCGGAAACGCCCGAGCAGGTGGGGGAGAAGCTCCGCCGGATGGGCGCGGAGCTGACGCTGCGGTGTGTGCTGGAGGGCATCCTTGCCGTGGTACTGCTCCACTTTGGCCTTGTTGCCGAGGGGCTGCTGGCCCCTGTGGCCTCCCTTGACCCCGTGATCGCCCCGGCGGCGTTCTATGCCGCCAACCTGCTCTTTCTGGCCGGTGCGCTGGCTGTGGGCCGGCCTGTCCTGCGGGATGGCCTGCAGGGCCTCAAGGGCCGCCCCAGTGCAGACACCATGCCGGCGCTGGCCGCCTGCGGTGCGCTGGTGCAGGCTGCGGTCGCCCTGCTCAACGCCCAGAGCTATCAGAACTCCAGCTGGACGCTGCTTTCCGGCGTGGCCGCACTGGGCCTGTTCCTGGCCCTGCTGGGCAGCCGTGTCCTGCTGACTGCCGTCAGAAACGGCTACGACCTTGCCGCCCGATCTCCTGAGGGGCTGCAGGGCGCGTTCCGTGTCCGGGATAAGGACCTGATCCGGGTGCTGGCCCGGAGCCTGGATCAGAAAGACCCCTGGGTGCTGCTCAGCCGCCCTGTCCAGTGGGACGAGGCGCTGGTGGAGCAGAGCTTCGGGGAGCGCGCCAGTGAGCGCCGCGCCCGCAAGACAGCCCTGATCCTGCTGGGTGCCGCCGTGCTCAGCGGGCTGGTGTTCCTGCTGTTTGGCGGCGGGCCCAACGGCATGGCAGCAGCCCTGACCTCCATGCTCTGCATGGGTGCACCGTTGTCCTCCACCCTGGTTGCGGGCATCGCTTCTCTGCGCCTGCAAAAGACCGCAGCCGCCGCCGGTGCCGTGGTGCCCGGCTGGGCTGCCATTGAGGAGCTGGGCGGTGTGGACACCGTGCAGGTGGATGCCGACGAGCTCTTTACCGCCGACAGCGTGAATCTGGAGGATATCCGCATCTTCAAGGGCGGCCGCATCGACCGTGCCATCCTTTATGCGGCCAGCATCCTCAACCACAGCTGTGAGACCCTGCGGGGGCTGTTCCGCCAGATCATCGAGGACCGCACCGAGATCCTGTACCCTGTGAAGGACTTGGAGGTCCACCACGGCCTTGGCTTTGCCGCCTGGTGCGATAACAACCGGGTGCTCATCGGCAACCGGCTGTACATGGAGCGGGAGGGCGTGCCCCTGCCTGAGCAGGAGTACGAGGATGAGCACTCCCAGAACGGTGCGCTGCAGATCCTGTATCTGGCTGTTTCCGGCAGCCTGCACGCCATGTTCGTGCTCCATTATGTGGGCGGCCGCAACGCCGCCCGCGGGCTGGAGGTGCTGCAGCGGGAGAACATCCGCCTGCTGGTCACCTGTGAGGACCCCAGCCTGACGGCCCGCCACATCACCGAGGCTTACCATCTGCCCGAGGGGATGATCACCCTGCTGGATCAGGAGCAGTGCAGCGCGCTGACCCCTGCCCAGCCGGACGAGACGGCCCGCTGCTGTATGCTGCATGATAAGGGCTTTGCCAGCCTGATCGGCGGCCTGCGCGCGGCGGAAAAGGCCCAGAACGCCGAGACGAGCGCCACCACGGTGCAGATGGTCTCGGTCTGGTTCTCGGTGGTCATCGGTGTTCTGCTGACCTACGCGGGCAGCATCGGCACCCTGTCGGTGGCCGCTGTCCTGATGTATCAGGCGGCATGGAGCGCTTTGAGCATTGCGGTCTGCGCCCTGAAACAGCATAACTGAAAATAATTCATAAAATGAAATCGTACAAAAAGAAGCGGCTGTCGTGTCAGCCGCTTCTTTTTGTTGCAATTGCGGACAAAGTGTGTCATACTCTACCCAGAGTTTACGGAAAGAGAGGGGAGCCCGCTATGTCATATCGTGCCGCGATCTGTGATGACAGCACGACTGATGCTGAATTTGTGGGGAGCATTCTGCACCAGTGGGCCGCAGAGCGTGGCATTGAGGTGGAGAGTGAGCGCTTTGCCTCGGCGGATGCCTTTCTTTTTCGCTACGCAGAGGACAAAAGCTTTGACCTATTACTTCTGGACGTGGAAATGCCGGGCACGGACGGTGTGACGCTGGCCAAAACGGTGCGGCAGGAGAATGAAGCCGTGCAGATCGTGTTCATCACCGGCTACTCCGATTACATTGCCGAGGGCTATGACGTGGCCGCCCTCCACTACCTGGTGAAGCCGGTCAGCCGCGAAAAGCTCTTTGCTGTTCTCGACCGTGCCTGGGAAAAGCACCGCCGCAACGCCCGGTGCCTGAACCTGGAGCTTTCCGGCGAGCTGGTGCGCCTGCCGCTGTATGAGGTGCGGTATCTGGACGTGCACCAGAATTACGTTACGGTTCATGCCAGGCAGGATTACACCGTCAAGCGGACGCTTGGTGAGTTCGAGGCCCAGCTGGACGAAGGCTTCCTCCGGGTGGGGCGGGGGATGATCCTGAACCTGAAACAGATCCGCCGTGTGACCAAAAAGGAAGTCGTGCTGGCCGATGGTACCGCCCTCCCATTGCCCCGGGGTGCCTATGAGCCCCTGAACCGGGCGATCATTGAGAGGACGTAGCCCTCTCCGTCAATGCTTGCGCATTGCCACCTCTCCCAAAGGGAGAGGCAATTGCTGCTCAGGATTTTACAGCAGCTGTCCATGAGCAGCCATAGGCTCCCCCCTTGGGGGAGCTGGCGCGTTAGCGCCTGAGAGGGCGAGCCCGCTAAAGGGGAGAGCAGATGGGAATGATAAGATGAAACTGTTTTCAAAAATACTGGATAACAAAGTGGCCGCTTACCAGCGGGAGCTCATCGAGACCCACTACAAAGAGGTGGACAACATGTACCGCCAGATGCGGGGATGGCGGCACGATTACCGGGGACACATCCAGACCATGAAGGTGCTGGCGGCACAGGGGGATCTGGACGGCATCAAAGCCTACCTGGATGCACTGGATACCGACCTGAACACTGTTGATCTGGCTGTAAAAACCGGCAACGCCATGGCTGATGCCATCATCAACAGCAAGATCTCCCTTGCCAAGAGCCGAAATATCCCGGTGCAGATCGATGCCCATATCCCGGTCAAACTGAAAATGAGTGAGCTTGACCTCTGCTGCATCCTGGGCAACCTTTTTGATAACGCCATGGATGCCAGTGCGGAGCTGCCCGAGGAGGAGCGGCTCATCCGGGTATATATGGATATGAAGGGCACACAGCTCTATATCTCCTTCACCAATTTCACGGCAACTAAAAAGCAGAAAAAGCTTGCGGGCCGTTTTGTCACCACCAAGGGCGAGGGCCACGGCTTCGGGCTGGTGCGCATTGATGCCATCGTGGAAAAGCTGGATGGCTACCTCAGCCGCAACAGCGAGGATGGGGCATTCACGACGGAGATATTGATTCCACAGGTGTAAACCTCTCAGGCGCTCCGCGCCAGCTCCCCTGATTGGGGAGCCAAGTTCGCGCTGCTACTGGTTTGCCTCTCCTACTAGGAGAGGTGGCAATGCGAAGCATTGACGGAGAGGTTCCTGCAATTCATCCCCCAAATCAGGCGTTTCGTCCCCGGAATGTGTCGGGGGCGATTTTTTGTGTTAGGATCATTGCCAGACAAGTGAAAGGGGATTCCAAAATGGGAAAGAACGAGAAAACCAAAAAGCCAAAGCCCAAATACAATGTCTGGCAGAACACTGCCTACATGCTCTCGGTGGCCTGGGACACCCGACGGAGCGTGCCGCTGCTGGTGGTGCTGCTGGCCGTCTGCACGGCAGGCAAGACCACTGCCGAAATGCTCATCAGCCCGGCGGTGCTGGGCAAACTGGAAAGCGGCGCGCCGCTGGGCCAGCTGCTGGGTGCCATCGGCGGGTTCACCATCCTGCTGTTTGCCCTGACAGCGCTGTGCTACTACATCGACCACCTCACCATGTTTGGCCGGTGCGGCGTGCGGCTGGAGCTGCTGAAGCGCATCAACACCAAGCGCACCCGCACGGCCTATGCCAACCTGCTGGATGAAGCCTTCCGTCTGATGTACCAGAAGGGCCACGATGCCTGTATGAACAACCGTGCTTCCGGCGAGGCTTTCTGGAAAAGCTGGACGGATATCCTGACAAACCTCATCGGCTTCGGGGTGTATCTGGCTCTGCTGTCCGGGCTGAACCCCTGGCTCTGTGTCCTGACGGCCCTGACCGCTGTGGTGAGCTATTTTTCCACCAGGAATATCAACGAGTGGGGCTACCGCCACCGGGAGGAGGGGGCAAAGATCACCCGGAGCCTGCATTACCTGCGCAACACCGCCGAGGGACGCGAGTTCGGCAAGGATATCCGCATCTTCGGCCTGCGGCAGTGGCTCACTGACCTGTACGATTCTGCTTTGCGGCTCAACTATGCCTTTCTCGAAAAGCGGGAGCGCGCCTACCTGACCGCCAACCTCATCGACCTGGCCCTGCTGCTGGTGCGCAACGGTGCGGCCTATGCTTATCTGCTCTGGCTCACCGTGACCAGGGGCCTGCCGGTGTCGGAATTCCTGCTCTACTTCGGTGCGGCCTCCGGCTTTGCCCAGTGGGTCACAGGCCTGATGGAGCAGTTTGCCCTCCTGCGCAAGCAGAGCCTGGACATCTCCACCATCCGGGAGTTCCTCGAGCTGCCGGAACCCTTCCGGTTTGAGGAGGGCATCCCGCTGGAAAAGCGGCTGGATATGCCCTATGAGCTGCAGCTGGAGGATGTGAGCTACCGCTACCCCGGTGCGGAGAAAAACACCATCGCCCACATGAGCCTGACACTGCACCCCGGCGAGAACCTGGCCATCGTGGGCTTGAATGGCGCTGGCAAGACGACACTGGTCAAGCTGATCTGCGGCTTCCTTGACCCCACCGGGGGGCGTGTTCTGCTGAACGGGCAGGATATCCGGCAGTATAACCGCCGGGATTACTACAAGCTGTTTGAAGCGGTCTTTCAGGATTTCAGCGTGCTCTCCTGCACGGTGGCCGAGAATGTGGCCCAGGCCATGGACGGCATCGACGAGGAAAAGGTGCGGTACTGTCTTGACCAGGCAGGGCTGACGGAAAAAATCACATCCCTCCCGGCGGGGATCAAGACCCATGTGGGCCGGGATGTCTATCTGGACGGCGTGGAGTTCTCCGGCGGCCAGACCCAGCGCCTGATGCTGGCCCGTGCCCTGTATAAAGATGCGCCTATTCTTGTGCTGGATGAGCCCACTGCCGCCCTTGACCCCATCGCCGAGGATGATATCTACCAGAAGTACAACGAGATGACCCGGGGCCGCACCAGCCTGTTCATCAGCCACCGGCTGGCCTCCACCCGTTTCTGTGACCGCATTCTCTTCCTTGAAAACGGTCGTGTGGTCGAGGAGGGGACCCACGACCAGCTGATGACCCAAAACGGCGGCTATGCCAAGCTGTTTGCGGTGCAGAGCAAATATTACAAGGAGGGCAAGGCCGTATGAACGAAGAAAAAATGACCCTGAAGGAAAGCGTCCGGCTGACCCTGCGGGCCTGGCGCTTTTACTGGAAAAATACGCCCCGCTTTGTGCTGTCCACCGTGCTGTGGGCACTGGCGGATGCCGTCAGCCCCTATGCCGTGGTCTGGTTCTCGGCCCGGCTGGTGGCTGAGCTGTCGGACGCGCGGGATCCGCAGGCCCTTGCCGTGGATGTGGCGTGGGTGCTGGGCGTGACCGCTCTGCTCACGCTGGTGCGGTCGGTCCTGCTCCACTGGAAGAGCGTGGAGCGGGAACAGCTGAACTGGCAGCTGGGCCATGACTGCTTTATGGAAAAGCAGATGTCCATGGATTATGCCGACGAGGACAGCCAGCAGGTCTACGACCTCTACAATTTCATCCAGCAGAGCGAAAGCTTCTGCAGCGGCGGCAATCCTAACGCTGTGGCGCTGCTGGACAGTGTATCCGCGGCGGTATTCCGTATTCTGGGCGGCGCGGTGCTGTCGGTGGGGCTGTTCACGGCCAGGGTGCCCGCCGGCCCGCTGACAGTCTTCAACAGCCCGCTCTGTGTTCCGGCAGTGCTGGTGCTGATCCTAGCCGTGGCGTGGCTCTCGCCGGTGTGCGCTTCCAGCGCGGGCATCAGCAGCCCGGATATCGAGGAGGAGGGCCGCTGGGGCAACCGGCTCTGGGCCTTCCTCATGGGGGTATGTCGGGACGACAAAAAGGCGCTGGACGTGCGGATGTACGACCAGTTCGAGTTTTTGAAAGATCACGCCGCCGTCTCCATGCCTGCCTTTGAGCGGGCCCGCAAGGGGAAATTCGGCATCCTGAATGCCACGGGCAACGCCGTTTCGGCTCTGCTCATGGGTCTTGCCTACCTCTTTGTATGCCTGAAGGCCTACGGCGGGGCCTTTGGTCTGGGCGCTGTGACCCAGTATGTGGGCGCAGCCACCAACTTTTTTGTGGGCATCGGCGGGCTGTTCACCGCCGTGGGCGACTGCAGATTCAACGCCCCCTACCTGAAAACGCTCTATGACTATCTTGACCTGCCCAACAAGATGTACAAGGGCAGCCTGACCACCGAAAAGCGGAGCGACCGCCAGTATACCGTGGAGTTCCGGGATGTCTCGTTCCGGTACTCCGGCAGCGAGCAATATGCCCTGCGCCACCTGAGCATGACCTTCAAGGTGGGGGAGCGGCTGGCCGTGGTGGGCATGAACGGCAGCGGCAAGACCACCTTCATCAAGCTGCTCTGCCGCCTATACGACCCCACCGAGGGTGTTATCCTGCTCAACGGCATCGACATCCGTAAGTACCGCTACGATGAGTACATGGATATCTTCTCGGTGGTGTTCCAGGATTTCAAGCTGTTCGCCCTGCCGCTGGGCCAGAATGTTGCCACGGCCCAGCATTATGATGCCGCCCGTGCCGCCGACTGCCTGCAAAAAGCGGGCTTTTCCGACCGGTTGGCCCGGATGCCCAAGGGGCTGGACACCTGCCTTTATAAAGATTTGGACGAGGATGGCGTGACCATCTCGGGCGGCGAGGCCCAGAAGATCGCCATTGCCCGGGCCCTGTACAAGGATGCACCTTTCATCGTGCTGGATGAGCCTACCGCCGCCCTGGACCCGGTGGCTGAAGCGGAGATCTACGCAAAGTTCAACGAGATCGCGGGCGATAAGACTGCAATTTATATCAGCCACCGGCTGTCCTCCTGCAAGTTCTGTGATGAGATCGCCGTGTTCGACCACGGCGAGGTCGTCCAGCAGGGCACCCATGAGGAACTGCTGGGGGAGCCGGATGGAAAGTATTACGAACTGTGGAATGCCCAGGCACAGTATTACACCGAAGAAAGCGCGTGAACCTGGCCTCCCTATCAGGGGAGCTGTCACCGGAGGTGACTGAGCGCCTTTTGGCCCTGATGTTCTGCACAAAAAAATCGGAAAAAACTGGAATTCCCGACAAAATCGGGTGCGAAAGCACAGCACTTTGGGCGAAAAACTTGACCCACATTGGCCGGACGTGTAAAATAAATCAGTAGTGAGAAAAATCATGGACGCGAAATTTTTCCATGTGTGCGGCATTCCTTTGATCCCATGGGATGAAACAAGGAGGGAAGTTCGACCCAATGAAATGGAAATTCCAAACCGCGGGGCGGCTTCTGGCCCTGCTGGCTCTGAGCGGGGCCCTGCTGGCTGCCCCTTTGCCCGCGCAGGCCGCGCCCGGTGTGCTGACAGGCCTGACCGGAACCGGCTCCAAGCTGGAGCTGGAGCTGACCGAGATGGAGCTGGAGATTACCGATGATGACCCCCGCCCCAAGGGCTATCTGTACACCAGCGGACAGAGCGATTATTACTTCATCGTCTGGATGAGCAGCAACTCCAATGTTGCCACGGTGGATGGCGACGGCAAGGTGACGGGCCGCAATGCGGGCACTGCCATCATCACCGCCATCTCCGACCACGGCGAACGTGCCGCCTGCAAGGTGACCGTGACCCGCAAAAATGAAGAAGCAGCCAGAAAAAAGCCCACGCTGGATACCACCAGCCTGAGCCTTGTGCTGCAGTACAATGACCTGCACCCCACCCATCAGCTCCAGCTGACCAACAGCGACCACTCCTTCCTCTATGTCTACCAGTGGATGAGCAGCAACCCCGAGGTGGCTACGGTCAGCGACAAAGGCCTTGTCACAGCTCAGGCGGCGGGCACCACCACCATCACGGCAATGGTCTCCAACGGCCAGGCTTTGCGGTGCAGCGTTACGGTGACTTCGGATATCGGCAAGGTGACCTTGAACAAGAGTGACCTGCTGCTCCGCACCGTGGGCACCCAGGAGCGCCTGACGGCCACCGTTGCGGTGGAGGGCGGCGGCAGCGTGCCCATTACATGGGTCAGCAGCAACCCCGGTGTCGTTACCGTGGATGCGGACGGCGTGGTGACCGCCGTTGCCGATGGAGAAGCCAAGGTCACGGCCCTTTCGCCCGCCGGACGCTTTGACGTGTGCAGCGTTGTGGTGGGCATGGCGGCGGAGAAGTACGAATCTGAAGCCGACCTTGCCGATGAGCTCAAGCTCCCTGACCCCTACGTTGCCGTAAGGCTGAACAAATTGGCATAAAGAAAAAGCACCCCCGCCCATGGCTGTTTTTGACGGCTATGGGCGGTTTTTGCGTGTATGGAAACGGATGCACTGGGAAAAACTTGCCGAAGAGGAATTTTTTGAAAAAAATATTTTGCGTTGCGTGTTGTGGTGTGCCTGACACATCCGGCCGCCTCCGGCAGGTGAAAAAGGACAAAATGGCCCGAACGTTGTTTAAGACAGGGGGCGGATGCCCCACAGAGCGGCGAAATCTCTGCAAAAAAGGCGGCTGTCTGGCCTGCTTGACACATTTTGCAAGAAATTGACGTAAATGGATTGGATTTGCAACTCTTGACAGAAGGCGGGACAAACCATTATCCTTTTATCAGTGGAAAGTATTTTATGCCGCCAGGCGTTGGAATGCCTGGTGGACAAGTGTGTGTCAGGAGGGGAAGAATATGACCAACTACCGGAACCGAATCGGGGAAGCCATTGCCTTTGCCCGGAACATGGCGGGCAGATCTCAGCAGGAGCTTGCGGATATGCTGGGGCGGGACAAGCGCACCATTCAGAAATGGGAGCGGGGCGAGATCCGCATTGCGCTGGAGGATTATCTGGATGTATTCGATACTCTGCACCTGCCGGTGGGGCCCTATGAAATGTGGATCCGGCATCCGGAGCTCTTTCCGTGCGGCATGGAGGATATCAAGGGCTTCAGCACGGAGAAAAAGCGGCGGGTACTGGCGGATTATTACCTGCATCAGGCTGCACCGCTGGAGATCGAGCAGGAGTATTACATCCTGTTCGGCGACCACGGCAGCAACAGCTGCGGCATCCGGCAGGAGCAGCTGGCCAACCTGCAGACTCCGCTCCGTGACCGCAAACGGATCGTGAACCAGATCATCGACAACTACTATGAGGCCCGGGCCATCGGACATCTGACCGACCCGGAGGGCCAGCAGCCAGTGATGCCCATTCTGGAAGCCTGCTACGATGCCAGTGCACGGAGCGTGGAAGCCAACGAGAACCGGTACAGCATCGGCAGCATCGAGGACTATCTGGACGATGCGGAGAAACCGGCAGAAGAGTGAACCGAACAGCAGACGGCCATGTGCAGCCGCCTGCTGTTTTTGCGTTCGGCTGCCTGCGGGAAAATATTGTGAAATTTGCGGATTCCTGCTATACTTATCCTATTGATGAAAAAGAAGGGTGAGATAAATGGCATACAACATGGGCGGTCGGCGCTTCCGGCCGGTGGGCAGCGGAAAAAAGCGGACTGCGCCGCAGTACGGGCCGGTGGGCACAGGCTGCCCGTTTGTGGAGGAGGCCGTGGCGCGGCTGTACCGGGAGCAGAACGAGGAACATTTCTGGAGCCTGATGAACGCCCTGAACTATGCGCTGGAATTGCAGACCAGGGTGCTGGTTCCGCTGGATGCGGCGGTGGACCCCCAGAGCGGGGCCGCCCCCTGGGCGCATCTGCCCATCCCGGAGGAGCGGGCCGAGGGCCTGCCGCCCTGGCTGCTCCACGCCCGGAAAGAGCGGCACTATCTGCCGCTGTTCACCTCGGTAAAGAACGCCGAGGCGGAAAAGGCCAGCGCAACCCGCCCCATGGTGGAGCGCAGCCTGCGCAGCGCCATGGAGTATGCGCTGGAAACGGACGGCATCGATGGTGTGGTGCTGGATCCGTGGACAAGCTCTGCCACGCTGGATGTCTCCCTGCTCAGCGGGTTGCTGAGATCGGAGCGGGGAAGCGACAACCCCGGCGCTCAGGAGCTGGAAGCCGGGCATGCCGCCGCCCGGGCCGGGGATTGGCCGGAGGCAGCGGCCCGCTACACTGCCGCCGCCGAGGCGGGCAGCGCAGAGGCGCTTTCTGCCCTGGGGGACTGCCTGTATTATGGCCGGGGTGCCCGGAAAAATAAGACCCAGGCCCGGCGGATGTGGAAAAAGGCCGCACAGGCCGGGGAAGTGCAGGCCATGATCGCCCTGGGGGATGACTGTGCTGCATCGGGCGGGGAGATGGCGGAGACCCTGCAATACTACCGCCGCGCCCAGAGCGCTGCCCGGGAGGTGCCGGACATCGCCTACACCCCGCAGGTCTGCCTGCGCCTTGCCCAGTACGAGACCCAGTACCTCTCCCGCAAAAAGGCGCTGCTGCAGGTGGCGGAAGCCGTGCAGGGCTTTCGGATCCTGCAGGCCGAGGGCGAAACGGATGCTGCCGCCTGGCTGCGGGAGGCTGAACTGCTGACGGATCAGCTGCTGGCCGACGATAAAAACGCCTGAAACACAGTTTCTTTACATTTGTTCTAAGAAATCGTCATAGGAAACCGGTAAGATATTCAAGGAAATATTCTGCGCCGAAGAAAAGAGGACAAGCACTATGAGCAAAGTGATCGGAATAGACCTTGGCACCACCAACTCCTGCGTGGCGGTGGTGGAGGGCGGCAAGCCTGTGGTCATCACCAACGCCGAAGGCGAGCGCACCACCCCCAGCGTGGTGGCCTTTACCAAGGATGGCGAGCGTCTGGTGGGCGGCGCGGCAAAGCGCCAGATCGCCACAAACTCCGGCCGCACGGTGTCCAGCATCAAGCGGTACATGGGTTCTGATCACCGGGTGCATATCGATGGCAGAGACCTGACCCCGCAGGAGATCAGCGCCATGATCCTGACCAAGATCCGCCGCGATGCCGAGAGCTACCTGGGCGAGCCGGTGACCGAGGCCGTCATCACCGTGCCTGCCTATTTTGACGACAGCCAGCGCAAGGCCACTCAGGACGCGGGCCGCATTGCGGGCCTGAATGTTCTGCGCATCATCAACGAGCCCACCGCCGCCGCGGTGGCCTATGGCCTGGACAACGAAGCCCCCCAGAAGATCCTGGTCTACGATCTGGGCGGCGGCACCTTTGATGTTTCGATCATCGAGATCGAGGATGGCACCTTTACGGTGCTGGCCACCGGCGGCGACACCCATCTGGGCGGTGATGACTTTGACGAGCGCATCGTTGAGTGGGCTGTGGCGGAGTTCCGCAGATCTGACCGCATCGATCTGACCAAAGACCCCGCTGCCATGGGCCGCCTGAAGGAGGAAGCGGAAAAGGCCAAGAAGGAGCTTTCCAGTGCGCTTTCCGCCCAGCTGAACCTGCCGTTCATCGCGGTGGGCAAGGATGGCCCCCACCATCTGGATCTGAGCCTGGGCCGCCCCCAGTTTGAGATGATGACCGGTGACCTGCTGGCCCGCACCGTTCAGCCGGTGCAGAACGCCCTGCGGGATGCCGGGCTCTCCGCCAGCCAGCTGGGTAAAGTCCTGCTGGTGGGCGGCAGCACCCGGATGCCCGCTGTGGAGCGGCAGGTCCGGGAGCTGCTGGGCTGTGAGCCCAGCCACACCCTGAACCCCGATGAATGCGTGGCCATGGGTGCCGCCGTGCAGGGCGGCCTGCTGCAGGGCGGCGGAAAGCTGGCCGGTGCCACCGGTGCGGCCGCGCAGGGCCTTGTGCTGATGGATGTCACCCCGCTGACGCTGTCCATTGAGACGCTGGGCGGCGTGGCCACCCCCCTCATCACCCGCAACAGCATGATCCCCACCCGCAAGAGCCAGATCTTTACCACGGCCCGCCCCATGCAGACCAGCGTAGAGATCAACGTGCTGCAGGGTGAGCGCCACTTTGCCCGCGACAACAAGAGCCTGGGCAAATTCAAGCTCACCGGTATCCGCTCCGGCTTCTCCTCCAAGCCCCAGATCGAGGTCACCTTTGACATTGATGTGAACGGCGTGGT
>ERZ1034723.504-NODE-504-length-21020-cov-4.495779_pt1 | contig 21020 bp, 18 predicted proteins | sample MGYA00520637_ERZ1034723 | MGnify/ENA primary metagenome ERZ1034723 (study PRJEB33766, sample SAMN09781719) | gut metagenome | biome: gut microbiome | host: Homo sapiens | place: Madagascar | study: EMG produced TPA metagenomics assembly of the PRJNA485056 data set... | reverse complement strand
TTTGCCAAGCTGGACCAGGTCGGCGTAGGCAAGCTGGTGAAGATGGCCGCTGAGATGGGCCGCGCCACCCGCCCCGACATCCACCTGGGTATCTGCGGCGAGCACGGCGGCGACCCCAGCAGCGTGGAGTTCTGCCACAAGGTGGGCCTGGACTATGTGTCCTGCTCCCCCTTCCGCGTTCCCATCGCCCGTCTGGCCGCTGCTCAGGCTGCCATCAAGGATGGCAGGAACTAAGCCACAGCTTCTTGCAGTTCGCTGAATTTACACTGACGATTGACGATGCAAAGGAATATGTGTATTCCTTGTCAGCCAAGCGCCGGGTGTATAACTGGCATGACATTCGAGTAAGGCTTTATATCTAAAACCGACTCCCCGATTACAGAAATGTAGTCGGGGAGTTTTTTGCTTTCTGCAATCCGCACATTCGTAAATGAGATTACCTTTTGCTACAATGTAGGCATAAGGAGGTCAAGAATTGTGGAAAAATACAAATTTGATGAAAACAACGGACTGTGGTACGAATTGCAGGGCGACTATTACTTGCCTTGTCTGAAACTGCCGGAAGAAGAACAGGCATATATCGGGATATGGGGACAGCGCCATCTTCGGTATCTCAAGAAACATCATCGTGTACGCTATGCCAATCTGCTGACCAGCGGCAAGCTGAACAGCTACCTTGTTGACATCGACCGACAGGCGGAGGAAATGTTCGAGCAGCTTGTAAAGCAGATGGCAGAGCGCGAAGGTGTGACCGAGCAGCTGAAAGCAACCGATTCAATGGAGTGGGTGCGGAAGATGAATAGCATCCGTAACAGAGCGGTAGAAATCACAAACAGCGAACTGATATATGCGTAAATGGAGCGGACTACCTATTTGGTAGTCCGCTCTAAACAGCTTGCGCCACCGCAAGGCAAGGTGAATAAAGGGTAAGTGTTAGCAAGAAAATATGCCATGTAACAACGCCCGGGGCACTGCGATGCAGTGCCCCGGGGCTATTGGGGACGGTCTATGGGGGAAATGCGTTCTCTTTCATCAAGTTGCTGACGCATCCGACCAGTGGATCAGCTCCCAGTAAAAGGGGAGCCGCTCATCGGGATTTTCTATGTCGGGGGCATTATGCAAGGCGCTTCGGGCAGCGGCCTGATAGGCCCGGTATGTATTCCTATCCCACACGCTCCACCCGGCAGTCGGCCGCTTGACATTATACTTCCTGTGCAGCGCTTCGATCACCTTGGAATCCACCGGCATATCCAAATCGGTGATCTTCTCCTTCCGGGAGAACAGCGTCTCGTACCCCTTCACATCGTACACATACAGGTATTTCAGCAGCATATTCAGCCACTTCTGCGCCTGACCATAGCTGAGCTGGCCGCCGTAGCAGGCGATGAGGGCATTGCAGGACTTCTCATGCCATTTTGGGAAGTCGGAGGAATCATTTTTCAGCTTCTCCACAGCCTGCCGCAGAATTTCCGTTGCGCTTTTCTTGAGAGCTATCCGCTCCTTGGAATTCTCTTTTATGCGCAGGGTTCTGCGGGCCATGTCGGCGTATGCTTTGTGGGCGGCTCCCTCAAAATTTTTTACTTCAGCCATCAGAAAGCGGTCGGCGTACTTGTTCAGTTCAACTGAAATTTTATCGGTACCCATATTTAATTCCTCCATTTTTGTTTTCTGAGCAAAACCATTATTTTGTTTTCCAAATATAGCCATTTTCTGTCCAGGACGCATTAAATCCTTCATTGTAGTACGATTGATTGAGTAGTTCGGCAGCCTTGGTAGGATCAGTAACTGACACATCGCCCCAACTCACCAATTCTGTTAAGCCGCTCTTATATCTCTCTACATATCGTTTCCATCCGTATGTGCGCGCAAAGTATGCCTTTTCTAATGTTCCAAATGCCGACCGGCCTATGTAGCTAACCTTTGCTGGAATGGAGATTTCCTTCAGCTTAGAGCAATCACTAAATGCATAGTTCCCTATAGTTGTCAATGTATCCGGCAAATTCACAGAAGAAAGTGATGTGCAATGACCAAAGGCACCGTTGGCTATTTCGGTTATACCAGACGGAATCTGAATTCTCTCCAATGCAGTGCAGCGAGAAAAAACAGAACTGCTTATCTTGGCCAGTTTTGGAGACAGTCGTACATCCGTTAAAGAGGTACAATGCGAAAATGCACCGCTATCGATCTGGACGACCGAATCTGGAATATAAACTGTTGCTAATGATGTGCAATCCAAAAATGCATGGTCACCGATCTGGACGACCGAATTCGGAATATTTACTGTTGTTAATGATGTACACTGCTCGAAAGCATAAGCGCCAATTTGGGTAACCGAATTCGGGATATCTACATCGCTTAATGGAGTTTGTGAGAAAGCATAATTGCCAATAGTCGTAATTGTGTTAGGGATGGTTATATTTTTCAGATATTTACATTCATAAAAACCCTTTTCTGTAATCTGAGTAACGGCCCTACCATAGGCGTAGGAAGGAATCGATATATTTTCAGCCACATCCTTAAAATCATCTCGGATTGCAACGGACAATGTCCCGTCATCAAGCCGTGTAAATTTCAAAATCTCATTGTTGGTTTCGGCTGACACCTTCCCCAGGTTTTGGTTCGTTCCGTCCGTATAATACACCCAGAGCTCGCCATTGACGATATTCATGTGATCGATCCCTCTGCCGGTATCGCCTTTTTCGCCTTTTTCACCTTTTTCGCCCTTGATATTTCCCAGGGTCTTTACCTCGCCGTTGCTCAGGGTGATTACCAGAACGCCATCGGTGGACACAGTGACATCGCTGATGCCAACGCCGTCGGCTCCATCCTTGCCATCGGCTCCCTTTGCGCCGTCCTGGCCCACGACCACGCCCAGATCGGATGTGTTGCCATTAGAATAGGTCAGCACCAGATGGCCCTGTGCATTGATTTCGGACTTTGTGATACCGATGCCGTCAGCGCCTTTGACATTGCCCAGATCAATGCTTGTGTTGTTGGTTAAGGTTACCTTGAGGTTTCCGGCTTCGGTGATGGAAACATTTGCAATGCCCACACCGGCGTCGCCCTTGTCGCCTTTCTCACCCTTCACAGCGCCCAGATTGATGCTCTGGCCGTTGGAGAGCGTCAGCACCAGCTCGTTTTCGGCATTGATCTCCGCCCGGGAGATGCCTACGCCGTCCTGGCCGTCCTGGCCACCCTGTCCGGCGGCACCGGTGTCACCCTTGTCGCCTTTTTCACCTTGGATGCCCTGTTCGCCTTTTTCACCTTGGATGCCTTGAACACCCTGTTCGCCTTGGGCGCCCTGCTCGCCTTTCTCGCCTTTCTCACCTTGGGCGCCGGTGTCACCCTTTTCGCCCTGAACACCCTGTTCACCCTGGGGACCGATTACTTTGCCCAAAGTGGCGATGGTTCCGTCGCTGTAGGTGATCACCAGCTTGCCTTCCGCATCGATGGCGGCGGAGGCAACACCCACGCCGGCTTCACCGTCCTGGCCGTCCCGGCCGGCGGCACCGGTGTCGCCCTTGTCACCCTTTTCGCCTTGGATGCCCTGCTCGCCCTGGGCACCAGTGGCGCCAGTGTCACCCTTTTCGCCCTTGGCGCCTCTCACAGTGCCGAGATTTTCGCTCTGCCCGTCGGAATAGGTCAGCACCAGCTCGCCGCTTGCGTTAATGACAGCGCCGGAGATACCGTTTCCGGTTTCGCCCTTTTCGCCCTTGTCGCCTTTCTCACCCCGGATGTTGCCCAGCTCCAGCTTTGTGCCGCTGGTAAGGGTAATGGTCAGCTTGCCGGAAACAATGTTGATATCCTCGATGCCAACACCATCCTTGCCGTCCTGTCCGGCAGCGCCGGTATCACCCTTCTCGCCCTGGATGCCTTGTTCGCCCTTGTCACCCTTTTCGCCTTGGATACCCTGTTCACCTTGGGCGCCGGTGGCACCGGTATCACCCTTGTCGCCCTTTTCACCTTTCTCACCCTTGTCGCCGATCACGGAGCCGAGGTTTTTGACGGTGTTGTCGGTGTAAGTAAGTACAAGCTCGCCATTATTATTCAGCTCGCTTTTCAGAATGCCAAGGCCGTCCTGTCCGGCAGCGCCGGTATCACCCTTTTCGCCTTGGATACCCTGAGCTCCCTGTGCGCCGGTGGCACCGGTATCACCCTTGTCGCCTTTCTCTCCCTGGATACCCTGCTCGCCTTGAGCGCCGGTGTCGCCTTTGTCGCCCTTGTCACCTTTTTCGCCCTGTGCTCCGGCGGCACCCATGACAGAGCCGACATTTGCCCGCTGGTTGTTGGAGAAAATCAGCACCAGCTCGCCCTGACTGTTGATCTCAGCGGAGACCACGCTGACACCGTCAGAACCGGCATCACCTTTGTCACCCTTTTCGCCTTGGATGCCTTGCTCGCCTTGGGCGCCGGTGGCACCGGTATCACCCTTGTCGCCCTTTTCGCCCTGGGCTCCGGCAGCACCGGTATCACCTTTTTCGCCCCGGGCACCGATTACCTTTCCCAGATCGGCAACTCTCCCGTCGGAATAGGTCAAGATCAGGTTGCCGCTCTCGTTAATGGAGGCAGCGGACACGCTGACGCCGTCTGCGCCGTTTTCGCCGTCTATGCCATCCTGACCGGCGGCGCCAGTGTCGCCCTTGTCGCCTTTTTCGCCCGGTGTACCGGCGGCGCCGGTATCGCCCTTTTCACCCTTGGCGCCTATTACGGTGCCGAGGTTTGCGGTCTGGCCATTGGAATAGGTCAGCACCAGCTCACCGTTTGCATTGATCTCAGAATTCGTAATACCAATCCCGTCCTGTCCGTTGGTGCCGGTGATCTTGTCAAGATTGATGGTTTTTCCGTCAGAAAAAGCCAACAGAAGCTGCCCTTTTTCGTTGACTTTCGCATTAATAATGCTGACACCGGCGGAACCGTTGGCGCCATCCTTGCCATCGGCACCATCTGTGCCGTTCTTGCCGTCTGCTCCTGCAGCGCCGACAGCTCTGCCTACATTCAGACTGCTGCCGTCGGAGAGAAGCAAAATCAGCTCTCCCGCCTGATTAAAGGACGCACTCTTAATACTGACCGCATCCCCCTTTGCGTTCGCCGCAAGAGAGGCGGAGAACTCGCTCTCTGTCCCGGTATAGCCGCTCTCCTTGGCGATCTCGTATGCGCTCTTCCCGTTCAGGGAAGTCAGCCAGTCCTGCACAGAGCCTTCATAACCGTAGGCCTGCGCGATTTCATAGGCCGACAGGCCGTTCTTGACGGTGGATGCGGATTTTTTGCAGGCAAGAATGCTTGCTCCCACGGAAAGCAGGATCACAAGCAGAATAATGCCCGCCGTTACCAGCGCCTTTTTGACCTTGGCCTGGTCCGTTCTCGTTCTCTCTTCGGTCAACATAGAAAATGTCCTCCTCGTGTGTGTTTTGTGATGTTTGGTTGCGGGGATGCTGCAACATAATCGGCATTATGTTGCAGTCGCTTTGCCAACAAAAGAGCTTGTCTATAAGGTGTACCGGCACCAGCCTGCAAAGCGGCGCAAAAATCCAAGCCTTTTCAAATTTGGGGTTGAAAGGGCTCTCTTTTGCTGTTTTCAGATAGACAATTTTCGGCAGAATCATACTTTTCTCTGTTAATCATATTGCATTACGCTAAAATAGGTGATAGAATGCTAATGAATAATTGAATACTTTTAGAAAAATTTCGCCTAAATGCAACATAATGCCGATTATGTACCCGCCGCCAATTTGGCGGCTTTTTTCATAGGATCATGTGCATATTTTCCATCCGGCGGCGGTGCTCCATGCCGGTGGAAATGATGTAGATTCGTGTGGTGTTAATACTTGAGTGACCGAGAATGTCCGCCAGCTTGGCAATATCCTTCTCAATGCCGTAAAACACACGGGCGAACAGGTGACGCAGGTTGTGCGGGAACACCTTTTGCGGGTTGACATCTGCCTCGATGCACAACGCCTTCATCTCCCGCCAGATATTCGTGCGGCTGATGGGTTTGCCCGTGCGGGTCACGAAAATCATACCCGTTTTTATATTCTGCTCTGCCGCGTAGCAGAGCAGTTTTTTTCGCAGCTCCCGCACGATAAACACAGCTCGTGTCTTACCCTTGCAGCGCACCACCGCCTCACCGCATTTGGCCGCTTCCACGGTGATGAATTGCAGTTCGCTGACCCGGATGCCGGTGCCGCAGATGGTCTGCAAGATGAGATTCAGCCGCTCGTTGTGCCTACGCTGCGCCGCTTGGCAAAGACGGGCGTACTCCGCTTTGCTCAGCTCCTTTTCTTCGGGACAGTAGACCTGCTGCTGCAGCTTCAGGGCTTTTACTTTTAAATCGTGCCAACCTAAAAACGCAAACAGGCTGTTGATACTGGCCAGCATGGAATTAACGCTCCGCACGGCGTAATGCTCCTGCAAGCGCTTCTTGTAAGCAATGACGGTTTCCCTTGTGACCGCTCCTTCTGCGTACTTCGCAAATGCCTTGATATCCCGAGTGTATTTCTGAATGGTTGCCGCACTCCGTTCCTCCAAGATCAGATGCTCTCTGAATCCGGCAATATCTTTGGTTGTAATTCTTAGCCCTTTCATTCGTATTTACCTCCGAGTTTTTCTAATATTCTACTCGAAAAGTATGAAAACAAAAATTGTCACCGTTCATTGTAGAAAAAACGGTGGCAAAAAACGAATGTGCGGACAGAAAGACAGCCCCGATTTGCAAAGCCACAGTTATTCGAAACTATAGTCTCAGGATGGGCCAAGAAGGCCTAATACTAAAGCGCCGCAGGTAAGCGATTAACTTACTTGCGGTGATTTAGTATATGCTGCCATTCGGAAGGATTCTCCGGCGTTATTTATTATTTCGCACTTTTTTGGGAGTAATTCAATATTACGCCGGTATCGTAGTTGAAGTTGCTGAATATATTTCTGCTTTTACACTCAAGAATGCAACTATCAGGGAGTCCAACAGATGTATATACAATGGTCAACAAAACAAATCTCAATATGTGAATTGCAGCAAACAGTTCATCATAGGATGGCTTAATATATCTCCCGGAATTATAATGCGTATAATAGTTTCTCATATTTGAAAAGCTTCGTGCGTAATCATCTATATTGGACTCGCTCAATTCGAACACATTGTTGTAAGCAGATAATATATCTTGATATCTATGCTTTAATGTCGGCTTCCGTTTTCCTGTATTGTTCGGGTCGTTTTTGGCCACTGCCTTTGCATTATCATCTCTGCAAGTGTTTGAGTACACCTCAATCGCTTGTGACAAATTCAAGAAACTATTTATCCTTGTTGAGCGGTTACAAATGATTTCATAAAAAAGAGCGGGAATCGGGTTGGCACTTTCATAGAGATCAAGCCATGCTCTCCATATTTTCTCAAAGCTGCCTTCGAATGCGGATGTCATAATGAGGAATGGTTCATTGACTGCCGGGACATTTTCTCTATAGTTTAGGTATAACATATACTCGCTTCCATCGTTCTCAACTTGAAAGCTTATCTCTCCGTATGAAATATATCCATTTCCGAAGAATGAGAAGAGGTTTATTGCCGCAAAGGCTTTCGCAACAGCGTCCATTAAAGACAACGGGCTTGCGAAAGAGTACGCAACAACGGAAATAATAGTATGAAGATACTCTTTTCTGGCAGAATCGTGCGAGATGTATTTTTGATACAATTCTATCTCTCCATATTTATCCTGAGTGCGAATCGGCTTTGGATAAGTAAAATTCAAAACAATAGGATTCTCTTTTGTGATGTTCCGATTGGGTTCTAACGGAGAAGTGCCGGCAAACATATAGTTTAAATCTGGAGTAGACAGCGTTATTCTCTTTACCATTGGAATTGAAGCAAAACACTTGCCCACAATTATCTCACTTGGGATTATGAGAAGAGAAACATCGTTCGATCCCATGGAGCCGGACGTAGAGTGAATATTACATCCAATTAAAGTTGCTTCTTTCCCAAAAATACTTCCTAATATATTAAAGTCGGCACTTGATAGCATCTTTTGATATTGATCTACCGAAACCATGGCATTAAGGACAATATTTCCATTTACCTCCTGAAGTATTCCGGGGAACTTTATTTTTTCTGCGTCAATCGTACAGTTAAAATTCGATATTTTATTAAGTACATCATTCTTGGTAATCATTTATTTTCTATACACCTCACCAAATGTTTTGCGGATGGATATACTCTGCTTCCCCCATCACTTCAATTTGTACTTCTTCCCCACCCCTCGGCCAACGACCTCAATCAGCCCGTTCTCGTGCATCTGGCGGGCCAGCAGATACGCTCGCGTCTTTTTGACATTCAGAAGCTCCTGCAGATCTTCGTCAGTCATTTCGCCGTACTCTGCCAAATAGTCCAGCACCGTTTTCATCTGAGGCGTGACGGTGACAGGCACTTTTTCGGTAGCTTCCGGTGCGCGCTCAGTGGCACCGGTGCAGGTATTCATGTTCGGCAGTACGATCCGGAACGCATTGGCCGTTGCCTCGATGCTGGGCTGCACGGGGCAGTTTTCATAGAGCTTAAAAATCCGGCGGATACCGGTGCCGTAGCTTTCAATCAGGCGCAGGCGGTGGAAGATCTCCGCCAACTTCTTATTTCTCGGCTGAGAAACGCCGATGCGGATGTCCTCCGTAGAAAGGCCGGGCAGAAGTCCGCCCAGAGAAATGAACTCCATTTTGCTGTCGTTTACATTGATGATAATACTGCCGCTGAAGCTGTAATCCCGATGCACCAGCGCGTTGAGCAGTGCTTCGCGGATGGCTTCCTCAGGATAGTCCTGCTTATCTGTGCGGACAACGCCCTTGATGGTGGACACGGTCCGGTTGCACAGCGCCAGATAGTTGATCGCGTTTTCAAACTGCTTGAAAATCGAGCCGCCGAACTCCTTGCTGTCCCGGAACTCCGTGCAGGATTCATCATTGAATACGGCGATTTTCGTGGTGTGCAGGCATTGGTCGGAGAGTAGCAGTGCCAGGTTTGTGAAAACATCGTTTTTGGTAATGCCCAAAGCTCGATATTTTCCCACCGAGAATTCAACGCCGTATTGCTGGAAAGCCGCCTTTACCGCCTCAAAGATCAGATCCTGGTCAAGGCAGCGGTCATCCTCAAAATTGTCACCGTCTGATTCCTTGATCATCTGGCGGATTTGTTCTGGAGAGGCCGGGACACTGGTTGTACCCTGACGAACATACACGCCGGTGGGCTTCATGCCCTTGGCTTTCAGATAGTAGGGCTTGTAGCTGCCTTCGCCAACCTCAATCCGAATTACCTTATTGTCTTGAAGAACATATCGCACAAACATGGTCACATCCGGGTGGATGGCATCGCGGATGCCGTTGGTCAGGCGGGTGTATGTCTCGTCGATATTGTCAATGCCAGTCACATGGCTCTGATCGTCAATGCCGATGTAGATCACGCCGCCGTCCGTATTTGCAAAGGCGATGACCTCCTTGTAAATGTCATCGACCATCTGAGATTTATATTCAATGTGTTCGCTTTCATATTGCATAGCACGCACCTCCGTTGTTGCTCACCTCTATTATACTCACTTTTTCATATTATTCAATACAGTGGAGTGAAAATTCACTCTACATTCACTCTGTGGGTGAAAATTATCTTTGTCTTGCAGCGTGGTCTGCTTTGCTTTATCCGAATATATAGCGATAGTCAGCATCCGTTTCGATATGCGTCCTCATTTTCTCCATGGCGGCGTAGAAGGCCCGCTCGGAAGCCTTATCGGACTTGCGGCTGGCGGAGTGGGAGATTTTTTCAAATGGCATAGGCTTTATGGGCCTGCACTCGACGTCACCATTTATCCGAACTACCTTCTTCGTGAACCAGCAGGTATCGCAGAAACCCAGGTGCTTGGCGACCGTGCGCTGCTCCCGGTAGGTAAGGCTGTCGTAGGCTTCATACAGGGCGGCGTACAACACCGACCGAAAGTACAGCTTGTCCGGCTGGGAGGTGGTATCCACCGTCACGTCCTCACCGGTTTCCTCGCCGTCCTCATAGTACTGCCGGTAAAAATCTACTCGGCGTTCATTCAGCGTGCCTATCGTAATATACTTGCGGACGCTCTTTTCGCCCATTCCGGTTTCATCGGCAATTCGCTGGATGCAGCTGCCAGTGCAATCATCGCCGTTTAGATGGTAAATCGCCATAATGCGCCGCAGGACGGGATAGGTGTCTGCCGTCATGGTGATAACACCGCTCTGCGCTGTGCGGATATAATCATCAATACCGTCCTGTATATACCGCGTTTGAAAAGCGGCAAACGGTGCGCCAACAGCCGGGTCGTACATTTGAAGGGCGACCAAGATACCACACACCGCCGCCTGTTTGATGTCCGCAAAATGCTCCATCATAGCGTATCGTTCGCAGGCGGCCTGCGCCAGTTTATTAAGCGCAGGCTCCTGATCGTGGAGGTACCAAGCAAGATACTTCTCCTCTTTTTCAGTGAAATAGCGGACGATGTATTCTTGGGATGGCAGCTTCGGCGGCGCTGGGTCAAGGCAGTACATCCGGCGCTCCAAAAGATGCCGCTGCTGAGCCAAAACTTCATTCTGTTCTTCGGACACCGGATACACCTCCCATCATCTTTTCATTCTCTTATCCGTGTCGGCGTACAGCTTGGTACGCTCCAAATCGGTAAAGTAATTTGCTTTGGCGTAGGTATCGTCCTCCTCTGCCCGTTCCAACCGGCGTTTTGCCAGCTCCTGCGCTACTTGTGCAAACTCGGCAGAGATCGTTCCTCGACTCTTTTCGGAGCGGATCGCCGAGCAGCGGCGGTCATAGGCATCCTTCAGCGGGTTATCCTTTGCCCGTTCCGCTTTGCCCTGAATGATGGCGTACCGGCGGCAGCTGATCTTTTCACCGTGGTACAATTCAGGTGCCATACCGTAGGTGCAGTATTTCTGCCGCCGTGCGCTCTGCATCAGGAAATACTGCTTGCAAACCTCGCACTGCCTTGGATAGTGTCCGTGGTGCAGTCCCTCAAAGAAGTCCGTCAGCGCAAAGCTGTAATAGCTCTCAAAGACCATTCTTCGGGCAGTGACAAGGATGCGACTATTTCGCCGTTTCGGCAGCGCAATATATTCTGTGTGCAGCGGAAGCGGATTCGATCCGAATATCTCCGTAGCAATGGGCAGCAAATGCCGCTCGTCAAAGCGGTCGGCTTCATCCACACAGGAAGCGAATTTCTTAAACTGCTCAAACGCCTTGCGCATATCCTCCGGGATGGTATCGTAAAAGCGGAGGGTTCTTAAAACGGTTGCGCACATCGTTTCAGCATTTTTGAATAGAGCCTTATCATATTCGGGAGGAAACACGCCCAAGCCGACTGAGCCCTCATCCATTTTTGTTACCACTGCCCTACGCCGCAGATAGTCGGAAAGGGCAGCAGCGTTGCTTTCCGTGAATAGTTCTGCAATTCGTTGTCTCTCCGCCGCAATATTCAAGGAGGAAAAGGGCTTGAGCTTCGGTAGAGTTTGCAGGATCGTCAGGATTTCCCTTCCAGCCTTAATAAAATCTGTTTCGTTCAGATACCCGGCGCAAAGCTGCTCCTGCACATTCCAGTTGCTTTGCCGGAACACGGCAATCCTCGCCGCCGTGTCGTCTTTATAATACTGATTCAAAAGATGTACCGCAAAGGTGCCTGCCGGGTAGCTTTTGCCACCTATATGCACCCGGCCATCCCGATAAACGGCAGTAAGAAAGCCTAATTCATCGCCCATATGCCCCGCCTCCTTCTATATCCTATCATACAAAGTGTCCCATAAACCGGACCTTTCATTGACACGCCCCGAAGTGAAAAAACTGAAATTATTTTTCACTGTACCGCGCCTAGAACATTCGTTCTATTTAACTATATCAGAAAATCGCCTGATATGCAAGGACTTTCCCTTAGTTGCGGACATCGTTTTCACCATGTTGCTATAAACATACCTTTTTCAGCCGTTTCCCCCATTCAATATACAGAAGGCAGTCATCGAGCCGTCGAGGTCATACTCGGCGGCTTTTTTGCCGCCCGAAAACGGAAAGGAGGTTTAGTTTATGGTATTAAGAATTAGGCCAAGGCAACGGACAAAAATCAACGCCCTTATACGCAAAGCTTGCTGTAATTGCTATAAGGGCAATTGTCTGCTGCTGGATGGCAGCGAAGAAACGAAATGCGTGCAGCTCATTTCTCGGTACGGCATCTACTGCAACTATTTTCAGAAGGCGGTATTACCGGCTGAAAAGGAGCTGTACACAGAAATCTTACGGCAGAACGGGATCAATGGATAACCGCCCGAAAAGAGTTATCCGAAATATTATTGAAATGCGCTATGCGCAGGAAAGGACTTATGATGAAAACAATCAACAACACGAAAATCATCGGCATCGACCACGGGTACGGGAATATGAAAACGGCAAATTGCTGCTTTCCCACCGGCATCACCTCCTATGACCACGAGCCGCTGTTCACGGCGGATATGCTGGTCTACGGCGGCAGGTATTATCTCATCGGTGAGGGGCACAAGGAATTTGCGCCGGACAAAATCAAGGACGAGGACTATTATGTGCTGACCCTTGCGGCAATCGCCAAGGAGCTGAAAGCCGAAAATCTTACCGAGGCGCACATTGTGATTGCCGCCGGTCTGCCGCTGACCTGGACAAGCGGGCAAAAGGCGGATTTCAAGGCGTATCTGATAAAAAATGCCGAGGTGGAGTTCTCCTACAAAAAGGCGGACTACCACCTCTATATCGACGATGTGCGTATCTATCCGCAGGGGTACGCCGCCATTGCCGGCTTCGCCACTGCACTGAAAGGCGTCAACCTGATCGCCGACATCGGCAACGGCACGATGAACACTCTGTATATGATCAACGGCAAGCCGCAGCAGGGCAAAATGTTCACCGAAAAATTCGGGACATACCAGTGTACCCTTGCCGTCCGTGAGGCATTTATGCAGAGAACACGGCGGGAAATCAACGACGCCATCATCGACGAGGTGCTGATCACCGGCACGGCAAATATTGCGCCTGCCGACCTGAAAATCATCAAGAGTGTTGCCGCCGAGTATGTGCGGGACATCTTCCGCAGGCTGCGCGAGCACGGCTACGATGAGAATACGATGACCTTGTATGTGACCGGCGGAGGCGGCTGCCTTGTAAAGAACTTCTATAAGTTCAGCACCGACCGGGTGAAATTCGTTGAGGACATCTGCGCCGCTGCAAAGGGGTATGAATATCTGGTGGAAACGCAGATAAAGGCTGAGGCGAAGGAATGAGCAAATATCGGATCAATGTGCGGTTTGATTTGGACAAGCCAAAAGAGGCGAAAGCCGCACAGTATTTACAGGCGCTTGACAAATCCCGCAACGCTTTTATGGTAACGGCGGTCTTAAACGAAATGCAGCGCCAGTCATCCGTAAACGGCTTTTTATTGGAGGATATTCGGCAGGTTATACGGGAGGAATTACAGGAGGTGTCGTTTGCTGCGGCACCTCCTGTTTTTGAGCAGGTACAACCGGAGCTGACCGAGGAGCAGCAAGCCGAAAATGAAAAGAGTGTGCTGGATGACCTTGAAATGTTCGGCTGAGCCAAAACGCCGATATGTGGCTCAAATCAGAAAATTTCCTATTATAATTGAGCCAAATTGGCTCAGAGACAAGATGTATCCCAAGGGACAAGAAAGCGGCTTTCGGTATTGGGCAACGCAGAGGTGCGCTGAAATCCCAGCATCTGACAGCCGCTTTTCTTTATGCCCTGCGGGGTGCGTCTCACGGTATAGCAAGCAGGGACTTTGTGTGCCACAAAAGTCCCAATCACAGCCGGAAATGGCTGAATCTTTGGGGGCGCAGCCCCCAAGCCCCGAAAGGAGAGATGTGTATGGGGAAAGATATTCGTATTGCCGTCCGTGTGACGGCAAAGGAGAAAGAGAAAATTCAAGCAAAGGCCCGCAAGTGCGGGTTGAGTACAACTGAATATGTGAAGCAAAGAGCGTTGGGGTACGAGCCGAAAGGCATTCCGCCCGACGCTCTTTTTGTTTGCCTTGAAAAGCTGAGCGAGCTTGAAAGCAAGACAAATTCGCCGGAGCTGGACGAAGAAATCAACGCGGTGCTGAAGCAGATCACGGCAGAATTCCTGCTGCCGGGAAAGGGGTGATGCAGTATGGCGGTGACAGGATTCTGGCCTGTGTTCAAAAATCTGAAAGCCACGCTGGACTACGCCGACAATCCCGACAAGACCACCGCACCGGAATATCTGGACGAGGAGTTGTACGCTGCCCTGCGCTATGCAGAGAACGACGATAAAACCGACCGCAAGATGTTTGCCGGCGGCATCAACTGCTCGGCACAGAATGCCTATGCTGAGATGATCGCCGTCCAGCGGCGGTTTGGGCTTCGTGGTAAGGTCGTCGGCTACCACGGCATTCAGAGCTTTCGTGAAGGCGAGGTCACGCCGGAGCAGGCGTTCGCCATCGGCAAGGAGACAGCAAGAAGGATGTGGGGTGATCGGTATCAAGTGCTGGTCACCGTCCACCTGAACACCGACAATGTGCATTGCCATTTTGTTGTGAATCCCGTGTCCTTCAAGGATGGTGCAAAGTTCAAAAACAAAATCGGCGACCACAAGGAGCTGCGGAAAATATCCGATGAGATTTGCCGGGAGCACGAGTTGTCTGTGCTGGAAAACAGCGATTTCTACTCCAAGGGCAAGAAGAAAGAATATTGGGCGCACAAGGCCGGCAAGAAAACCCCCCGGGACTATCTGCGGGAGGATGTGGAATACTGCCTGTCCTTTGCAACTAACCCAAGAGAATTTGAAAATCAGCTCAATACGCTCGGTTATACCCTTGACCCTGTGCGCTTTTCGGTCAAGGCAAAGCATTGGGAGCGTGCCGTGCGGCTGAGCGGCATCGGCTTTTCCAAAGATCGTGTCAACGCGCAGCTGCGGCAGAACGCCGAAAACCGCTATCGGCTGTTCACCTTGGAATACCGACCGCCGTACAAGCCGAAGAAATTTCCGTTGGAGGACGAGCTGCGAAAGCTGGGGTTCTCCATTGAACACAGCTGTGACACCGCCGCCGTTTTGGTAGATACGGTGTTTTACCTTGTCATAACGGCGATCCAAATCGTAGCCGAGCTTGCCGATGTAATGCTGCTGTCGCCGGATCTGCGGGCGGCCGAAAAGGATTTAAAGGAGCTGGTTGCCGACTATCACTTCTTGCAGGAGCACGGTATCCACACGACAGCCGACCTGCAAGCAAATATTGAGCAATCCAAAGCAGAGCTTTCTGCCTTGGAGCGTGAGCGCAGCGGCTTCAGCAACCGCATCCGCCGCCCCAAGTTGCCGGATGAACAGGCGCAAAACAAAGAACGCCGCAAGGCAGTATCCGGGCGGATGAAGCCTGTAAGGAAGCGCCTGCGCCGTGCGGAGAGGATTTTGGAGAAGTCTCCGCATTTATACGAACTATTAAAACAAGAGCACGAGCTGGAGAAAAAAGCCCGTGCAAGATACAAAGAAAGAGGGAGATAAAATGAAAAATACGATGAAAAAGCCGGTGGCAATTCCTGTAGAAAAATTGCGTCCATTTGCCGGACACCCGTTCAAGGTTAAGGACGATGCCGAGATGAACACGCTGATTGAAAGCATACAGACGCAAGGAATTCTTTCGCCCTTAATCGTCCGACCGATTGAAAATACCGATGAATATGAGGTCATAAGCGGTCACCGCCGCTTGCACGCAGCACAAAAGGCAGGGATTTCAGAAGTCCCTGCCTTAATTTATGCCCTTGACCGGGATGCTGCCGTCATTGCCGTGGTGGACAGTAACCTCCACCGGGAGCATATTCTATCATCTGAAAAAGCCTTTGCATACAAGATGAAATATGAGGCTATGAAACATCAAGGTACTTCGTGCCAACTTGGCACGAAGCTGCGCACCGATGAACAGATTGCGGAAAAGGCCAATGACAGTGCAAGACAAATTCAAAGATATATCCGCCTGACACATCTCATCCCGGAACTGCTTGAATTTATGGACGAAAACAGAATGGCGCTGTCCGTCGGCGTGGAGCTTTCCTTCCTCGACGAGCAAAGTCAGCGGAATGTGTTGGAACAGTGCGAAATGAACGATTGTACCCCGTCCTATTCGCAGGCTTGGCGAATGCATAAGGCCGACCGTGAAGGAACACTGACCAAGGCAGTCATTCAAACCATTATGTCGGAAGAAAAAGCCAATCAACGGGAAACCGTGAAGATACCCACCGAAAAACTGCGGAAATTTGCGCCGAACGCCAATCCACAGCAGCTTGAGGACTTCGTCCTCAAAGCCTGCGAGCATTATCGAAAATATCTAATCCGTCAGCAAGATGTTAGATAATTCGCACATTTGTAAAGGAGGCATACAATGAATAAAATTGAAATGAGCAAAAATCCGGACTGTTGTTTTGCCGCCTTAAAGCTCATAGAGCAGCTTTATAAGGACGGTAAAGTGCCGAATTTTATGTACCGAAATATACTGAATGAATATGCCGACATTGTTGATGTTACGGCTTTCGTCATCGGAAATTCAAATAAAAAGGAGGAAGCGACAGCATGATCAACTCTGATTTTGTAAAAAAGCGAGTGGTAATTTATGCTCGTGTTTCAACCGAGCACGAAGCGCAGATTTCAGCTCTTGAAAATCAGATGGATTGGTACAAGCCAATCCTTGCCGCAAGACCGGAATGGACTTTGGTCGGCCAGTATGTCGATGAAGGCATAACGGGAACTTCGGCGGCGAAGCGTCCGCAGTTTATGAAAATGATTGCAGATGCGAAGAAAAAGCAATTTGATATGATTATCACCCGTGAGGTGTCACGCTTTGCGAGGAATACGGTTGACACCTTGCAATACACCCGACAGTTGAAGTCGCTCGGCGTTGAGGTGTTCTTTATCAATGATAATATAAAGACTTTTGACGGGGACGGCGAGCTGCGGCTCACCATTATGGCAACCTTGGCGCAGGACGAGAGCCGTAAAACCTCTGTCCGTGTAAAAAGCGGTCAGCAGACCTCTATGAACAACGGTGTCATCTACGGTAATGGTAATATTCTGGGCTATAAGCGGGTGGCTAAAATTGTAGATGATAACAAAAAGGAAGTTGAGTGGACGGTAGATCCTGAGCAAGCCAAAACGGTAAAAATGATATATGCGATGTACCTTGACGGAATGGGACTTATGCAGATCAAGGACGAGCTGGAACGCAGAGGTCGAAAAACCTCTGCGGGCCTCGACAGATGGCATTGTACAGTCATTTCCCATATTCTCAAAAATTCCTTTTATTGCGGTATCATCACATACCATAAGGAATATACGCCAGATTATCTGACGCAGAAGAAGGTCAAAAATTACGGTGAGATTGAATTTACAAAGGTACAGGGATCGCACGAAGCATTGGTGTCGGTGGCAGATTATGAAAGGGTGCAAATCATTATGGAAAGCAAAAGAAGCAAATGCAAAAACCTTGACACAGGAAGAAAGACGACCGGCAAAAGGCCACGCACTACCGTATGGGGAAAGCTTCTTGTTTGTGAATGTGGGCACAAATTCAGTATGCGGGTGTGGGGCAGAAAAGACAGGGTGGCAAATGCCGCATATCAGTGCTACAGCTCTGTTCATACCGGCTCCTACAAAAGTCGGAAAAAGCGTGGACTTTCACTTGACGGAATATGCCAAACCCCGATGATACCCGAATGGCGGCTACAAATGATGGCAAATTATATATTCAGGAATTATCTCACCGAAAAAGATAAGGTTTTGGCTTTGGCGAATTCTATGCTTGAAGCGCATATAGGTGACACAGAAAGCCGAGAGGATAATACTGAAGTTCTGCGATGCAAAAGAGCAGAACTTGAAAAGCTGAATACTAAGCTCGATAACTTTATTGAAATGCGGGCAGACGGCGAAATCAGCAAAGACCTTTTCAAAAAGAAAACATCCGAGCTTGAATTGACGATGCAGAGGCTGGATTCAGAAATCAAGGAACTCGAAAGCAAACAAGAGCCTGAAATTCAAATTGAGGACTATGCTGAAAAGCTGACCGTTCTGCAATATGCGCTGGAGCAGTACACAAATTGGGATGACAAGGATGTTCCGGAAAGTGTAATTGAAGCCTTTGTTGTTAAAATCGTTGCTTCAAAGGACGGCTTTGACTGGTATCTCCGCTTCAATGGCAATCCCGACGATCCGCTGCATTGCACGGTGGGAGGAAAAAGAAAAAGCACAGCCACGATCAGCGTAGCAGGGGAATGTTCTCCTGCCGTACATAAGGGCGACACAGGCTGCTATCAAGGAACAGCGCCAATAAGAAGCCCGCGCAAGTGGCGTAATATCCTTTGATACCCCATAAAAAAACGGCCACACCGCTTCCCGGAGCGGTGTGGCCGTTTGAGATGGTCGGGAAAATCCACCGGTTTTTTCCGACAAAAGAGAAACCGTTTCGGTACCATTTTCCCTAAGGGGTTTTGACAGCCCCGGCCAGGCATGGTATACTAGTAAAAAAAGAAAAGCGGAGGCGCGGTCATGAAGCAGTACATCGGCATCGACCTGGGCGGCACCGGCATCAAGGGGGCCGTGGTCCGGGAGGACGGGAAAATTTTGGCCCGGCAGACCTGCCCCACCCGGCCGCAGCGTGGCCCGGCGGCGGTGGCGGAGGACATTGGTGCCATGATCCGTACCCTGGGCCGGGGCCGGGAGGTGGCCGGCGTGGGCCTGGGCTGCCCCGGCACGGTGGATGACCGGGCGGGCACCGTGGTGTACGCCTGCAACATCGGCTGGGTGAACTATGATGTGCGCCGGGCCCTGGAGGACACGGGCTTTTCCGTGCGCCTGGTAAATGACGCCAACGCGGCGGCCCTGGCAGAGACGGCGGTGGGGGCGGCCAAGGGCGCCCGAAGCGCCGTGGTGGTGACCCTGGGCACCGGCATAGGCGGCGGCGTGGTGCTGGACGGACACCTGCTCACGGGCTTTACCGGGGCGGCCAGCGAGCTGGGACATATGTGTATTGTGGCCGACGGGGAGAGCTGCGCCTGTGGCCGCCGGGGCTGCTGGGAGACCTATGCCTCCGCCACGGCGCTGATACGCCGGACGGAGGCGGCTATGGCGGCGCACCCGGAGAGCGCCCTGCACCGCATCGCCCGGGAAAAGGGCGGCGTAGATGGCCGCACGGCCTTTGCCGGGCAAGAGGCCGGAGATCCGACAGCCACCCGGGTGGTTGCGGAGTACATCCGGTATCTGGGTGTAGGGATCGCCAACCTGGTGAATATCTTTTTCCCCGAGGTCATAGCCCTGGGCGGCGGCATCGCCAACCAGGGGGAGACGCTACTGCGGCCCCTGCGCGCCCAGGTGCAGAGCCAGGAATACGGCTCTGCCTATACGAAAAAGCACCCCCGTATCGTGACCTGCACCCTGGGCAGCGACGCCGGTGTCATCGGCGCGGCCCTCTTTGCCGCGGAAAAGCCGGAATAATGCCCCAAGTGTCGGCCCCTGCAGGTGGGACGACAGAGAAAATGCGCAAAATAAAAACTCTCGGAGCTTGCCGTATTCGGTACGCTCCGGGAGTTTTTGGTTTTTTATTCAAATAGGCTGGCCTGATACGGCAGGGCGCCCCGGCCCAGCTGGCGGAGCTGGCGGCTGTTTTCCTCGGTCAGGGCGTCGGTAATGGCCATTTTCCGGATGATGTTTTGGACGGTGGCCTCCAGGTCCGTGCCGGCGCGATAGTCGGCGGGGAAGATAAAATCCACCCGGCCCTTGCTCAGCAGGTCCTCTACGCCCTGGCGGTTTTCCTCCTGATAGACGGCGATGGCCTCGCCGCCGTAGGAGCGCATCATCTTCATGCAGGGCACATCGGAGAGACCGTCGCCGATGTAGATCATGTTGGTGAAGGGGATGCGCTTGCTGTCGTCGGGCATGGAGGCGTTGAGGGTGCGGTCGTCGGACACATCCAGCACGCCCTTATTGATGCGGTAGACGAACTGGGTCTTATTGGTAAAGTTGACATCCAGCTTGGGCCAGGAGGCCAGACCCCGGGCATCATAGAAAAACTCGCAGGCGTAGATCTCCTTAAACTCGTGGCTGATGCCGCTGCCCTCGATGATCTCCCGGAGACCGGAGGAGATGACATAATGCTCAATGGCTACGCCCTGGCTCTCACCGAAGGCGTTGATGCGGGCAAACCAGTCCTGCACGCCGGGGAAGAGCTGTATGTCATGGCCGCAGCGAACCAGAAAGTCCCGGTCCAGACGGATGTTTTGGGCCCGACACTCCTCGATCATGGTGTACATATAGGCCAGAAGGCCGTCCATGCGGTTGTTATAGCCGAAGTCGTTGGCCTTTTTCCAGAATTCGGCGGGCTTATAGCCCAGGGCGGGAATGAAGGTGTAGTCCTCCATGTCGGTGGTGCAGAGGGTTTTGTCGAAATCGTAGAGAAGGGCGATGATGGGCTTTTCCATGGGGGTATCTCCTTTTGGGGCTTTTTTGGGGACGGGGGGACGGATTGCCACGGGCGCCTTGCGCCCTCGCAATGACAGGGGGGTTACAAGGGGTGCGGTAGGTCGGGCCGATGTAGGCATCGGCCCCTACGAAAGCGATTGTAGGGGCGGACGACCCTGTCCGCCCAGTGCAGTGGGTTCTTGATGGTGCGTAGGGGCGGGGCTCTGCCCCGCCCACGGGCGACCGCAAGGGTCGCCCCTACGGAGGGTTACAAGGGGTGCGGTAAAACGGGCCGTCGGGGACGCCGGCCCCTACGGAACGGTTTGTAGGGGCGGACGACCCTGTCCGCCCGGGCCCGGTAACGCAACACTTTGTAGGGCAGGGCCCGTGTGCCCTGCCGTAGGTGCGGGAAAAATCCGGGTCGGGCCGATGTAGGCATCGGCCCCTACGGATGGGTTATTGATGGTGCCGGGTGCGGCGGGGTATCGGCGGCGTGAGGGCACGCCGCCCTACGCATTTCGTGGGGGGCCGGGGACAATAT